>Ga0115549_1000268_pt1 | contig 33455 bp, 16 predicted proteins | sample COGITO_mtgs_1004_2_FD_87176 | JGI IMG/M metagenome (GOLD analysis project Ga0115549, IMG submission 87176) | Pelagic marine microbial communities from North Sea - COGITO_mtgs_100430 | ecosystem: Environmental > Aquatic > Marine > Epipelagic | place: Germany:Helgoland, sampling site Kabeltonne...
AACCAGATGAGCCAAACTCTCTCTTAGTTTAAGCGCACATTGGTTCCAAAAAACCTGACGACGGACAGCAAGTCAGCACTTTTCTTAACTTTTTCACAAAACTCCAACATAGAAGCTGTCGGGCGATCAATGCGCCTAAATGTTTCTGATTTATTCAAAGCCAATGTGCGTATTTTTTTAGGACTGCTCTCAATGAGATCCGTTACTTCGTGTTCGGATACCCCAGCTAGTTCCGCTGCATCATTAAGGTCAAAATCGGCAAAACCTATCGTGTTAGAGTTACTTTTGCTGGTCCCACAATAACAGCCTTGATACGTTCTGGGCGGATTTCCTCCAAAGCGTAACGTTATCTCCATCGGCAGATAGCTCTTAAGTTCAGTTAAAATTAATGTCTTTTCTCGTGTTCTCAAAAGCTTTGCGAAAAGTGAAGGCGCACCTAATTGAATTTTACGGAACATGAAGATTGTTGCCTCAACATCAGCAAGGGCATCATGTGCATTGGCGTGGGCGAAACCGTTAGCCGGTGCCAAACGATCAAGCTTGAAACTAGTCTTGTCATTATCACCAAGCGGCCAAGTTAGAGCATCTGGTGTCTCAGCATGTGTTGCCATGACCATCTTCATCACATCTAAACGTGTGTTTCCGTTCATCTGTGTAGCAAAAATTTCCGGCTGAAGGTTTTGGTAAAACATTTGGCGCATCATCGGTTCATCGAAGGCGATAGTGTTGTACCCAAGCCAGCAAGCAGGCGACCATTTAGCAATAAATTCTTGTAACGTTTGGGCAAACTCAAATGGGTTGGGTAAACTTGGGTCAACAGTTTGCTCAGGGTGTATATTCGTAACGTGCAAAGCGTATGGTGACGGCAGAATATGTGGAGCTATCTGACAGCGGATATTCACTCTTTCTAACTCAACTAAGTTTTCATCCGTAACAATAGCGGCAAACTGCAACGGTTGATCAAATGCTGAGCTCAGACCACTGGTTTCAAAATCATAAAATATAAGATTCTGCATGTAATTCCAAATTTCAGACCAAACTTTCAATCAAGAAAACACTACGCACAAACATTAGCCAACACTTAGGCTTAACTTTTTTCATTAAAAAATAAATTTTAGCCAACATTTAGCGAAAATCCATCGCTGTCACGTTTGCACGCCATCTGCACATCTTTTCACAAAACCTAAAGAAACCAACATCAGCCCTCGATAATCACAGTGCATGAACACGCTGTGACAGTGAGCAGTTGTCGCATGGTTCTTGGCCACCACCAAGATCCGCCTCAACCTTTCTCTCTGATGACAGATGCAGGTCACAGGTCGTCAGAGAGACTTTTAAAATTTGTTTGGAGATAAAATGAAATATTTCGTAATCGCTGGCGCTATCAGCTTAATATCGGTTTCCGCCTTTGCAGGTGTAATGCCCGAAGAACTTATTGAACCAACAACACTCATGATGGAAACCATCACTGATAGCACTGTTGAAGCTTCCGAAAATAATCCCAAAGCACTTGATCAGTTCATCCAGTTTGCCTTTATGGTGTTATTCATGCTGCTGTAATCATCGACAATATTGCTGCCGGGCATGTCCTATCAATTGCAGTTCGGCAGCACTTTGTGTCAGTTTGTATTTACGAACAACACGCTGAAACCTTAAAATATACTCACATCTAAAATTCACGTTTGGTGGCAACCACTCAGCCGGCCCATCTGCCGATTTCTGTCGATTAACGCTCTTTTTGACAGCAAATAAATTGACCGGGTCATTAGAAAAACTGACACGCTTTGCCCTACTCCATTTGTAAGCACCACGGTCCCAGCTGTATTTCAGCGGCACAAGATGGTCGATATCCAGCTCTCTGCTTTTTAAGAATATTTGACCAGTGTAGGGATCAAGCCACCTCCCCCTAAGAACCCGGCACGTATTTTGAGACAATTTAATGACTGCCGATGATAGCTTTTGCAGCAATTCGTGGCGAGTATTCTGGCAGTCAAGATCAGTATCTGACCACCCACCAAAACTATCGCGATCATATTTGGGCAGCTCTTCTGCGGTAGCTGAGTGAACAAATAGAAATGTAATCGCAAAACAAATACTAAAACTCGTTAGTACTTTCTGTTTCCAGTGTTTGGATAACTTCACATAAATCTCATTCAGTTTTGGGCACTCACCAAGGTTAAGTGCATACTTTAATCAAGTGCTTCACTTCATCATTACTACGAATTTAGCACCACCTAGCTTTGAGGTGTCCACACTAATAGATCCTGAGTGAGCTTCGACTATCTGCTGGCAAATGTGTAAGCCCAACCCAGACGCATTTTTTACAGCCGCAGAACCTTTACGCGAGGTGTAAAAACGCTCAAATACTGCAGAACGAAATTCAGGTTCCACACCAGGCCCACTGTCTTCGACTGTCAATATTACGGGCTTCCTCCACCGCTTGGAGAGCGTCACCTTTATGTCTCCCGAAGGTTGCGTGAAGGAAAGCGCATTATCCATTAAGTTTACTAGAACCTGGCCTAATCGATCAGGAAGTCCCGTCATCATCATTTTTGATGGGATGTCCGACGTTATTATAACTTTGGGGCAGTCATTGCTGTCGACATAGTGATCAACAATCTCTTGGACCACATCTGCAAAATTGAATTTTTCTCGTCTTTGAGTTACGAGGTCATGGTCTACAATCGCAGCCTCAGAAATTTCCGTAACTAATTTGCTCATGCGCATGGCTTGAGATTTTATCTTATTAACTATTACTGGGTCTTTGACTTCTTGGCTTTCAAAATTTTCAGCGTAGGCAATGATACTTGCAATCGGGTTTTTAAGTTCATGGCTCACTTCACTTGCAAACCGTTCTTTATCTTTAAACAGATGCGCTACCTGAGATGTCAGTTTAATAAGATTTTTATGAAGCTGCCCAATTTCATCTTTGCGGTTTTTCAGGCTCTTAATCCTAAAGCTTTGCAACTGGTTAGCTATGTCATCAGGTGTTAATTTCTTATCGAGCCGTTTTGATAGTCGGCGTAACGGGATAGCGATCGAGAATGATAAAGCTAAACCAAGCAACAATGTAATTACACTTATTCCACCAAGCAGATTTAACCGAGCACTGTTTCGTCCAACGTAGGCATCTTTGATAAAGTACTTTTCTACAATTTCGATAATTGCAATCGTTACTCGGTTATCTCTCACAGGAATTAAACGCCGGATATTATAAGCGTCAAAATCGCCACTGCGAACTTCCTCTTGGGGGGTGAAGCGAGCCCTTATCTCAACGATTGGAAGTGTAATAATTCGACGGTCTAAGATCGGTTTGTAATACTGGAAAATTCGGGACGCTATTTTATCCGTTAAACTTGCTTCAGTATTTGCGCGCTGCTTTTGATTTGCAGCTGATAAAGATGGCAGTTCTGTGATCTTTATTTCAGAGTTACGCTTCCAGATGGTACTGTCATAATACTGATACCAGGAATGCAGATCACCGTCTCCCTGATACCTATATATTTTAACCAGACTTGTATCTGAGAGTAATTCCTTTGTTAGAACACTTCCCAGGCGTACGCTTTTTTCAAATTCTGACAATTCTGCATCTGCAATAATCGGCTTTGCTATTTGCTTATAAAGTGCGGAAGATAACGTAAGTTCGTTTCGCGCATTGTATATTTCATTGGGTATAAAATCGTCAGAAATCAGAACAAATAGCCAAAGCGTCACATTAAGCGCAACTAATAAACCAAGTATTTTGATCAAAATGCTGCGCACGTTATAGCTTCAACTTGTAGCCAAGCCCCTGAATTGTTCCAATCGGTTCTGCCGCCTCATCCACTGCTTTAAATTTACCTCGGATATTTCGAATATGGCTATCAATAGTTCGATCAGAAACGAAGACTGCTCCATCATAGCATGCGTCCATTAGTTGCTGACGCTTGCGGACGGTACCTGGCCGCTCGGCTAGAGAAATCAACAACAGACACTCAGTCACCGTAAGTTCGATATCTTGTCCTTCCCATTGAACAAGATGCCGCTCACGATCGATAACCAGCGAACCAACTTCGATAAGTTTCATAGTGGGGTTCGTCATTGGTGCATGCCGCCGCAAAACAGCTTTAACCCTAAGCAGAAGCAACTGTTTGGTGAAAGGTTTCCCAACATAGTCATCTGCGCCAATTGAAAACCCAACGAGCTGGTCAGCGTCTTCGTTTTTGCTGCTTAAGAAGATAATAGGTAGTCCGGGGTGAATTTCACGGGCATGACGTAGCAAATCCAACCCATTCAATTCCGGCATCTTTATATCAAATATGGCTAAATCAACAGATTGTGTACGCAAGAACTCTAAGGCGTTAAGCGGATTTGAGAATGAACGCACCCTGAAGTTTTCTTCCATAAGCATAGATTCCAACGGCTTTAAAATCTCCACTTCATCATCAACGATCAAAATTCTGCTCATGTTATCCTCTTTTCTTACTCTTGATGCCGAAACAGAGCCACTGGGGCAATATAATTCCCCCAATCTGCACAAGTTCTGCACAACATTTCACAGAAATTACATATCCAAATGATACTGTCTGCAAAGTCCAACAATATTGATTGAGATACAGGTTGAGGCAGCCTGTTGAGCAGTATGAATTTGCTCCTCCTGTGAGGTTTTCTCCCGGCCTCACAGGAGTAACAACAATCAGTAATGAAGGTAAAAGATATGGTTTCGTTTAATGTGATTACATTAAGTTTATTAATTGGATTTGTTATTACCGTATGGGCTGAACAATGAAGAGTAGTGTCACTGCTTTCGCCATTATGATGCTCCAAGTCGTTCCAATTCATGTCAATGCACGAGAGCCTTGGCGCTTTGTCTCTGACAACGTGTTAATTGGTGACGGTACCAGTAACCATTCAGATCATTTAGAAATCATAGCATCTGAGGATTGTGATACTTTCGAACTGCGTATCTGGGCTAGGATTTTTGACATTGAAACTAATCTGTTGGGCTTTGACGATACTGTGCAACTAACTTTGACTGTGGGTGATGACCTGGTTGCGTCCAAAGCATCAGTTCTTCACATGGCAACAGACCTTACAACAAATTTTGACTTAGTTTACTTGAGCGTAGGCTCTTGGGATTGGGAAACCTTACAAATGGTTAGCTTGTCTGAAGCTGACATGTTCACCGCTATTTTCGATGATGAACGAGCTAATGTGGAAGACAATATCTGGCAATTCGCAAACCTACCGCATACGTTAACGAAATTACGTCAAAATTGTTTTTCACAATCAGCTGGTGGTTTTATGGAGGCTCGAAGCCTCAAGTCCCTGCCCCACGCTGAATGGTACACCTAGCTGTTTGCAAAACAGAAAACATGTATCAAAATAAAACGACCAATAACTGTCCATAACCTGCCAAATTGAGAAAATAAAATGCGTTCACTTATAAAACTACTCAGCTACTTGACTGTTGTGATAACCTCATTGACCACCATTGTAATTCTACTGCTCCCATCCATAGGACATGCACAAGAAACCGGACGCTACATCTCAGCCCAGCAGATTAATATTGGTGAAAATACGTCCATCGCAGCTGGCACAGAAGTCAACTTTCTGGGTGTGATCGACGTTACGCAAAGTGTAGCGGCAAGTGGACGCTTCGCAACATTCACATATGGAGGTAAAATTTTTAATGCGGATGCGGATCTATTTTACAAAGTAAGAAGCGATGCTCTAATTTCAGCTCACCTTTCCCGCACATTTGATAGTGGTGGATCAGCTACAATATGTTCAGCACTTATCCGATCTTCAGATGGAGAAGCGCTGGATTTTGCAGATAATGATTATGCACAATATTTCGAAATCACATCTAATGAACGTGTGGTGGATGCCTATTCAATTTCTAGACCGAAGAATGTCTTGGGTTGGTATGATCAAGGTAAAGAATTTTGTATTTCTGGCCTTTCTCATTCGACTTCATACAAAATTAAGATTCAAAATGGCTTGAAAGCTACTAGAAATGGGTCCGATCTCGTTACGTTAAACGTCCCTATTCAGTTTGCTGCGAAAACACCTCAAGTAAACCCATCTATTGAAACAGACGGTTCAAAAACCATCCTCACAATGCACACCGATGCACTCATCCCAATGAGCTATGTAAACGTTAATGAAGTTACGATTACACTGCACAAAATTGATCTGGCATCCCTCACTTCTTATGATGAGGTTTTCAGCCTTTTGAATGAAAATGATATTGATCGTTTGGATTCTTTTTGGGGCGATAAAATAGCTGAACGAACTATGCAGCTAGATGGAAAGCTAAATGAACAGCAATCAATAAATGTAAACTTTTCTGATATTCTTAAAGGTGATCAGTCAGGTCTATTTGTTGCAACATTCTCTTCACCTGAACTGAAACAAAATAGTTATAAAGCAAAAAACACACAGTGGTTTTCAATTTCAGACATTTCAGTCCAAATGTTCAAAGGCCTGAACACAACGGATATGTTTTTCAACAGCTTTAAATCTGCTGAGGTAATCGCTCAGGCTGACGTTCGCATTTTAGCACGTAACAACAGAGAGCTTTTTTCTGGATCGGCGGATGATCTAGGCCGTGTCTCTATGACCAATAGTTTAATTTCTGGTTCTGGTGGATTTGCCCCAGAATTCATTATCGTAAGCGCTGAAGATTACGGCACGAGTATTTTAAAAGTCACGAGCCTTGATAAAAAACCTCGGTTCATGTCCGAGGGTGAAGTCAAAGCACATAAAGAAGATGTTTACCTAACGTCTGATCGCAAGACTTTTCGTGCAGGAGAAATTGCAAACATATTCGGTGTTGTTAGGGCATTGGATTTATCGCCAAGTCCAGATCAAGACCTCACAATGTCCTTGATTAATCGCAATGACGACGCCGTTTATAAAACAAGCATTGTGTCTAACGCATTTGGCGCTTTCTCTGCGGAAATACCTCTAAAAACAACTTTTGCACTCGGACGCTATACGGTCGAGATTAAATCTGTTGATGATAGAATTTTAGCTCAGCACACCATTGTATTAGAAGATTTTGTCCCCTTAACCATCGAGGCGTCACTTCAGACAGGACAAGAGGTTTGGCCGCTGGACGCTACACAAAAAGTTACACTTTCCGGAGAGTATTATTCGGGCGGACCAGCAGTTGGCCTCAAGGGCAATATCGTAACCGTAGTGCGCCCAACGAGAACGCATGAGCTTGATGACTACGAGGGTTACATCTTTGGTAACGAAACAGCACAAGAAAACACTCAGCGAGTACCCCTCGAGGGCACTCTTGATGAAAATGGTAACTTTCTAACCGAGGTTTCCACTCAATACTCCCTTCAGCCAGGAAGCATGTATGAAGTCTTAATTGAGGGCACTGTTTTCGATGTTGGTGGACGGGCAAATAAAGAGACATCTAAAGTCGCCTTGGACACAGCTTCAAGTTATCTTGGTTTGCGTTCAGAGTTTGGAAAATATGCCAGTCTGGATACGCCACCCGCATTCAAAATAGCACATATATCTCGTTCAGGGCTGCCCGTGCCAATGGACGGTGTCAGGTATACGGTCAAAAAAATATACTACGATTATAACTGGTATTATTCGAGTGGATGGCGCTGGAATGCAGTTCGGATTGACGGTGAAGCTGTAGAATCTGGTGTGATTACAGACCCAAAATTAACTTTAAAATCTCCACTTTCTTGGGGACGCCATGAAATTACAATCACCAACAAAGATGGTTTCGAGACTGTTCAGGAATTCTATGTTGGTTGGGGTTCAGACACCAAACCTGCCTCTGAACCTGAAGAACTGGTTTTAAATTTCACTGATGGAAATTTGAGAGGAACAGCACCTTTTGCAGGCAAACTTTCAATTTTAATCGCCGACCAAGATATCACAAAAGTAATCCAGGTATCTGTGCCAAAAGGCGAATTCGAGCAGTCCATAGCGCTTCCCGAAGTCTCTGAACCCGGCGTTCACATCCTAGCGACATTAATCCGCCCTATTGAGCGCGGTTCGGAACATCTGCCACAATTAGCAATGGGTAAGACGTGGGTTCCAACAGCAGCTGCTGACCGAGTTCTTAAAGTGGATATTATTACCGAGGCACAAATCGGGAGCACCTCCCCAATCGAAATTTCATTGGATACAAATGCAATTGAAGGCAATGCCATTATCTTTTTAATCGATGAGGGTATTCACGCATTGTCTGGTTATAAAAATAAGAACCTGGCAGATCACTTCTTAGGTGAGCGAGCTTTAAATTATGATATTTTAACAAACTTTGGTCAGCTCATATCTCAAGACACCTCGTTATCATCCATCCGAGTAGGTGGTGATGACGACATGATTGCAGCAGCTATGAGCGTTGATAAATCTGAATTCTTCAAAACCGTTGCATTAGCAAGCCCACTTCTCGAGATTAAAGACGGGTCTATTTCATATACATTTGCACCAACGAATGAATGGGAAGGACGTATCCGGGCTGTTGTGTTCGTCACGAACGACAGAGGGTTCGGTTACACTGAAAGCAACATCACAGTTCAAGACCCAGTTAGTATAGATGTCTCAATGCCCAGATTTGTAACGCCTTCCGATACAGTGAAGGCAAAAATGAACCTGCGTTGGAACGAATATCAAGGGCCGATTGAATTAAAGATCGCAATTGGTGATGAGACACAGCGTATGAGCATTACGCAAAATGCAGACAATCAATACACCACAGAGTTACCAATCACCGCTAATGATGTGGGCCGGCTTCCAATCAAAATAAAAGTAATAGCGGGTGATGACACTTTCCACAGAAATTATGAAATCGTAGCAAGGCAGGCCTCCTACCCAGCAACTGAAATTCAATCTGTAAAGACGTCTGCAAAAAAATGGTTAGGCATAGGCAATGAGCTGATCCAGCCGTATCAATCCTTTGGAGTTGATCTGGATCTGGCTGGTAGCACATTTTCAGCCAGCCTGACGCCTTCTATTGGGGTAAACTTACTCCAGGTGGTCTCAGAGCTGAATGTTTACCCCTACGGCTGCGTTGAACAAGTCAGTTCCAAAACAAGGGGTCTACTGGCTCTTTCAAAAGTGAAAGGGCTCACTAACAATACCTCTGCAAAACTTCAGCAAGGCATGGACGGCCTACTCGCCAAACAAAAGCAGTCAGGGGCTTTCGGGTACTGGAGCCGCAATTCACGCGTATACGAACGCTACCAGCCCTACGCAGTGGATACTCTGCAGAAGTTGCTTCCATATGCAAAAAACCAAGAAGCGGCTCTGACAGGCATCAATCGTGGCCTAGAAAATTTGTATAGGTCAACGTTCCAAGACCCTCGCACAAAACTTTACGCATACGGTCTTCTAGCAAAATCTGGCTTTGAGGTAACTTCTCGCGCGCGCTATGAAATTGATTCACAGCTAGAAGAAACCAATTTCGCCAGCCTAAAGCTGACAAAGCGTGCATATTACTCTGCAATGGCCTTAGACAACCTAAGCCTAGCTTATTGGGTAGCCGCACAACTCAATGACACGAAACGGATGATGCTAATTGCTGAACGCGCAACATGGGTTTTGGAGATTTCAAAAAACGAGAACATCACAACAGAACGCGTACCTGGTAATTGGTTTATGCCACAAAGCTCTGGAAATCTAAAAGACTTAAGAGCCCAATCAGCAAGACAATATGCGCATTTACTGGCCGAAATGAATGGTGACCAAATAGCACCTGTTTTCGAAGAGGTGATTGCAAACACTCACCAATACTTATCACAGCTAAATTATCGATCCACTGAACAGAGTGCATTTTTGGTTGCTTTACAAAACTACCAAGAGAAGCAGTCGTTAGCAGGAACGAAGGTAACTATTGATGGCAATCGCTTTGAACTCGATGCATCAGGTTCTATTCCATTGACGCTGGAGCAACTGAAGTGGGGGTTCGAAATGAAACACACTGCATCACAGCCCCTTTATCTAAACATCAAATCTCAGGGCCAAAGACGCGGTCGTGCACCAGTCGACAATGGGTACGACGTCGTGAAAAACTGGTACGATCAATATGGAAAAAGTATCGATCTAAGCTCTGGAAGCTTAAAAGCAAACCAGGGTGATTTATTTACAGTAGTCATCGAAATCGATCCATCGAAGTTTCACAACGAAGCTGACCTGTTGTTGACCGATCTGCTTCCTGCGGGTTTTGAAATTGAAGAGGCAATGCTCGAGAACCCGAAGATTAACGGTATTACTCTCGACTTTGATGAAGGATTACAGCCCGTCTATTCCACAGCAATGGATGACCGCTTTATCGCTCACTTCGACAACAGATGGCGTGAAAAATCGTTTGCAATGGTGCGTTACACAGTGCGCGCAGCTTATGAAACAACTGCAAGCATTCCAGATGCAACTGTAGAGCAAATGTATGCACCCGAGCTAAACGGGAGATCTAATATCACGCGGGCATTTGTCAAAAGCAAATGAGGATACTTAAATCCATTTTTCTTTTGGTACTATTCTCCACCATCATCCTTGGGGCTGGCCTATTCTTTTGGATAAGCCAGCCACCAAACTCAGGGAGGCTCAACGAGGTCTCTCAGGTACTCAGATCGAACAATAACACTATTATCAATCTGCGCCTTACGCAGGATGGCTTTTGGAGGGAAAAAGCAAATCTAGAAGAAATCGATCCACAACTTGTTGCAATGTTAATCGCCTATGAAGACCAAAAGTTCTGGTCGCATAAAGGCGTCGATCCACAAGCTATAATCAGAGCGACCTATGATTTCATCACGTCAGGTAGGATTGTTTCTGGTGCCTCAACATTGACCATGCAGACAGCAAGACTTATCGATCCAAGATTATCTCAAAAAAAAATCTCTACTAAAATCTGGCAGATGCTCGAAGCCATTCGTTTAGAACAGCATTGGACGAAGGAAGAAATTCTTGAAGCTTATTTCACCTTAGCCCCATATGGCGGAAACATTGAAGGTGTCCGTGCAGCCTCCGAAGCTTGGTTTCAAAAGAGTGCTCATCAACTCACTTTAAACGAAAGTGCATTGCTGGTTGCATTGCCACAATCCCCAGAACGACGCAGACCAGATCGATTTGCAAAAAATGCATTTTTGGCAAAACAAAAAGTATTAAGGCAAGTTAAAGAACGGATGGCCATTGATAATGACCTTGTCCTAGAGGTTTTGGATGAACCATTGCCCTTTCGACTTTCTAAGCCGACGTCCATCGCCCCTCACCTAGCAGATCGCCTCATCTCACAACCAACTAACTCGATAAAAACAACGATTGATGTAAACTGGCAAAAAGAAGTTGCGGATATCTTGGCAGCTGAAACTTCTAAGTTACCCTCACCAATTCAGTCAGCAGCAATGGTAATTGAGCGTAAAAGTGGAACGGTCAAAGCATACGTTGGCTCTGCCAAATACGGGACAATCGATCGTAAGGGATCAATCAATTACTTAACTGCCATTCGAAGCCCTGGCTCAACACTGAAGCCACTGATATTTGGCAAGGCCCTTCAGAGGAATTTGATAAGCTTTAACCATGTATTCAAAGACGCCTCATTTTTCCGAAGCGGTTATACGCCAACTAACTTTGATGGATCTTTCTCAGGCGAAGTAACTCTCAAAGACGCACTGCTGAGGTCACTAAATATACCTGCATTACTTGCCCTCGAAAAAGTTGGTCCTGATATTCTTGAAAATGAAATCAAGAGTTACTTGGGCGGCGCTTCTCATAATCAGAAAGATGCTGGACTTAGCCTCGCATTGGGTGGGCTTTACATGGAGCCTGAGCAGCTTGCCGAAATCTACTTGGCGATTTCTGACCCAGGTTATGCCACCAAACTTGAATTAATAGAGAAATCAGCCACCGATAGGGATCAAAAAAGCTATACGTTTCTGAACCAACAGAGTGCGGATCAGGTACTGAACCTGTTGATACAGACACTACCCAGCGGCGAGAACGTGGCATTTAAAACGGGAACCTCCTACGCACGTCAAGATGCATGGAGCGTACAGATATTTGAAAATCACATTGTTTTGAGCTGGCTTGGAACTCCCGACAATGAATCAACCAACCTGCTTACAGGGCGCAAATCAGCATTTCCAATTTCCAACGAAATAGGACGTGCATTAGGGCTCCCCCCCCCAATCAAGCCAGAAATTAAAACAAATTTTGATGAACTTAATAACGCAGTTAAATCGACTTGTGAGCGCTTGATTAATTTCCCAGAGGACGGCTCTTGGATACGATCTAGCAATTCTATTATCACCGTTACTGGATCAGAAGACGCAGTCTGGTATCTGAATGCCAAAAAATTGGAAAAATACAAACGACAACTCAAGATTTCTCAGCCAGGAACCAATACGCTAACGGCTAAATTAGGCAACTGCTCTGAAACAGTTGCATTTTTCATACAAACCATTGCCCAACCTATTGATTGATAATCAGCCCTCAACAATCTCGAAATGATCCAATTTTAATAGCTTTAGTCGACGAGTTCGCATCCACCATAGTCGTTAACTAAGTATTCCGGCCCATAACAATCTGGGGAAAAAACCAGATACAGAAGAACGGCTAATATCAGACCAACAAAAGCGAGCATTATTAACATAAAGCGAAACATCTTACGGCTCCTGCAGCTATAAATTATCCGAGTGTTAGCTTAGCATATCGATGACCAGTAGGACGCCAAAGGTAGTGCCGTACGCCGTTAATCTTAACAAAAACTTCATCTAAATGCCACTACCAATTAGAATGACTTAGAGCCTTATTACGTCGTTTCCTAGTAATATCTGATGCAAACATTGGCCCGAAGCGTTTCCACCAAAACCGAAATGTTTCGTGGCTGATCTCAATACCTCGTTCGTGCAAAAGATCTTCCACATTACGGAGTGAGAGTGGAAACCGAACATAAAGAATTACAGCCAAGCGGATGATCTCTGGGCTACTAAGGAAGTACTTGAAGGGATCAAGATTGCTCATGCCAAGACACCACCCTGCCCGTCTCAACCGACATCCTTCTGACAATGCCCAACCCATTGTTAGGCACTTCATCGGGCGCGGGCTTCAGCTCAGGGAACTGACGGCCAACACAATCACCGACCCGATCCCGAGAACCACGGCCACTGCCGCCTACATGGCGGTTATGGCCTAAGTGTCGCCTTCCGCATCTTCCGGCCTCGCATCAGTCGAAGTAGTGATCGCCTACTTTTAACGGACCGGCCCGCCTAACGACGGGCCGCATCTAGATTATGTCGCTTCCGCTTGTAAGAGCATATCCACACACAAACGACCAAGAGCCGACAAGGTCACTGTGAAGCGCTCCGGCTCCCAGTTCGACAAAAATCCAATTGCATGCATATCCGGCCCCAACGTAGCCAAATCTGCTTTAGCCTCTGATCGGATCAATTCATCTAAAAACTGGAACTCGTCCATATCATGCACATCCAAAAAGACCGTAAGCGCTGCTGTCAAAGTTGGCGACAGATAGTCTGCAACCTCCAAGCGATGCACACGCCATTCGTCAAAGACACGATCATAGCTCTCCGCTTTGACAAGTTCAGCTACCAGAGAAACCACGTCGGCCGGAATACCACCCGTTGCACTCAAAATACGTTCACGCATCTCCCTACCGTCCAGCTCCGGTCGCTCAACGTAATTCAAATGCATGCGCAGCATTTCCATACCCCAAGGAGACAGGAATTCAGTTACCTCGCCAGCTCGGATAGCTTCTTCGCGCAGTTCCGCGTTACCTGCCTCCACCATGATGATAGGGCGGATGCGCCCGTCAAGGACTGCTTCCTGCTCACCCATCCACCTGACAATCCGCTTGCAGGATTCAACGTTCTCCGGCGCAAACAGTATCAGTGTCATCCCTTCATCCGATTTACGAGAACGATCAAAGGCGTGGCGAATGTCACGCTCATTCTTAGGCTGCAGAACCTCGAAGGAATTTCCACTATCACCTGGCAGACGGCCCATCTCGGCAATCCGGACAATCGACTTTGATACCTGAGCCAGACCCAACATTTTCAGACCGCAAACCATCTTCACAGAGTTCTCGTCACGATCGAGCAGTCGCTCCAACGCAAAGTCTGTGAGAGGACAATACGGCAGTGTTTTCTCCGCCGCGGAAATTGCACCACCCGTCGGAGAATAGCGACGACGATGCAAGGTCCGATCATAAGCCACGCTTGGCTCTTTCTCGGACAACTCGACCAACGCGTGATCAACATCCTCGCGCGAACCGAGCATCGCAGCAACCTGACTGGTGCGAAGCAGATACTTGAACCGCTTCGTCCCTGCAATCGGAATGCGACCGAGGACACCAAGGTCAAACAGCTCGTCGAGCAAAGCGTCAAAGGCATGCGCCGATGGTGTCTCGCTCCCCTTTGGCCAGAACACTTTTGCATGCTCAAGCAACTCTGGTGCCTTTAAGCCGGAATGAAGTGCACGCTGTTCATCCCCCTCCACACTCAGATAAGCGAGTGTGTAGGCCACAAGCGCATAGCGCGGATCCAACTCAAGGGTCAGGTGGAATTTATCACGGACCTTCGCTTCGATCGCCTCAAATCCGGAGTGATCAAAAAGGCTATCGGTAGGGATCACCCACAGAGGCTCCCCTTCCGGCAAGCTGTAGCGCCGGCCACTGCCAGAACCGTGCAAAGTGCTCAACAAACCCTTCGCATATTCCTGCACCAACGATGGGTAGAAGTTAGCCCAAGCAAGGATTTTCTCGACCGCATCCATAGACTCAAAGCGGAAGCCCGCGGCGCGCATCGGCGCGATCACCAATTCGTGCGCTGCGCGTTTATCATCGTCGGACCGGTTCAACGGACCGATGCAGATCGCCCGGCCCAAATGAGCAAGTGGCGAGTTGGGTTGGCGCAGCATGCGTTTCACATTGTGCAAACCTGCAAACACCACTTTGAAGCTACGGTTGGTATCCTCCATCAACTGCTTGAGTTTGCTCAACTGCGGATAATCGTCCTTGGTGTCGGCAGCCATGAAGTAGTCTGTTTCATCAAACATACAAACAATCTGACCCGCAGGGCGCTCATGCAACCATGCACGAATATCCCGGCAAACCGCATCCGCGTCACGGCTCGCAGGCTTAACAACACCATCTGGCGACAGCATGTCATTCAAATGCACCCAGATTTCGCTCGCATTTTCCGAGTTACCAAGGCCCATCACTTCACGGCGCACAACAATCCGGTTCTCGGCTGCATTGTGCTGTGTTGTTGCAACCTGGTTGAGTAGCGCGGACTTACCGAGCTGGCGCCCACCATAAACCAGACAGCCATCGGCGCTCGGCGACATGATTTCGCGGATTTCATTGCCGCGCCCAAAGAACATCTCTGGCGGAATGCGCCCTGCATCTGTCGTGTAAGGTTCAAACCGGCCATACGGAAGGCCGCAATCCAGCAAGGTTGCAATACGCGTTGTGCGATGAACCGCTGCAAATGCTACCAAAGCCTCGTCAATCAACATGGCAGGGATAGCATTGGCGCGAAGACGTTCCGCGAAATCACGGCGCCGCGCAGAGTTTGCAACGCCGGCCAGCAGCAGAACGCAAGGCTGTCCCTGCTTCACGGCCGGCATGATAGACTCGGGCAGAGTGTCTGACGACACAAGGATCAAATCAAAGCCATTTTTCACACCCGAACCGAAAGTCGGCGGAATGAACCACTCACCCTCAAGAATGCGCGCGTCAAGAGACAAGGCCCACGACTTGGTGCCACCAATCTTCTTGGCCCCTCTCGTACTGCGCATGCGGACGTCCTGAAACCCAAACTCTTCAAACAAGTTTTTAATCTTTTCCGTCGACGGAGCCCCCTTGGGGATTGCACCGCGAAGAGACAGGTATTGGCTCATCAAGTCGACAGATGGCTGCAGCCGGTCCTCATCCACAAACAGAGGGCCGTCCGCTGAGAAGGCCGCTTCAAAAGCCTTCTGGGACTGCGGCCAGTCTGCATTCTCTGCGAAAGGCAGAAACGTGCTTGAAAATTCGGACATCAAGCCCTGCAGCGCAACCTCTACTGTTGCAGCCGAGCCGCCATCACGCAACTGCGCGATACGGTCCTCAACCATTTCCAAAGAAAGGTCAGACAGCTCACCAACAAGGGCATCCGCCTCAAGCGCGTTTTCATCTTTGCGATACTGCGCAATACGGTCCTTCTGATCGTCTTGAATGAACGCAGCAATCTTCTCCATTTCTTCGTGGACAAACCCATAGTGCCCAGGAATGTCATCAAGATTTTCAACGCTGGTTCCACTACGAACTGCATCAATCCGCTCCAAGGCAGCACCACACCATTTCGTGTGGCGTTCGATCTTATCCTGATGCGAATAGTCCACCTTGGAAAGATCACGGAGCGAGGCGTCCGTCTGTTTGACCTTCTCACCCCATTCGAATGTGAAAGACTCCACAGCGGCGTCAATCTTGGAACCATCTGCAAAATTATAGTCGTGAGACAGAGCGGTCGCTACCTCAAACGCGCCATCCCGACAGGCTTCAAAAAAAGCGACTTCCGGAGCGTAAATGTCAGTCTCGGCAATATCGATCAGCTCCTCGGCCGCAATGTCTTTATCCTCAAAGGCACGGCGGGTCGCGCTATCAAGCAGATAGCGATCAGAAACCAAAGCTTCTCGCACAGTCGAGAAGCGACCAGATTCCTTACCATCCAACGCCAGAAGAGTGTCGTCCAAACGGACAATCAGCCATCGCGCAACAGCTCCGGTCATAGTCTTGCTGTTGCTATACGATGCGATGCCATTTTTCGCGCGATCAAGGCGAGTTCGCAGTCTTTTAACCGTCCGGCGTGTCCACTCCTCTGATCCTGCTGCACGATTGGCCTTGCGGGCTGTCGCAGCCAACCATTCGGACAAAATTGAAACTGCCTCACCAAACACACGGTCCAGATACTTGGCGGCATTTGAGTGGAACTGCAGGTTCGGCTTGCCGATATACGCAACATATTCGTGAGCTGCGTCTGTAATCATTTCAACGCCACTCAAGGTCTCAACGCATTCTTCTGCGAGCGCGCGTGCGCCAGCTGCACCCTCGTTGATAGCCGCAGACGTTCTGCCAATCAGTCCATTTGCTGACGCAACATATTGCATAAAGCCTGTCGCCAAATCCCAACGGCTGCGTTTCTTGGACGTCGCATCGACCCAATCATTCAAGCGGTGGGCCAATCGCTTATCCTGAGGCTCCAGAGTTAGGCCAGAAATACTTGCAAGCTCATCTGCATCAGGCTGAAAGTCAAAACCCAAGGCTTCAATGGCTTCACCAACTTCTTTCAGATGAGAGCCCAGAACACCCTGCGCTAGCGACGCCATATTGCCGCGCAACCTCAGTGAGTTCTGCATTATTGCCGGGCGCATGAGAGCGCCAAGCAACACTGTTCCACCCATTTCTGAATCAACGCTTGATACTGCCTGCTGAGCTAGCGATGCAAACTGTTGGGAGTCAGATGAATAATCGCCAAGTCGCGCGCGGCCCGCCGCAGCAGCACGAAGCACAGATGCTTCAATTGGCCATTCTGCATTCTCGGATTCCAAAAGCGCTGCAAAGTCATGCGCAGCGCCAGTCAAGTCGCGCTCCATCAACGTCATAAGAAGTGACGGATCAACGAGGTATTCCTTGTCGTCTTCGGCAAATTCGGCTGCAACGCCTACTACATAATCGTCACCTTCCACCGCGCCATCATTATCTTCATTCTCACCGTGATCAACTTCATCAACAACTTCGACCGATGTTGAAGGTTCGGGCTCTGCTTCCAAAATGTCCGGCGTGTGATCCGCTACTTCGTCTTCCGGCTCTGCATTCTCCTCTTCAGAGGCCTCGCCGTCCAATTCTGCCAACTTGACTGCATCATCGACCAAGACATCAGCTTCTGGATCCGGGCTGTCTACAGCTTCTTCTGATGAAACATCACCCGTCTGTTCTGCATCGTCAGCATCCTGCTCGGGTTCAGACAAAACCGCCGCATCGTCATCAGGGGATACTTCTTCCACATCGACGATCTCGTCATCTTCGTCAGACGCGAGTTCATCTGGCTGGTCAAATGACGGCAATAATGCATCGTGGTCTGCCTCCAGCCACTCAACAAATTTTCCATCCAGATCCACCATTTTGGCGGCGACTTCAGCACTGTTCTCTTGCCCCAGAGAACCAAGGAAGGCGATAAACTCGTCCTGGAGTTCTTCACCTTTCTTGAGCCGCTGGTTTGCAATATCAGCATTGGTTCCAAGCGTGGAAAAATCGGCGAACCGACGTGCCTTCACCGCTTCCGCAATCTCAGCCTCCAGACCCGCGCACGCATCGGCATACCTTGTCTTAAGGCCGCAAAGCTTGGCAAACAGATCAAGCAACAATTTCATCTCATTTGACGCCAGCCACCGACGTCCATCCTCAGTGAGGACGCTCTCATCAAAAGGAAAGCCGCAATCCTCCAGGAGACTAATCTGTTCCAGAATGCCCCCTCCATTAGCGACGCTCTCAACAGCATGCTTTTTAAGCAAATCCGTTAATATTGAAATCGCCTCAAAGTCCTCAAGCGGACTCTCCAGGGTGAGCTCTGATGCCACGGTTTTCAGTGTAGACAATATCGAAGCTGGAAACATGAAATCGACGTCACGGGTATCGTTTACAAAATCCTCAGAGATTATCTCCAGCATCAGGTTTGCAACACCCAGCCAGTCTGAACTATCAAATAACGCATGAAAGCGTTCTTTCAGTTCTTCGGCGCGATCAGGCAAACTTTTAGGGCCAACCATGGCCTCAACAAGCAACTCGTCGTATTCCTCGGACGTGGACACCTCGCTGTATGCCGCCAAACCATTCAGGGCAAAAACGCCAAGCACCAGATCGGCCGGTGGCCGCTGTGAAATCAACCTTGAGTAAATCACGCTTTCCTCGTCTTGACTAAGAAAACCAAGCTTCTTCAGCGGCAATTTCTGCGCAATTTGCCACCTCTTCCGATCAGTGGCGTCGTTTTTCTTGTTGCGGCTGGTGCCGAGCCGATGGTTCACTACCTCCAACTCCACCGCCTTAAACAGCCAGACATTTGGCTCAACCCGATCCAGAAAAGCGTCGTAGAACCCTACGTGGTCTTTAGGGTCGATCTGGAGGTCCATATGCTCGATCAGAAACCGGATATCTCGCTGCGAAAAGTGGCCAGCCCGGGCAAGATACTCGGCCGCATCCGGTATTATCCGACGAATACTGACAGATGTCATTGGATCCGGATCAACAAAATCGGGCGTCCAATTCGCGTATCGCTGAAGCAGTTCTCGCTCGCTGGATGGCACATCTTCTGGCGCCATTTCCACGGTCGGCGCGATGAACGGCGCGCCCTTTTCATTCAAGAGATCAGGATGTTTTTCTTTTGTCATTTTTATCCCCTTGGACGGATAAACGTTGGGCACGCATTACGCATCATAATTCTCCGGAATTCTTCAATATTTGATTGATCCAAGTCAGGGTGATTTTCCGATCAAATTCAGCCCAGTAACGCTGGTTAGAGTAGTCGTTAAGACACCGCGTGCAGCTCGTCACGCAATCAGCATTCGGACAATCCAAAATCTTACGGGCCGCCAGCAACAAATCAGATGCCATAAAGCCATCTTCCTGTGTCAAACGCGTCGTATATCCGGCACCGCCAGAGACAGAGTCATACAACACAACCACAGTCCTGCCCTCAAGTTGGTGCACGATCCCGCGGATATCTCGTGCGTCTGTCTCCAACAATTCCGCCGCACCCAGTCGTAACGCTTCCTGCAAGGTTCTGTCCAAAGAGGCTGACGTTGGAATGTAGTGGCCATCGTTGCCTACAGGAACACTCTCAAAAAGTATCCCGCGCACATCCGTTTCAAACACGTGCGTCAAATCCACCGGATAGACGACCCTGGTAAGGTCAGCGCCGCAGGCCAGGCCTGTTCGCGGGTTCGAGTGCGCTTCCAGATGCCCCGTAATACTCTGCCACATGCGCTCAGGACCTGAAGCCTCAAACGGCACCGCATATTCACAGGACCTGCACCAACCAAACCCGCCGCCATGACGCCCCTTGTTGACCATAATAATACGACCAAGGTCTTCGTCCTTCACATTGGAGCCGGGCGCATGGAATGTCAGCACAGAGTTGACGTCTGTTTTTGTGTATTTAGACAGCGGTGCTTCCGTCAAAAGCATAGCTTCCTCTGTAGACACCGGTCGGATGCGGCTGGCACCTGGATCGCGGCCTTGACCGTTCACCACCGAGGTCAAGAAGCCATGCGGTCGAATAAATTCACGAAATTGGGTCAATTTCGTGAAGGTTGCCCCGCACTGATGGCACTCATCAGACGCTGTCCCGCGGTCCTGTGCAATCTGTGGTGACTTGCATGACGGGCATACTCGATAATATGCACGATCAATAAAAGCATCATCGCCTGTGAATTTGGAGCGTTTGGAAATGCCGTCACTGACCCAAACTCGTCCACCTGCCACAACTTCAGACCCAGGCGCATATTCAGAAATGCCGATGGAGCCGTCGCGATCCAGTTCCAAAACAGCGTTTCGACGGTCTTGATTGGCGGTGTTCAACACCTCCAACGAAACAGAGTGAACCGGAAAAGAATAGGTGGGAATAACTGCGCGCCGCGACAACTGCTCCACCACAAACTGGTTTGTGTAGAGCCGCTGTTGAATGCGCAAAACGTTGAGGCCTCGATCAAGCTTCTGAAACCCATCGTTGTCATTCTTGTCCAGCTTCTTGCGCTTCTTCTCTAGGTCGTTGATCGCATCCTGCATGGTCTGCCAGCGCCCCCATGACGCATCAGCAAATGCCAAAACACGCTTAATCATGGTCTCTTCCAGAGGCTTGGCCTCCAAGGCGATCCCGCGATTCTTGACCGGAAGGCGCTCTGCCAGATTTGCCGCGAGCTCTATCAAACCTTGGGACTGCGCCGCCCACATCCGTAGATCGTCTTCAAAGGCTTCACGCGCTTCGGGCGTTAAAATTGACCCGATAACGTCGCAAAGGCGGGGCGCACCTGCCCGATCATATCCGCGAAGACGGTGATCCAGATATCGAGCAAGCAACATCGACACTTGGTGACGCTGAAAAAAGCTGGCGTTGTCCAAACTCAAGTAAGGCACGCCCGGCTTCGCAGCGAGGTATTTTGAAAATCCCTCAAAAACAGCGCGGTCATATCGACCCGACCTTGATGTCGTCACAACAAGAGGGGCCACCTGCGCCCGCCGTCCGGCGCGGCCCGCTCTTTGTTGGTAGTTGGCAATGGATGGCGGCACGTTCTTACACAAAACGGCTTCGAGATCACCGAGGTCTACACCCGCTTCCATCGTCGTTGTGCAAGACAGCAGGTTTATCTCTCCCTCTTTAAACCGCTCTTCGATCCTGGAGCGAACATCGCCTGCAATCGCTGCAGTATGCTCGCGCGCAATCCCCAAGAGTGGCCGCTCATGGTAGCGGGCCACATAGTGGTTTTGCTCAACCAGTTTAGCACGGTCAGCACTGCTGATTTCCTTTACCGTGCCAGAACACCCCATGGATGGGCAGACACCAGCAATGTCAAACTGCGTGCGCCCCCCGCACTTCCCGCATTGATACAAGCTCACGTCGCTTCCCGGCACAACGAAGAAGTGTTCATCCAACTTCAATGCCCGACCAACGCCGTGCTTTGCGGTCAACATACGAAGGTTCTCAATCGTTCGCCAAAATCGGGCAAGAATATCGCGGATTTCATTCTCACTTATCTCGATATGCTTGGCATCCGCCATTTTGCGCAAAAGAGATGTGAAACGGTTTTTCCGGTTTCCCGAGGGAACCAGCGAGAACGACAGAGACGAGCGTGTATTCGCTTCCAGCGTCATACAGCGATCTCTCTGACTGCCCACACGGGTCCAGATCGTTTCATCTGTCAAATCAAGCATATCCGATCCATCCGCAGCGATAGCGCGATGTTCCCGCATCAATCGTAACACGTGCCGGCAAAATGCTTCCGAATACGGCTTGAGCTCGTCTGGCATTTCTGTCGCAACAGAGTTCGCAAGCTTTTCTATCTGCCCGTAATCCACGCCAATAAGGCCAAAGCCTTCCAGGCTCAGACGTCCCTTAGTAAACACAGTCAATTCCGCCGCGACAAACGCCTTCAAACGAAGTCTCAGGTTCTCCCCCTTTGCCAACATCGGATCAACACCAGGCGCGTAAAGACGAAGACCATCCGCACCCAGCCGCCGCATCACGACGCCCACAACATTGTCGATGTCGGTTTTTCCGTCACGCCGAACCGCTTCAAGAATTGCTGCCCGGATCGCCTGCTCCCGAGACGTCCGCTCAAAAAACGGCGCAAAAAATGCAGCATCCTGTCTGTTGTCGGAGAACACCAGAAGGTTACGCCCCCCCATAGGAGTGTCTTTACCGGTATTGGGCTTTGGAAGAGATTCAAGCAATGACTGAGCCACTACCGCCGCCAACGCTTCATCGCCCGGACGAACGCGCGTCACCGGTTCCTGATATCGGGCTGAATGGCGATTACAGGCCGAGCAGCGGTGAAGAAACTGGCTTCCATCATCTGGATCTTCGTGCAAATGGACATCTTCAAAAGTGACCCCAAGCGGATCGTTATCGGCCAAAAGATCTCCGTTTATCGGGTCAAAGGTTGACAGGACAACGCTTCCATTGTCGTCTTCACCTTCACCTTCACCTTCCTCTTCGGCCGCGCGGCCTCCGGAGATGAGACGCATCAAATGACGCTCACCACCATTACGGTCGGGTGAATAACCACTCGCTGACTGCCAAGCTTCAAAATATGGCTCACCACAGTTGCGGCAAACAAACAACTCGAATGCCGGCTTGTCGTCGTCGCCCATTTCTGCGCCGATGACTACATCATCAACTTGCTCGGCCTTGCTGCGATCAAGCGTCACCGCCACCCGATCCGGCGCGCGCGAAATCAAATGATACCGCGCCGGCAAAAGCGGATAGACCGCGTTGTTCTGGCTAACCGCAAGAACCCCGATCGAAATCAAGCCTGTCAGCGCATCTTCTGACAACCCTCCACCGTCAGGGAATGCCTCTTTTGCCAAGATCCCAAACGGCACGGCACCTCGGTGCAAACGAAGCGCAATAGCAGAGACCTCTTCAAACTGTCCAAGCAAATCAATCAGTGCATCGCCAACTTCAGCATCTATCGGGAGTGAAAGGGCATCAAGGCCGCACATCTCCGCATCAAAATTCCAATCCTCAGCGCCATAATCACGGCCCTCCTTGATGGCTTCGTGCATCATGCCGGCAAGCTCCGGCGCCCGCGCCCAAACCGCCGGCGTCAAGCCGCTCGGGCGAGGTGTCTTGGACAATTTCGGGTGCAACTTGTGCTTTGAAGAAATGACAGATTTCTCGCCCCCAAACGGCTCTCCAAACAGACGAGAGGCAAAATCCGCGAGTTCATCTTTGCGATTTTCATCAAGCGAGGCCGAGGTGCCAATGCACCGGATCGTTTTATCAGGAACGCCCAAATGGGCCTTCAGGCGCCGCAAAAGGAACGAGACTTCGATGGCTTGCGCACCGGTGTAAAAATGGAGTTCATCAAGGACAATGAACTTCAGATCAGCATCCTGCAAAAGTGGGCGGTTTGTCGGGAGCAACAAGATGTGCTCCAGCATTGCGTAGTTGGTAATCAGGATATGAGGCGGTGTGCGCCGCATTTCTTCGCGCGACAGCAACCATTCATCCGGCACATCCGCATCATTCCCAAAGGCCTCAACAAATGTCGGCGTGGACCGAAGGCGTGTCTTCTCCTCTTCACGCGACGCTGATGAGGAAACCTGACCAGTGTAGCGGCCCAACGTGATGCCCGGATTACCCAAATCACGGAAAAGCAGCTGAGCGATCCGGTGATGTTGATCACTAGCCAAGGCATTCAAAGGATAAACGATGATCGCCCGAACCCCTGGTCGCGAAAGGTCTCCCTGGTTCAGGATGTCGTTGACCATCGGAAAGAGGAAGCTTTCAGTCTTACCAGAGCCCGTGCCTGTAGCGACGAGATAGTTTTCATCGCGCTTGAGTGCATCTTCCTGATGGGCATGAAGCGGGCGTTGCCACACGCCCCCAGCTGTTACCCTCAGGTGCTGCCAGGCATCATTCAAAGTTCCGTCGGCGTGAAGCTCTTCAAGGTTTTTGCCTTTCACAAAGTCCGGAAGCGTCTCCACATAAGGACCTTTGACAAAATCCATTCCAGAAATTGTCTTGCGCAGGATCTCGGAAAGAACCGGCGCACGAGTGTCATTGACTGGCGTCGACGTAGACACAAACCGCGCCAAGGTGTCATTTAAAAAACCACGATATAAGTTCGGGTCAAGGTTTGTCATTTCAGTTGCCTTTCTTGAAACCTGCGTGCCACAGGCTTTTGAAATAAACAAAAACCTCCACATCTGCCCGAATCATAAGCGTTAAAGCGCGACCAACATCCGCGCTTGCAAACCCAGTCCGCGACGTAACGGCCTGCACAAATTTCTGCGATTGGCCCACAGCACAGCTACTGGCAAAGCTCTCTATTGTCGCAGCGACCCTGGTTATCCGGTCGTCGCCGCCACCATCAGTGTCAAATTTTCGCAGCGCGTCTTCTGTCCCGCGCCACGGCGACGTAATTGCAGCCACCACTGTCGCAGTCGGATTGCTTCCGATCAGCAGCCGCAAATCTGTTTCACGCATGCGAAACCGCGCCATGCGGAGAGCGTTTTCAAGGGCTTTGGCATCCACTGCATTTGGCAAGTTCACGTCGTGCGTGATCCGGTCCAACCACCCCTGAAGAGGATTCTCACCAAGTGGTGAAGGCGGATCCACAAACTCAACAAGGTCACTGCCCTGCCCCAACGAGTGCAGGCCGCAATCAGCGGACAAATTTGAGAACGCCGAAAACGGCGCTTCAAAAATCCACGACGCCGCTGAAATCAGATCAAGCCTTGGCGCTGCATCCGTTGTGCTACGCGCCAGCAGCGCCGGTTTGATCGCCCCGACCATCCGGCGGCTGCCATGATGCTCAAGACACTTTTCAAACGCCTTGCCCAGAGTGGCGTTAAAATGGGCTTCCAAAGCCCCATGTGTCGGGAAAGAAGCCAGTTGTGCGATCTCGACCAGTTTCACCGCACGATTATCAAATTCTTCTGGCCCCAGACCAACGTGCATTTGATATCCGGACACATCAGGCACGTCAGAGAAAATCCGCTCTCCTTCTTTGCGCACTTCGATCTTCGCAAGGCTTGGCAGCGAAAATGCACCGTCAACAAACGATACCTCGACCGGCCCACTTTTGCTCAGAAACCGTGCCGTAATCCCACGCGGTGCCGCGCCCTCAACCGGAAGTCGCCCAAGCGAAATTTGACCCGACTGAACATCACCGCTCACAGACGTCACAGTTATTCGCAAGGCATCAATCGCCTTGGCAGGCTTGAAGCGCAGGACAGTGGATGTTTCGGCTATGGAGATCGAAACTTGAGCAGGGTCATCAATACGCCTCAAGCGAGCAAAAACAGTTACGCTGCCGTCCTCTCGACACAACGCGATTCGATCATCGCCACCCGGCTCAGTCGTCAACTTTGAGGCCCCGATCTCATACGAACCAGCGCCAAGGAACGGACGTTTGATCAGCTTGCCCAAAACAAGCAAATCACACTGCTTGTCCTCGCTTTTAATGCGGAAGGTGTCGTGACGGTTTTCGTGTGCGAGTGTTACCAACCGCCCCCGCGGAACCAAGGCAGTCTCTTGAGTGTTTACAAGCGTGTGCGCCAACGTCTCCGCGCGCGTAAGAATCTCGAATTCAACCGGCGTGCCTGCAGCAATGACGCCCAGAAGAGGCACGCCGCCATCGGCCGCAAGATTTACAAACAACTCTCCGTTTTCTGCTCGCAGCCCGCGGCTATGCGCAGCAGAGTAGTTTTGCGGGATGGGAAGTGTATCTATCTGACCACCAGAATAATCACTCGCCGGCCAAAGCCACGCCGAAGCCTTGATCTCGGAGCGGGCATTTTCATCTCCAGCCGCACCCGGGGCCAAGACATCAAAAACAACCCGCTCGACGCCCGCGGACTCGCTCAAACCAATTTGGTCAAAGGAAATGGCAAAAGCGCCATCTTCGTCCGCCGAAAACGGAAAGAACTTCACCTGATCACCGTGTCGGGTTCTCAGAATGCGCGTCCGTCCGCCAACATCAGGATCAAGGCGTCCAACCAAAGACCCTTGAGAAGAATACAAGACGCGAGAACCGCTACGGCCGAAAACGTTACCGGCAATCCAGATTGCGTTCTCAACAGGGCGCTCAATCACAACGGCAGAACCGTCCGCAAAACGTAGGCTCTCCCCAGCTTCCGCCCAAAGGACGAAATAGCGTGGATCGCGCGCAGGGATGGCATCCCCGAAAGAGTCGTTTTCAAATGGCTTCGCGGCAAGTGCCACAACCGTTTCACACGCCACAGTAACTGCGCCATCCGCCAATGCTGCACGTTTGATGAGCCGTCCTGTGTCAGCATCAAAAAGCAACAGCTCACCTTCTGACGGAGCAAAGGGCACCTGCCTTGTGGCTGTCCCGCACTTCCATGAGACTTTTTCATCCCAAGGAGCATCAAGCGTTTTCTGCCCACCTGGGGTTAGGCGCTTTTGGACCACCCCGCTTACAACAATCTGAGCTCGATCCGATTTTTCTGCCTCGAGCCCAAGGCGATCGGCAGACCAGCAGGCAACAGGAGGGCCGATAAGGTCTTTCCGTTTTCGGCCATACTCTGCCGCTGCTCGGTCATATGCCGAAAAAAGTTCACGTTCGTTTTGTGACAATGGATCACTGCCCTGTCGCCACGCTTCAAATCGCTGCGCGAGAAACGCTGACTGATCAAACTGAACAGCAACCTGGAGGCGTTTCAAGTTTGGAGCGCTGTAGTTCACGGCACGTCGCTGCCAAACCCGCGCGGCGGTCGTATCCTCGGTTGCAGGCACACCAAAGCTCAAAGCCCAAAAAATGAAGGCATGAGCCATTTCGGAATACATGCTTTTGACCGGACCCACCGCTCCGAAAAACAATGACGTCGGCTCAGTTCCTACCACCGGCAATCCAATGGCACGCCCTTTCCTGCGAAAATTGTGCTTTAGAGTGTCTCGCTGCCACGCCTCTCCTAGGGGCTCCTCCAAGAAATCTGATATGGGTTCATAGACGTGGCGATTACCGCCATCATAGGAATCTGAGAGCCCCTTCAACGTTCCCCAACATGCGACTGTCGGGCACAGCTCAAAAATCCGGGAGATAGGAAATGACTGGACAACTTTGGTAGCCAGTTCAAGATCGACATCGCTGAGGACAACATCAACAATGAATGGTGTCGAACCTGCGCCAGTCCACGCACTCACAAAACGTTTTTCCAGCCCCTGGATATTTTCAGCCGAAATCTGCGCCATGTGACGACACTCCCCCAGAAAACAAATAATTTTTTATAAACATCTATTTACTCAATTTGTCGGCGCCAAGTGGAGGCATGGCTTCACTGGCGACCATTTGATGGAGATGCTCGGCACGCTCTTTACGATTTCTAACTCGCTTCACTTCGACGAGATGATTGGGAAATTCGTTCATGTAGCAGTTGAATCCTGGGCCCGGCTCAGCCCCATGACCTCAGTCACATCGGCCAAACCGACGCGGCCATAACAAAAGACGCGATGCCCAATCAAGGCTCGCCGGTCCAATTGCCACCGCGGAAGGGTGCTTGATTCTTCCTTCATCCTTAATATGTAGCGAACCCTCAAGGATGGTTCCAGTAGTGAGGACCTTAATTTTCTTCGATGTATCACGGAATGGCGCCGAGCTACTCTGCCTCTTACGTACTGCACCACCCCACCAAGGAGGGAGCGACAGGGTCCAATGGCGACTTCCCAAGGGGAAGCGGTTCAGCATCTTGTCGCTGAAAGAACTAATTGATAAGTATGACAAGGATTGTCTGGTACTCACGCACTCGGGGAAGCCAACAGCAAATGATAGCGGTGATCCCTTCGATAAGATTATAGGCTCAACAGCTTTACAGGGAGTGCCTGATAACCTGATAGTACTAGCCCAAAGCAATGGACAAACCAAAATTCATCCTAAGGGAAGCCTCAAATTCGCAAGTGAAAAATTCTCAACTTTAAAAATGGAAAATATACTGAGAGAAGTGGAGTTGGGGCTGAATGTCAAAACAAAGCCCCGGCAAAGGCTGAGGTATTAAAACTACTTGAAACAAAAAAAATGACCGTGAGTGAATTGGTCCACGCACTCGGCAAAGACAAAGGTCAGATAAGTAATATCTGCGCAAAACTTTCTGAATATGGACAGATTAAACGCGACAATCGCACATCACCTTGGGAGTATGTTTGGCGAACACCCGAGCATTAAAACCTTTCTCAACTGTCTCAACTCTATCAAATAATTAACTAATTGTTGAGCGAGTTGACAATGTTGAGTTGATAACTATTTCACCGAGGTAAAATATTCTCAGTAAACTACTGGGGTAGCTTCAACTCAATCAACAAGATTCAGAAAAATCCACTTGACCTTTTATTGATGCCACATTTTTTGATACAAAGGTAGCAAGCCGTAATTGATTGCAGAGAAGGTAAGAGCTTTGGAAATTTCAGGTAAAATTATTGAACTGTTAGCCGTAAAGTCAGGGCAATCCGCCAATGGAGAATGGCGCAAACAAGAATATGTTCTGGAGACTGACAGTCAATATCCCAAAAAGATTTGTTTCATGGCTTGGGGTGACAAGATTGATCAGTTCAACATTAAGCAAGGAGAAACCCTTGCAGTCTCAATCGATCTTGAAAGCCGCGAATACAACGGCCGCTGGTATACAGATGTGAAAGCTTGGAAGGTTTCAAGAGATGGACCAGACCAAGACGATTCAGGCTCATTCAGTAATCAAGGTGGCTATGAACCTGCCAGCACTTCGCTAGACGGAGATGATATACCCTTTTAATCTAGGCAATAGATTTTGAATAATTTTCTAAGAGCCGTAAATCCCAAAATAAATTGAGGCTTAAGTTGAAGTCAGAATAAATGACAGTGGGATGCCCTCTAAATAAAACTATCACCACACTCTACCGATAGGGAAAATAGAGAATAAAATATGTTGAGAATAAAAGCATTATCACTGGCATTCTTTTTCGTCATCTCGGCGAGTGCTGCTACAGCTGGACCAACCGCATACATTGCAATCGATGTGGAGAATGGTGAAGTGCTGATAGAGCGCTTTTCAAACACGAAGCTACATCCCGCGGGTTTAACAAAATTGATGACTCTATATGTGGCGTTCCAAGCAATAGAAGGCCGTGAGGTCAGTTTAGACACGCCAATCATAGTCTCAAATAAAGCCTCATGGGTTATTGGGAGTGAAGTAAAACTCGATGAAGGCACGGAGATTGCTTTACGTTACCTCATACGTGCCTCTGGTGTAGGTGGGGCCAACGATGCTTCGATAGCAATTGCTGAGGGGCTATCTGGCTCTGAAGAACTGTTTGCTCAACGTATGAACATTGCCTCAAACGATCTTGGGCTGGCAAATAGTTCTTGGAAAAATCCACATGGTCTTACTGAAAAAAGCCATTTTAGCACCGCCTCAGATATAGCTAAGTTATTCATTGCGCATACGCAGGATTTTCCACAGTGGTTCAACATATTTAGCAGGCGGACTACTTATACAGGCATAAAAGAAGTCGCCAACACTAGCCGACACATACTTGGTTCAATTAAAGGCGTTTCTGGGGCCAAATACGGATACACGCATGCAGCAGGCCACAGTGGTGCAGCGTAATCGATCGTCATCGTAGACCAGTTGTCGTTGTTGTTCTCGGTGCTAAATCGAGAAAGGATTTAAGCCAAAAAATCAGTGATATCGTTGATGCAGCTTATGAAAAAATGAAATAAAATAGTAAAGTTAACATCTTAATTACACGTCTGTACTTCTAAAGATTGTTACATTTCACAATCACGGCAACACAAAAAAGTCTAGAAATGCAAAGGCATACAACGCCACCGATTTGGCTGATGCTAACTTTAATCATTCAGAAACACCGTATGACAAGTTGCGATTACTTCTTCTGAGGTCGACCAAATAATCCTCGTGGCATTTCAGAGATGATTTCCCTTGATGCATCATCTATATTTTTTTCCAGACTGGTAGAATTAACTCTCATTGCATCACGCAAAGCTGAGCGTGTATCTTTGAGCTCATCTCTCAGTATGAGTTTAAAGTGTGTCTCCATTGCCTTAAACTTAGTATCAAGTTTCTCCTCAACCACATCTGCGACTAGCTTTGTGAGACCTCCAATAACAGCAGTCATGTGATCCATTTGATTAGAAATTCGTTCTTCTACTCTGGCAACAGCTGCTTCCGCTTCTTTAGGAAGGAGTTTGGATTGTTCTGCAACTTCCGAACCAGACTTTTGAAGAGCAATCGTAGCTTTTTCAGAATCGATAAAAACTGTTGAGGCCTTATCAAGAGCAACCTCAACATCAGTGAGAACGTTGAGAGCTGCTGTTAACTTGACCTCGAGCGCCTCGATATTAGAGACTGATACGCTCAACCTCTGGCCAGACGTCTTAATCTCTCCTATGGCTTCAAAGCCTTCTTTAAATGACATTACTTCCTCATATTGCTTTATTAATTTCCGATGACAATTCATCAAACAGCACTCGGCCTATTGAATCTGCAGGGATGTCTTCGAATAGCTGCACCATGGTATCTCTATCTGGATTACATCGAAGCAACCACTCTCCCAATGTATCACAAGCTTCTGCATCAGTCGACGCTACCAGATTGAGTAAACTGCGCCCACACCCCTTCCAAAATTCCAATACACCTTCACTTACGGCTGAATTAAATCTTGTCTCAGCCTCTCGATGAGCCTCTTGATCAGTTAACAACAGCAGCATGGACGCACTCAAATTCAAGCCGTCACTGTTCTGGGTACCTTCAAGCAAGCGCTCTAATTGCACCACGAGAAATCGTAACTTATTTATGCCATCGTCACCATCATGCACCGCGTTTATGATTAATGTTTCAATCCCGTGAGCCGCCTCAGGCAGCAACAAATCACGGAGGGTTGAGAGCTCAAAGGAGTTATTATCTACCTTAAAAAACGCCTCAAGTTCATTTCGGAATTCTCCCGCCTTCAAAGTTTCAAAGCCCGCACTCTTGGAATATAGATTCCAAGTTGACTGTAGCCTGCTATCCAAATGCTTCCGGCGGGACCATTCAACCAAGTATGAGATCAAAAGGCGCCAACCTAATTTGCCATCAGGGTAATCAATTAACTCCTCAATCTGTGTAACTACCGTGGCTTTACCATCAATCGCTCTGATGCGTTTGATTACCGAACGACAGGCATCATGAAATGAAACATCACGCTTTTGTACCATACAGGACTGAATTGGTTGGTTGGGTCTTCCCCAGTCGACTACCTTCCAAGGAGTGATGAGGCCCATCTGATAAATACGGTATAAAGTTCGTTGCAGTCTTTCGTAGCCACCTTCAATAGACGAAAAATATCTAGCTTCTAATAAAACTTGAGACTGCTCATTATTCAACAAATGATCAAGCGCTCGAACGACCAAATCAATCTCGACTTGGCTTTCAATTAAACCGTTCGATAAAAACCAAAGTTGCGCACGAAAATCACCGCCACTCCACTTACCCAATTTTTTTCCGGTGGTATCATAAGTTAAGAATTTATTTATTGTAGAAGGCGTTAAGTCCTCACGTAATTCTTCAAATATTTGAGCGGCGTCGTCAGGTTCCGGACGAAACAACATATGACAAAACGCATCCTCACCATCGCGACCAGCTCGCCCCGCCTCTTGATAGAACGCTTCCATAGAGCTTGGCATTCCGGCGTGTAAAGTGTGCCTAACATCTGACTTATTTACTCCCATACCAAACGCTTTGGTCGTCACAATGACATCCAACTCGCCTGCTTTCCAAAGCTTTTGCGCGAGCTGTTTACATCCCTCAAAGTTTTTCTGCTCCGGCTCAGAAAAACTCCTAAAGCGAGTAACGGTTTCTTGAAATTCAAATTCTTTCGGCTGACTCCCAGAAAAACTACCCACGCGTAATCCCATTTTCGAAGCTGCTATACGCTTCGAAATATCTTCAACGCCGTGGGAGCCATTTACGTAGCGAGCAAAAACGTGAATTGGCTCAACTACTTTATCAGCTTTCTTTTCTAATAGCTCCTCGACTTTAGAAAAAACCTGTGAATAATTTCCAAGTGATTTCTGTATTGAAAAATTTAGTTCCGTCCGGCTTTGATGCATCTCATAAGACACGAGGTGGTCAGGTATTTTAAACTCACTCTGTATGTCTTGAAGTACATTGACACTGGCTGTCGCGGTCAGACCAAGTACAGGAATAGCAGAACCTATTTTCTGTAAAGTACCCGGTAGCGTGAGGTATGCAGGACGGAAGTCGTGCCCCCATTCACTCAAACAATGAACTTCATCAATTACAAACATCCTTAGCAAACCTGTCGCCTGTATGCTTTCTATAAGACTGAGAAATTCGTCTGTTTGAAACCGTTCAGGCGAGACGAATACAAACCTTATCGCACCATCGCTTACCAGCGGGGCAACAACATCCCTCAAGAAAGTTTTGGGTAGATCGCTGTCAATATTTATAGATCTACCAGAAAACCCAGCAGCATCCAGCTCAGCACAATGATCTCTACCAAGGGCTTTAATTGGAACAATCGTCACGGTCGTGCCACCATGTATTAATGCAGGCACTTTAAAACATAGAGACTTTCCACTACCGGTAGGCATCAACCCAAGTGAATTGTTACCAGACAAAGCATTCAGAATTAATTTTTCCTGTCCAGGCCGAAACTCTTTGTGCCCAAACAACTGATAGGTAAGATCGAGAAGGTCTTGACGTGAAGGTTTATTAAAGAGTGACCCCGACGGGTCAAAAGAAGCAAGTCTGGAAACCCCAAAGTACTTAAGTTGCACAATTTCAGAGGTTTGTGCGGTTTCGGAAATGTAAGGGAATGTTTGGACTGAGCTTGTGCGAACGACAATGGAGCCAACCGGCAAACAACGCTCGTCTGGGCGTTCAAACAATCGAATGTCAAAAATTAGACCATCATCAGCGAACAAAATTTCAGGTGGTTGAAAATCGAGGTTCTTAATGCGCGCAAATAGCCCAAACCATACAAAGACTTCCTCCACTGCAGCTCTAGCCCAGTCCGACGAAACCCCACTTTTAAAATCTTGCTTTATGCTCAGACGCCAACACTGCTCATCCAAGCTAAGCTGACGGTGGGATAGAGCAGCAATGATGGCTATCTGTAATCTTATACAGGCTGTCAGCTCTAACTTGAGTGACGAAGCTGAGAAACTATTTTGATGTAAAGCGGCCTGATACCGGCATAAAATTG
>Ga0115549_1000269_pt1 | contig 33418 bp, 32 predicted proteins | sample COGITO_mtgs_1004_2_FD_87176 | JGI IMG/M metagenome (GOLD analysis project Ga0115549, IMG submission 87176) | Pelagic marine microbial communities from North Sea - COGITO_mtgs_100430 | ecosystem: Environmental > Aquatic > Marine > Epipelagic | place: Germany:Helgoland, sampling site Kabeltonne...
AATCTAATCTTCTTCCTCAAATTCTGAACCTTCAGAGTATGTTATATGCTGAGGGATTTGATGTTAATTATACACCAAAAGTATTGCCAGCAGTAAATGAACAGTCTGTAACACATCACCCGTGTAAAACTGAAACCCCATCAATGGATCTAATAACAGCTATACATGAAGATCTTAATCTAGGTGCAGCGAAAAATGCTCTAATCTTTGAACCAAAGGTATTTGCAATTGGTCAAACTCAATTCAATACTGAAGAATTAGAAAACTGGATTGACTACAATGGGTTAGGTGAAGTGTCTATGGATATTGCAACCCCATTAGGTAGACTATGGGAAGACGTGTCTGAGAAAGACAGTATTGCTCGTATGATCGAATTTGGTGGTCGTCATTGTTATCGTGCATGGAATCATGGTCGTGATCGTGTACAGTATGTACGGAATATTATGGCTATGGAACATGGTTCTGTAATGGAACATGCAACAATCAACTGGGGTATTCAGGGAGTTTCACGCTCACTGTCATTAGAACTTGCACGCCACCGAGTAGGGATTGCACTTTCTCAAGAATCTCAACGTTATGTTGAAGCCTCTGATATTAACTTCGTAGTTCCACCTGCAGTGATCAATCTTCATGCTATTATCGACAAGCCAGGTGAACAAGGTGTTCTGACTGACTTCCACAATATTAATATGAAAGCTGTCATAAACTATGCTAATTTGCAACGGATGCTCATGGACAATGCCGGTAAAAAAACTGGTATTGAATATGCACCTAAAGTATTGACTGCATTCAAAAAGCGAGCCAATGAAGCTGCTCGTGCCCACTTACCAAACTGTACTGAAACTCGGTTCCTTTGGACTACCAACATGCGTATTTTACAACATTTCTTGTGGTTACGCGGTGGTCTAGGAGCAGATTTAGAAATACGTCGTTTGGCGATTGCCTTGTTGGTTAAGGCTCAAGATCTAGCTCCTGAGATCTTTGATACTATGACCACAAAATCAGTTAAAGGTGATTACGGTGTCCCTATCATCGTGTCTGCTCTCGACTAAAAATTAAAGCCCTATAGATATTCATTTGTCTATAGGGCTTTTTATTTTTCTGTTTATGTGTAAAAGCTTATTAAACATTGACTTTCAGGAGAAATCGGTATGGCGAAACTTCCCTTTATTACATTTAAACGTGGTGATACCTTCAAACTAGATCTCACAGTTACAGATAAATTAAACGAAACTGCTGTTGCAGCTAAAGTAGTATTGGATGCAGCTAACGCTGCTGATCCTCAAGTACCATTGGATATTTCTAATGCACAAGCAACTTATGATGCTGCTATAATTGTGGATATTACAAATTGGACAATTACTTCTCAAGTTCGTTGGAGAGGTAAGCTAATTACTGACATATCTGTAGTCATTGTAAATGCAGCAACAGGTATCCTGTCTATAAATGCTACATCAGAACAAACTGAAGTTTGGGAGCCTCGTGATTATGCATGTGATATTGAGTTCATACCTGGTATTGGGGCAGGTAAAGTATCATCTGAAACTTTTATAATTAAAGTTGAGAAGGATCAGTCATATGTCTAATTTACTTGATATTACATTACAGCTTGGGCCACGTTATACAGTAGAAGTATCTGAACCAAATAAACTAGGTTTTTCAATTGGTGTAGGTGCTCGAACAGAGTCAGGTATCGGGCCTCAAGGAATACAGGGCATACAAGGCGTAAAGGGTGATACTGGAGATCAAGGCATTCAAGGTGTGATTGGTTTAACTGGTGCAGACAGTACTGTAGAAGGCCCACAAGGTATTCAGGGTATTCAAGGTAATATTGGAGTTGCAGGTGATGGGTTTACTGGAGGTTCTTATGCTCCTAGCACTGGGATTGTGACTTTAACTTCTGATGACGGTTTAGGCTTTTCTACTGGTGACTTACGAGGAGCTACAGGTAGTCAAGGCATCCAAGGGGTTACAGGAGCAGGTTTCACAGGAGGTTCATACTCTGGTGTAACAGGCATTGTGACATTTGCATCTGGAGATGGTCTGGGATTTACCACTGGAGATATTCGAGGAGGTCAGGGTATCCAAGGAATACAAGGCATTCAGGGGATACAAGGTAACATGGGTACAACCGGTAATGGATTTACTGGTGGTTCCTACGGAGCCGGTACTGGAATTATAACCTTCACTTCTGATGATGGGCTTGGATTTGTTACTGAAGATCTTAGAGGTGCAACAGGGGGGCAAGGCATACAAGGTGATGCAGGCAACGATGGATCTAATGGTACAGGTTGGACAGGTGCTTCCTATGCTGCTGGCACAGGTATTGTCACATTCACCTCCAGTGATGGGTTAGGTTTCGTAACAGGTGATCTAAGAGGTGCCACCGGTAATCAAGGTGAAACAGGAACCACTGGTAATACTGGTAATACTGGTGCCGTTGGGGATAGTGCATATCAAGTTGCGGTAACTGGCGGATTTGTCGGGAATGAGGCAGCTTGGCTCGCTTCTCTCAACGGTACAGATGGTGTAGATGGTGCAGATTCTACTGTAGCTGGAGATCAAGGTATTCAGGGAGTCCAAGGGGATACTGGATTAACTGGAGACACAGGTAATGGTTTCACCGGAGGATCTTATAGTGTTGGTACAGGCATAATCACATTCACATCTGACGATGGTCTAGGTTTTACTACAAGTGATCTACGTGGTGCTCAAGGTATACAGGGTACTAAAGGTGATACAGGTGATCAGGGCATCCAAGGTATACAGGGTATAATCGGCCTAACTGGGGCTGGATTCACTGGTGGTACTTATACAGCTGGTACTGGTATTGTAGAATTTACTTCTTCAGATGGATTAGGATTCAGTACTACAGATCTGCGTGGAGCAAAAGGAGATACAGGCGATCAAGGTATACAAGGTATAACTGGAGATCAGGGCACACAAGGTATCCAAGGAGTAACTGGTGTAACAGGTAACGGTTTTACCGGAGGCTCATATGCAGCTGGTACTGGAATAGTCACATTCACCTCTGATGACGGATTAGGATTTGTTACAGGTGATTTACGTGGTGCCAAAGGAGATACCGGTGACCAAGGGATACAAGGTATCCAAGGGATAATTGGGTTAACTGGAGACCAAGGGATACAAGGTACTGCAGGATTTACAGTATTAAACGGAACAGCAGTACCTGTATCTCAAGGCGTGGACGGAGATTTCTACATAAAAACAGATACCTCTGACATATATGGCCCTAAGACGGGTGGTTCCTGGGGATCTGCCACATCATTAATAGGTCTACAAGGGATTCAAGGTATTCAAGGTGAGACAGGGCCAGCTGGTGCAGGTACAGGTGATATGCTCATTGCTACCTACGATCCCAATACAATTAATGATGACGCTTTCAGTATGGATAACATGGTTGAAGGTACAACTACTAAAATATTGACTGATGTAGAGCGTACTGCAATCTCAAATAATACTGCAAAAGTCTCAAACGTAGACCATCCTTTAGTTGAAACCGCTGTACCAAGTGGTGCGGTGTTTACTGATACCGATACAATTTATGATGATAGTGCCTTAACTTCTTCGGTTAATGGTAAACAATCTCAATTACCTGCTCAAGATTTAATAGATATTGGAAATCTATCTGGTGTAAATACAGGGGATCAGGTTATCCCCATATCAGGTGTGGACTTTGACCCAGTTGGAACTAATAATTCAGACAACAATGCCGCAAATACACTTTATGCAGATGATTACCGCCTTGCTAATTTTGTGGCTGGCACTCATTATGAACCAGCTAAAGGTGCCGACGATAACTTTGTAACAGATGCAGAAAAGGTCGTGGTGGGTAATACGTCTGGAACTAATACGGGCGACCAAACAATACCTGCAAGCGGCGTGGATTTCGACCCAGTAGGCACCGATAATTCAAATGATAACGCTGCCAACACCCTCTACAGTGGCTTGGTTTCTAACGCTACTCATACTGGAGATGTGACAGGCTCAACGGCTTTATCGATCTCTGATAGTGCTGTAACGCTTGCTAAAATGGCCAACATTAATACAGCCTCATTTTTAGGCAGAACAACAGCATTATCAGGTGTTGTGGAGAATTTAACTAAATCACAAGCTCTGACAATTCTGAATGTTGCAGATGGTGCAACTATCAATTCTCCAGATGCTACCCTATTAGCTCGTGCTAACCATACTGGCACACAAACCATGTCCACTATTTCTGATGCAGGTACTGCAGCAACTTTAGATGTAGGTGTGGGAGTTCAAGAGTATTCTTCAATACTTGCTAATACAACTGCATCATTCTTAACTGCACAGTCAACAAAATTAGGACACATTTCTGTAACTCAAGCTGTTGACCTTGATGCAATAGAAACCAGAGTAAATGAGTTAGATGCTGCTGTAGTACTAAAAGGTACATGGGCTGCCAATGCAGGTACATTCCCAGGTGGTGGTACAGCACAAGCTGGAGACAGCTGGATAGTTTCAATTGGTGGTACAGTAGGTGGAATTGTATTTGAAGTTGATGAACGAATAATTGCTATTACAGATAATGCCAGCACAACAGTATTTGCAAGTAACTGGCACCAGTCAGTATATACCGATCAAGTTCTATCTGTATCTGGTCGTACAGGAGCTGTTGTCATTGTGGCAGGAGACCTTGCAGATTTCCAATCTTCTGTTACTGGAAACACTCAAGTCCTTGCTAATACAGCTAAAATAACCAATGCTACTCACTCTGGAGATGTAACAGGTTCAGGTGTACTAACTATCGCTAATAACGCTGTAACATTAAGCAAAATGGCTACAATCACTACAGCAAGCTTTATGGGCCGTAATACAGCAGGTACAGGAAACCAAGAAGTTCTGAATAAAACTACAGCACTATCCATCTTAAATGTCCAAGACGGTGCCACAGCTAATGACACAGATTCTAATCTGAAAAATCGTGCTAACCATTCAGGCACACAGACATTAGCAACTATCTCGAATGCTGGTGCAATGGCTGAGAAGGATAACGTGGCTGATGGTGACATTGCGTCTGGCGTTGGTACGTCTGCTAATAACCTTTTAAAAGTAGGTTCGGATGGAAAGCTACCCATTATAGATGGCTCTAAGCTCACAAACCTTCCTGCTGGTGGGATGAGTGTGGATACACAACTTATGCTTAACATGCAGGGTACGTCCTATAACTTTGGTACAAATATCGCTTCCATTGTTGACCTCGGTGTGGGGTATTTTACCGTTAACCTTTCTACGGCAATCGTCATTAAAACGCCTATGGTGGTTTGTTATAATGGATACGCTGCCTTCGCTATCCCCGCGTATGGGTTTGGGGGCGATACTACTTACTTCTATCTGTACGGTAGGGACTATGTTGGTGCGGCGGCGGATTTAGAAGAAGTGTGGTTCACACATTTAAGTTAAGGAGTATACTATGAATAAACGTGTAATATATAAAGACCCAGAGACGGGTGTTTTATGTGTGGTTCAGCCTGTTGAGGCTTCTTTGGAGGATGTTTTAGCATCTAAGTCCTTGGAGGCGTTTGACCTTACTGTAGTAGATGTAAGTGAAATACCAACAGATCGTACTTTCCGTGAAGCTTGGGATTGCCGTGAAGGGAAACTTCATGTCAGCTTGACGCGGAGTAAAGAAATCGCTCACAATAAAAGACGTGAAGTTAGGGCAAAACGTATGGCTCCCCTTGATGTTGAAGTCACAATCCCAGGTAAAGCGGTTAAGGCTGAAAATGCTAGAGCACAATTACGATCTTTATACGGGCGTGTACAGACCGACATAGATGCAGCGACGGATATTACAACCCTTGAGGTTATCATGGATCATTCAGATATGAAGGATGTTCATAGGTGAAACACTTTTTCTTTTTTGGGTTTTAACAGACGGAGACTTAATATGCTTAAAAAACTTATACTAAAGCTAAAGGGTCTACTAACTTGGCTCAAAGGCTTGTTTACATCTATATCGAACGTAGAATTTTTTGATCTCGATACACCGACTGTTGTAAGCGACATAGAGGTACCAACAGCAGTGTTGCCCTCTATCAAGCAAACTTCACGAAGTCAGATGAGGCAACTCTACTCCAATTGGATGCGAGCAGATACCGATAAGGATACTCACCTTACCGCAATGTATGTTTTCAAAAAATTGAAGAAGAAGAGTTTCATTGCTCTGGGCTTGTCAGATTTTCAAGTCAAAAAGATACAAGAAGGACGCGATACTCAAATATTCTTGGCCATACGGCCTAGACATTGGGGGTAGGGCACAATCTTTCGCGTATTACAGAAACCCTAGATCTAGCAATAGGTTTGGGGTTTCTTTTTTGGTCTGTAATGATGCAGTCTAAACAAAAGGACAAAAGCTATGAAGCCTCATATTATTGGCGATATAGTCCGACTAAAACGGGGATGGACTCCCATGGTTGTAATCGGTATTACCGATTACGGCACGGTTCAGGCAGCTTACTGCCACTATGAACATAATAAAATCACTAAAGAGTATTATCGCAATCCTGCATATTTCTCTGATTATTGCCGCACCCAAAATGGTTTTGTCAAATGGGACGGCGCACCCCTCAAATTTAAGGTATATACTCCAATGACTCTACGTTACAAAACACGCCCAGGACATCAATTCTTTGCTGGTGAATTAGTATCCCATACAAACAACAAAACTGTTGTGATCCGTCTTGATAATAATCAAGGCTTCAAAGAATTTGATGTTAACGATGTCGTTCAAGATGTCCCATACACCTTCGCTGTCAAAGTACCTGGCAACAACCACAACGCATACCGCTGCCATTATACTTTGGCTACAGGTGTGACTGTTCATAAGGGTGATGCTTTATTATCTGATTCTGGTAATGTCTACATTGTGACAGCAGTTGACACCAACAATCACTCTCCAAAGGCTCAGTTCAGCGGTAAGCGCTTGATTACCAAAGAATTGTAGCGTGGGTAGCCGTCGAACTCAGATCCGAGAAAGGATCTGAGATCCAACTTAGAAATGAAAAGGGTGGACGTAATGCGCTACAAAACAATGATAGCGGTAGAAGATCAGGAATTAGGAGGTATTGGCCTTAAATTCATAGATCAAAGGAATTTCTGCAACGGTATGTTTACAGCTCAAGATGGGTTAATCGTTGCACATGATATTATAGAACATCAACAAGGTATTGCCAAAATAGGCTCCATAGGTGATGAAATGGTAGCTTTAGGTGGGGTTTGTTATACTCGTGCTCAATGGGGATCCATGACCAGAAATAGTGGTATGTATATGTATACTCCGGCTCAATCAATTGCATCTGACATCCATAATATGGGTCGTCTTTATTTTGAAAATCATATCCCATTTCGCCAAAAACTGGTTAAATCTAGAGGTGATGATGAGTCTGGTTTAGTGGATGATGTTATTGAATGTGCTCGTGAAGATTTCCGTAAATACTGGGAGGGTGATGAAGAAGATTGTCCTCTAAATTCAGCTCGTGACAGTTACCTGGAAGATTGTCGAACCTACATGCTCCATGGTGTAAAATTAGCAGTTCGTCGTTTTGGTTCAGGACATGTCGCACATGATACCTTCTGGGCTATTGAAGAAGCTGCCAGTGAAATTACTAAAAATATTGATTTTGAAGGTCAACAGTTTCGCTTACAGTATTGTCATGGTGGAGCACGGATGTACGAAGTCCACAATTATGAGGATTACTAAATGATCGAACTAACACACAACCACAGATGTAATTGTGGCGAAACTATATCTGGATACGATTCGGATTCTCGCTCTCACTTAGCCCGACAGATTGGTGGATCTATTGACGACTCTGAAGATGAAATTCGGTGTCATTGTGGAGAAACTATGACCTGTGACTGGATATTACTTGACGGGGATACTGGGGATGAATCTGAGGTACTTGCTACAGGCTGGAACTCTGAACCAAAACAACGTGAAATTAACTTAGCCAAAGGAAGAATGGTATATGTGTCCCAAACAATTTGAACTAAATGATAAACTTGTCATTTGTCAGACCGACTCTGATACAGGAGTTGAACGTCTTACCCAATCTTCGCCATCACGAGGGCGTGCTCAAAAAAATGTTGATGATTTGAATGAACATGAGGCAAACAATGGCCGTGAACAGTCTTATTACTATCGTGAGATTAAGCCAGGTGAGTTAGATGAAATTATCAAACACAACTCTCAATTTGGCCGCTAACATTACAATGTCTTGATTAAATAAAATGCACTATGGTGTTATATTCCTATAGCCTTAGTGCATTTTATTTTTGAAACCAATAAGGATAAGTACAATGATTTATGCTGGAGTAGGAGCTAGGAAGACTCCTGACGAGATCTTACAAAGAATGCGAGGCTTCGCACGTTTTATGGCTCAGAATGGTCACACGCTACGTTCTGGTGGATCCTGGGGTGCAGACCACTACTTTGAACTGGGATGTGATGATAAACAAGGTAAGAAAGAGATATACTTGCCCTATCAGGACTTCAGAGGAAATAATTCTCCTTTCTTTGGTTCGTGCTTACAGGCTAGAACACTTGCAAAACGATTCCATCCATATTGGCAGAACTTAGGCGACACTGGTCGAGCATTTCAAGCTCGCAATATGTACCAGGTAGCTGGTCATGATCTGGAGACACCTGCAGATTTCTTAATATGCTGGACACCAAATGGTAAGCCAGTTGGAGGGACAGGACAAGCAATACGGGTTGCTGAGTATCTGAAGATTAAAATCTTTAATCTTGGCTCAATGAGTACGAGTACTGCAAGCGATGAAATTGTGGAGTGGCTAACAAACCAATAGAAGATGTATTGTAAATACTCATAAACAAGAAGCTACATATGTAGCTCCATTCTTAACCCCTAAGCATTGAGAAAATAACCATGAAAAAAGTAAAAAATTGCAAGACATGTAAACATATGACAAAATCAAAATCAACTTCCCCATGTTGTAAATGTTCAATGATATTATGCCGTCACCAATCAACAACAAGCTTTTGGAGAAAAAATGACCGATAAACCAAAATACGAAATAAATAGACGTTACCAGTTTGAAGGGAATACCTGCCCCGTAGATGGTGAAGCAGTCGTGACCGTTTGGGGAGATTATGAAGCTGTAACCAGTGCCAAGGCAATGGACTTCTATTGGAGAGACGTTACACACTTCATGGTGTTAGAATACCCGCCTGAAAAAAAGGCACGTTGGTTGAATGTGTATGAGAATGGCACCAGCGGCTTCTATACAACAAGAGAAACGGCTGATAGATATGCAACCGTCGGTCGAACTGCTTGTCTCAAAGTGGAATACACAGATGGAGAGGGGCTTTAATATGACCAATAAACCAACCCTAGAACCGTGTCCCCTACCTAACTGCAACGGTGAAGCTGTTTTTGAACACCCTGTGACCGAGGCGGTTGTACGCTGCAGCGAGTGCGGTTTGTCCCTAACAGTGAGTTACGATGCTTCAATTATAACAAGATACAAAAAGGGCCGTGAATTAGAAAGAGGCGCGGTGCTTGCCCAATGGAACACCCGCACCGCACCTGAACCCACCGCTAAGGACGCATTACAGGCCATTGCGGATTTACCACCTGTAGGGCCACGCAACTGGGAAGATGAATTAAATGCAGACCTTAATCTGCGTAGGGCTGAAGTAAACGGTCAAGAAACTGCTTATAGGGTGGTTGAAGCGTTGTTTGATAAACCGCCACGTATCGAGTGTAAACAGCCCCCACCTGAACCGCAGGGGTATGATGAATGGTATAAGTCATTAGGTGACGACGTATTGAAGTTTGGTCGGGTTATCCTACCGAACGATGCCTACAACGCAGGTTACGTCGCCGCCGCCAACCAAGCCAAGCGCATAGCAGAGTTGGAAACGGAAAACGCTAATTTACATCAACAGTTACATGAGTGTGAGGTTAGAACATGACTGACATAAGCCCAGAGGCGGCACAGTTATTCCTAATATTGAAGCGCGACCTGTACGAAATGCCAAACCATTTCGGCTACACGGGCATTAAAGACAATGCAGGGCGATACACACTTGAAGAAGTAGCAATGTCTATGCCACCAGATAAGTATTTTCCGACCAATGAGCATGTATATTTTATAAAAGAAGAAGATGCGCCAGAATATACCCATGCCTGTTATTGGGATGTTAGGGAAATTCACCTAAAGAAAAAGCTACTCGCACAAGCCAAACGCATTGAATCTCTTCACATGGAACGAACAAACCTAATTAAGACCAAGCGTATGCAGTTAGCTGAAAGAGACAAGCGCATCGCAGAGTTGGAAGCGGCAAGCGAGTGGCAGGATGTAGAGACTGCAAAGCCAGAAGGGGGGCAATCGTATACTATCCACATTGACATAGATGGTGAAAGCTTAATAATTACCGCGCTCTTTGTTTGTGGAAGGTGGATGTCTCGCGGTCAGGAAGCTTTTCCTACCCACTTTAGGCTACCCCCAACCCCACCCCGTAACGCATATAAAAGTAAATGTGAAAGGTGTGAATAATGTCTAATATATCTGTACCACGTAAACTGGCTGAAAATTTACTGATTCTATGTAATAATATTGGTTGTGCAGGGGTGGAACAATCCCCTCTAGCTGATAAGTTACTAAGAGAATTAGTAGAACATACAACAGTTGTTGATCCAGAATTGAACGATAATCTGACTGTGGTTGTGCAAACTACCGATGGTAAAAGTGAGGAGTTCACATTTAACACACCAGATGAATGTAATGCTTTCTTGACAGGAATAAATCATATGGCTAATTTAGCAGGTATCAAACCAATGGACGAAGATTATAAATCTAAAATGAACTAAAGAATTTGATAGGGATCCTCCCCTAGTCCCTATCAAATAGTAGTGCGGATTCCCCTAATCCTGCACACTCAGAAGAACCCGTGAAGTTTGTCCTGCTTTGCGGGTTCTTTTTTATTTACTAAAACCAGTCATATATGTATATGACTAGATCCCTGACCCTATAAAAAAATAAACCAAGGAAATATCATGACAGATAAAACACCTTTTCTGCAACCAATCTCTCAACAGATTTGGGATCAGAAATATAAACTTATTACACCTAACTCTGAGATTACAAATGATAATGTAGTTGAGGATACTTGGACACGTATTGCACAAGCGTGTGCCAAAGCAGACCGAACCTTATACGGTAAAGCTAAAGGTGTAAGTACAAATAAAGTGAATCAATATAAAAAAGACATAGAACAACTATATTACGCAGCACTGGAAGACTTCAAATTTCTAACTGCAGGACGTATTACAGCAGGCGCCGGATCTGGTCGTCAAGTTACACTATTTAATTGCTACGTCATGGGCACAATCCCAGATGATTTGGGTGGTATTTTTAGTATGCTCAAAGAAGCAGCACTCACAATGCAACAGGGTGGTGGGATCGGCTATGACTTCAGCCCATTACGTCCACAAGGCGCACCAGTTAAAGGTGTTGATGCAGATGCTTCAGGCCCACTTACATTTATGGATGTGTGGGATACCATGTGCAAAACTATCATGTCAGCAGGGTCACGGCGTGGCGCAATGATGGCGACAATGGATTGTACGCACCCAGATGTGATGCAGTTTGTAGAAGCAAAGAAGGATCCCCTACGTTTACGAATGTTCAATGTTTCTGTCCTGGCTTCAGATGATTTCATGCGAGCTGTGGAAAATGACGAAGAATGGGTGTTGAAACATAAAATCAAACCCACAAAACGTGTCACATACAAGGGGCATAATCAGATCAACGGTGAATACATATACGAGATAATTAAAGCACGAGAATTATGGGAATCCATAATGAAGTCCACATATAACCAAGCTGAACCTGGTATCATATTCATTGACACAATTAATAAACAGAACAACTTATGGTACATGGAAGACATTCGCTCTACCAACCCTTGTGGTGAGCAACCATTACCTCCTTACGGTGCTTGTTTGCTTGGTTCAGTGAACTTACCTAAGTTTGTCCAAAATGCATTCAAAGACAAAGCTTACATTGACGACGCACAACTAAGTACAACAGTGAAAGCTGCAGTGCAAATGCTAGATGGTGTTATTGACGTTTCTATTTTTCCACTCCCACAACAGGAAGCTGAAGCAAAAGAGAAACGTCGTATGGGTATCGGTGTGACAGGCTTGGCTGACATGTTATTCATGATGGGCTATAAATATGGCTCTCGTGATGCAGCTGTAGAAACTGAACGTGTAATGAAGTTAATTACAATTGCGGCTTATGAAGAATCAATTAAATTGGCTAAACAGTTTGGCCCATGTCCTGCTACAAATACCACTGCTAAACGTAAGAAGTTTATTAACTCTGGCTTCATGGCAAAGATGCCCGATTACATCAAACGTGGTATCTACGATCATGGTATCCGCAATGCATTGCTGACTTCAATTGCTCCAACAGGAACAATAAGCTTGTATGCAGGTAACGTTTCTTCAGGGGGTGAGCCAATTTTTGCTCCTGAATACACACGCAAGGTTCTTAATCACGATGGAACCAAACGTGATGAAAAGGTGATGGATTACGCAATCCAAAAGTATCACGAGTTTCTTGATGCTCAAGGTTGGGATAAAGATCCAGATCTGACAGGTGAACGTGCTAAATGTTTGGTTACAGCTCAAACGCTGACACCACACGATCACCTTGTTATGCAGGCTGCCCTACAGAAATGGGTAGACAGCTCTATTTCCAAGACCATTAACTGCCCCGAAGACATCACTTTTGATGAATTCCAGGACATCTATATGGCTGCATGGAAAATGGGTTGTAAAGGTTGTACTACTTACCGACCCAATGATGTTACGGGATCAGTCCTGTCTGTCGAAGATAAAGTTGAGGATACTCCATTTCCAAACTTTAATGACGTACCTGAACCAGTCGATACAGATAATAATGTAATACCTCGACCTGATGTCCTATCTGGTAGTTCTTATAAAATCCGTTGGGAAAATCAGGCTACATATGTCACCATCAATGACACAATAAATAGTGCCGGGAAGACTATACCATTTGAAATTTTCATAAATGCAAAGAACATGGAACATTTCCAATGGACTGTAGCACTAACACGTATGATTTCAGCAGTATTCCGTAGAGGTAGTGACGTAAACTTCGTAGTGGAAGAATTAAAATCTGTGATGGATCCAAATGGTGGTCAATTCGTGGCAGGAAAGGGATATATCCCATCGTTTATCGCTCTTCTCGGTGATGTCGTTGAGACACATCTCAAGAACATTGGCTATATTAAACCAGATGAGACTCTGAAGGTTGAAGATACTCAAACACTTGGAGAGTTTATAGAAGACCAAAAAACTCAACCAACTCCAAAACAATGCTCAAACTGTAAGGGGTTTAACATAGTAAATGAGAGTGGCTGCCCAACCTGTAAAGACTGTGGTCACTCCAAGTGTGGATAACAAGGTGTATGAAAACAAACGATCTACTCTACTTAGGTGGAGTTCATCTCAGGTTTAACACTCACTGAGAACCACACAAACCCCCTGTCATATTGGCAGGGGGAATTAATTAACCAAAAAGGATACCACCCCATGGGTTTAAATTCTGGGCAACAAAGTGCATTTATTGATTTAATCAGCTTTACTAACGCTCCAAATGAAAAATATATGGCACTCTCAGGGGGTGCAGGTACAGGTAAAACATACTTCATCAGTAAAGTTGCAGAAAGTATTATTCGACATGCAGCAGCTGAAAGTGGTTTACATACTGTTGAAGTGACAGCTACAACAAATAAAGCTGCAGCTGTAATTGCAGAAGCAATGCCAAATCATCATTCTGAAATCAAAACAATCTATGCATTCATGAATCTACGGGTTAGTGAAAACTTCCGTACAGGTGAAGTTAAATGCATACCTACTGCAAAATGGGTAGTACACTCTGGTATTTTCCTAGTCATTGATGAATGTTCAATGGTGAATAAAGAGTTAATGAGTTATTTAGACAAAGGTCTCGACTCATCCTGTAAAGTTCTGTTTGTAGGTGACAAGAATCAATTGGCTCCGATCAAAGAAATGATTTCACCTATCTATGCAAATAACTACCGTACAGCTTATCTAACAGAACCAGTACGTAATGCTGAGCAGCCAGCTCTAATGGAACTGTGTGAGCAAGCTAAGAAGACTGTGGAAACTGGTATATTTACTCCAATTATTCCAGTCCCTGGTGTAATTGATTATGTTGATGGGAACACTTTACGTGGGATTCTTGAACGTGAGTATCATTCTGAAAACCCTATGCGTCGAATTCTATCATACACCAATAAACGTGTGATGGAATACAACACATTCATCCGGGAAATGCGTGGATACACTGAACCATTTGTGGAAGGTGAAATTCTTGTAAATAATTCATCAATTGAATTAGCAGGTAAACAACGTATGTATACTGATCAGGTAGTCAAAGTTGTATCTATTATGCGTGCATACTTGGATTCAGATGTATTGAAGGGTTACGATATTGCTATGATTGAAATGTCAGTGGAAGATATTACCACTGGTTCAACCTATGTGATCAACTGTTTTGCAGATCCTGAAGAACGCTCAGACGTGATTAAATACTATTCTAATAACAAAATTTGGGATCGGTATTTCAAAGTCAAAAATACATTTCCAGATCTTCGTTCTGTAGCTGCATCAACAACCCACAAGGCTCAAGGATCTACTTATGAATCTGTGATCGTAGATCTTACAGACATCGGCAAATCAACCAACAAAGGACAGACAGCTCGTATGCAATACGTTGCTTTGTCACGTCCAAAGAAACGGCTCTACATTCGTGGAGAGCTTCCAAAGAGGTATTTTGAATGAGTGGAATGGAAATCTTTTACGGAGTTTTTGAAAAATCCGAACTCGATATTGACCCAGAAGATACAGATAATTTTTATGATCTCGAAGAAGAACATGCCTGTCATTTTGTAAAGGTAGGTGATCAACTATATTCTTTTTATAAAATGGAAGAATTAGAGCCTCACGGCTTTATGTTGACCCTACCTCCACCACCAGAGTCAGGGGCACTGTTCATGGCTTACTGGTATAATGGTGGAGCTGGTATCCATGAGGTTGTAGAAGACCTAATTAAAAATCACTTACAGAGTGTAAAAGATGGGTAGTGAACTGAAAACAATGATACACAACTACCTCATTGAGATGAGTGAACGTGGAGATGGTGATGCAAAGATCCTACTGAAAATGTTGGAAGAAGAACAAGCAGCAGAGGAATAGTATATGGGGTATGAAATTGTAGGTATCTACGAAACTGAGCCAGAGATAGCTATACTTTGTCCTCGAATTCAAGTCACAGAGATACAAAAACATTATTATGATCCTTATCTGAAGGATCTTCGTACTAATGTGATGGTCTGTGATCTGTATAAGGATCCAACCAAGAAGAAGACATCTGCAGCTGATATAAAAGAATACCTCAATGATCTCATACCTCATCTGTTAGATGCCGAGATAGACACGCTTGTAGTAACACAGCCTGACTATTTCAAAATCATAACCAAGCAAGGTAAGACAGATGCTACAGTTGGTGATATTCTGGACACCATCGTACCTGGTTTACAGGCGACATATTGCCCTAACTATTCACGGGTATTTTATGACCCTGATAAGATGAAAGCGAAGATCAAACTCTCACTGGAAACCCTTGTAAAAAACAAGCAGGGGAATACTGTGAAGGTAGGATCTGACATCATCAAATTTTGTGCATATCCAGAAACCAATCAGGAAATTCTTGATTGGTTGGATAAATTGTATGAGATGGATTGTGACCTCACATGTGACATCGAAGGGTTCTCACTCAAGCATTATGATGCTGGGATTGGAACCATCACATTCTGTTGGGATCAACACCACGGTGTTGCATTTCCAATTGATTACCAAAGCATTGCCTACGACAAAGATGTAGGACACCACGGTACTCAGATCACTAATCCAGTTGTTCGGAGAGCTTTAAAGATTTTCTTTGAGGTCTTCAAAAACAAGATGATCTACCACAACATCTGTTATGATGTTTATGTATTGATTTACCAGTTGTTTATGGAAGACATACTGGATCAAGAAGGTTTGCTGTATGGTTTAGAAGTCATGTTACGCAATTGGGATTGTTCCCAGTTGGTCACGTATTTGGCCACCAATTCATGTGCAGGCAATGAGCTAGGTTTGAAGATACAAGCACAAGAGTTTGCAGGTAACTATGCTGTCGAAGACATCAAAGATATTCGTAAAATTCCTATGAAGGATCTCTTGAAATACAACCTCATCGACGGATTATCCACTTGGTATGTGTATGATAAAAACTATCCAATAATGATAGCTGACGATCAGATGAGTGTTTATCAGGCAATCTTCAGACCTGCAGTAATTGATATCATCCAAATGCAACTCACAGGAATGCCGATCAACATGGACAAGGTTGTAGCCTTGGAGAAACTTCTTCAAGGTGAGGCTACAGTCCTCGAAGGTCGCATGTTGGGTATGGATATCGTAGACAGTTTTATGGATACGCTGAAGGATGAGTTGGTCATTAAGAAAAACGACAAGCTCAAAACCAAGCAAATAACACGAGCTGATTTGGGTAAAACCAAAGACACTATGATAGACTTCAATCCGGGATCCCCTAAACAGTTACAGCGTCTGCTGTACTCAGAGGATTTCCTTGGTTTACCTATCTTGGATTATACAGATACTAAGCAGCCTGCAACGGGTGCTGAAACTCTGGATAAACTCAAGCACCACACCAAGGATCCAGAGGTTCTGGAATTCTTAGATGTACTCATTGAGCATAAAGCTTCGGCAATAATACTCTCCACATTCCTTCCGGCCTTCTTATTGGCCAAAAAAGGTAGAGATGGTTGGCATTATTTATTCGGAAACTTTAGGCTCGGTGGCACAGCATCTGGTAGATTGTCATCCAACAACCCCAACCTACAGAATATTCCATCTGCAGGCTCAAGCAAGGTAAAACAAAGACTTGCAAAACTCATCAAGGAATGCTTTGAAGCTCCTCCGGCCTACTGGAAAATAGACCAAAATATGTTGCAAAACTTCATAACTACACTTAAACAGTCTTTGAAGGGAGCTTAATATGAGCAACATAAAACATAGAAAAGCAGGTACACCTCTTTACAAGGTGTACTATGCAATGCGGGGAAGATGTCACAATCCTAAAGACCACGGGTATCCCAAATATGGTGCTAAAGGTATTTGGGTTTGTGATGATTGGTTGAGATCTTTTGAAACGTTCTATGATTGGGCAATCAAAAATGGTTATCAGAAAGGATTGTCTATAGATCGTAAAAACGTAACAGGTGGTTATGAACCTTCGAATTGTAGATGGGAAACCAAAGCAGTTCAGGCTCAAAATATCCGGCCAAGAAGCAAAACTCCGTATGTTCACTTTAATAATCACAAACAGCGATATGTGGCTCGATACCAGAAAAATGGTGTTAGAAAACAAGTCGGTGTATTTGAAACTGAGCAAGAAGCAATCACTGCAATCATCGAACATGTGGTGAACAATAATCTGGTAGAACAAAGAAAGGTACTTGAACATGCAGGCTTTACTTGTTGAATACCTCGAAAAACTAGACTCTCATTTGTCTCTTTCAGATTATGAACAACTACTTCAAAAGGCCGAAACCATCCTACCAAAGAGCATGTTTGGAAAACTGAAACAGTGTTTTGAGTATGAATCTGGGTGGTTATTTGTTGGACTGGATTTCGACTCCTTAGAGGATAAGATCTCTGCTGTAACAACTAATGATCCACAGAAAATCAAAGTATATTCTGATGGGTACGACGGTCACGCTCTTAGAGCATTGGCTTATTTCGGTGATGAAATGCCTGATGTGGAGATGACACCTAATGGTGGAACTTCATATGAGGCTATCATCAGAAATGATCATTTCTACTTCCACTCGGAAGAAGTGATTGATTACCTCGGTACGGAAATGCTGGGGAAAGAACTGTACACCTTAATTATGAAAGGAAAATCATGACAACAGCAACAATGCATCAGTTTATTGGAACCAAGGAAATCTTGGCAACTCCAATGACACGAGGGGAGTACAACATATATCGTGGTTGGCAATTGCCAGACGATGAAGACGGTACAGACTTCGGTTTCTTAGTTGAATACATGCCTGACGATAACACAAATCACCCTGACCACGCTGGATATATAAGCTGGTCGCCTAAGAGTGTGTTTGAAGGCGCGTACCAAGACATCAAAGCAATGACATTCGCACATGCGATGACAATGGTGATGGCTGGTGCTCGTGTTCAACGTGCAGGATGGAATGGTAAAGGAATGTTCATCTTCCTTACCAAAGGTCGGACTGTACCAAACAATAAAGAACGTAGTTTTGCTCATTTTGACGGAACACATATACGGCTGGAAAATCATATTGATTTCAAAGCTGCAGATGGATCCTACGTTTCTGGTTGGTTGGCCTCTCAGACCGATATGACAGCAAACGATTGGAGTATTCTACCATGAAAATACCAACTATTATTAAAAACGAGGACGGCAAATACACCATCACGGATAGTCACAAAAATACAAGTATTGTGCAAGGTCATGTGAAAGTTCGTCACTTGGGTCAAACTAACACTGCTGAAAAGTGGTATAAAATGTCCCAAGCTAATGCTTAAAATAGATACCTCGATTTCACGGGTGTCTATTGTGGAAGACTCGGTTCATAATGTGAGCCGGGTCAACTCCATATCCATGAATTACAAACCATTACGACAAACCAGTAAAGCACCAACGTTTGCCCTGACTTATCAGGGAACATACATCACACTGATGACAAACTGTGGTTTCAGCGAAGCTGTGGCTAAAAGTATTGAGAAGAATTACCACAAACTTTACGTGGTATCTGATCAATGGGTTGCTGATAGAATTGAGGAAGCGTGCAAGTTAGGGTACATGACGATAGCCTTTGGCTTGAGACTGAGAACGCCGCTACTTAAACAGGTCATTTTAGGAACCAGCAAAACACCATACGAAGCTGCCGCTGAAGGCAGAACGGCTGGTAATGCGTTGGGACAATCCTGGTGCATGTTGAACAGTAGGGCAGGCTCTGAATTCTTGTCGAAGGTTCGAAAAGAAAAGTATCGTCTTGATATCAAACCTTGTGCACAGATCCATGATGCTGGTTATTTCCTAATACGAGATGATATGGAAACACTTATGTATACCAACACGCATCTATCTAAAGCTGTGAGTTGGCAAGAAGATCCTGCTATCCAAAATGAACACATTTCAATGTCAGGTAAACTGGCAATCTTCCATCCCCACTGGGGAGCTGAATTTGATATCCCAAATGTCACAACGGAAGAAGAGATCAACGATCTAATCAAAGAACACTTAATCAAAATCGGAGAATTATAATGCTAGTATCCTTCCTATGGGCATTTAGTGTCTTTGGTGTACTTATGACCTTAAACGATATACATCTGAAGAAGGATGTTGCAGCATCAGGAGCATTTGTAACTGCAGTTGCAGTTGGGTTTGCTATCTATTTATCATGACAGTATATCGTGGAACTGGAATGACCACAGCACAGCTTCAAGGCGCGTATAAATATTTCATACATCGTCAAATAGATGTGCTGTACATTTCTCGTGATGGCACTAACAGTAAGTACAACCAAGAGCTTATGTGTCATCTTTATCGACCAAGTGAAGCTAAACATGGTTTGCTTAGATATTGTCAGGTGAAGATGAAATTTCACTCACTAACAATGGGGATAGGGTCTTTACGTGGTACCAGAAACTTCCATACAATCTACGATCATGATGCATTCAATCTAAATCATCAAAGCCCATATGCTGAACATAAGATAAATGGGATGATTGAATTCACAAAGCACATGAACCAAAGAACGAAAGAAAAATATTATGGTCAACATAACCAATAAACACATGATCGACTTGCCTATGGCAGTTTGGTTGCTTCAGGATGGGTACAACAGTGGAGCAAAGGATGCCCCAGAAGGAGAGCTGATCTCCGTAACTACATTACTAAAGCCAACGCGACAGCTAATCCTAGGACGTAAAACCGATAGATCAGATGAAGATTACGACGTATCAGACATGATTGCATCTCGTATGGGGCATGGCTTACATGATTCAATTGAACGTGCATGGACAGAAGGCAATTGGCAACATGCTATGCGTACACTACACTATCCTCAAGAAATTATCGATCGGATACGAATCAATCCAAAAGATGGCACACTGAAGAAAGACGATATCCCAATTTATTTGGAGAAACGTGGTTTCCGTAAGTTTGAAGATATTATACTCACAGGTCAATTAGACTTCTGTGTTGGTGCCGCATATCGTGATTTCAAGTCTACATCAGTATTCTCTTATATGTCTGGTTCAAAAGATATGGATTACATGCTTCAGGGGTCTATGTACCGTTGGATTATGCAAGATATAATCAAAGAAGATATGATGAGAATTGAGTTTATCTTTACTGATTGGCAAAAGTTCATGTCCAAACAAAACCCAAATTACCCACAAACACGGGTAACACATAAAGAGTTTACGTTACTGTCTCTGAAAGAAACTGAAGAGTGGATGTCCGACAAACTAGCAGATATTCGTGCTAATGCAGGTAAAAACCAAACAGAAATGGTTCGCTGTTCTGATAAAGAATTGTGGAGATCTGACGACACATACAAATACTATGCAGATTCAGCTAAAGCAAAGCTTGCTGGTAGATGTACTAAACGTTTCACTTCACCAACAGAAGCAGAATTGTGGAAACAATCCAAAGGTAAAGGTACAGTTATTAAAGTTCCTGGTGAAGTTAAGGCGTGTGAATACTGTCCTGCCTTTTCTGGTTGTGAACAACGAAAGGAGTACTTCAGTGACTAATCTATTTAACTTGGAAGATGTGAAATCTTCTAGCCATCACCCTGCAATGCAGCAATTGGTGGATCTCCTGTGCCATCGCACAGGAAACGTGAACCGTGAATTCTTCCAAGCAGAGGTAGCTTATTTTCTTGGTTTAATCCCAAGTGCAATGCGTACAACAATTGTAAGTCCTGAACGGGGTAAACTACCGATCAATATTTACTCAATCGCATTGGCAACATCAGGCTTTGGTAAAGGACATTCTGTAAGTTTAATGGAAGACATCATTGGAACTTTCCGTAAGGACTTTGCTTCTACTGTGTTTCCAGCTATCGCAGAAGACTCACTATTTAATATGGCTGTGGATATAGCAGCCACAAAAGGCGTTGATGAGGATAAAGAGCTGGATGAACTGAAGGCTGATTTTAAGCGCCAAGGGCACGCACCATTCATCTTTGATAGTGGTACTGCTCCAGCGGTTAAACAGTTACGTTACAAGCTGTTATTAGCACGTTGTGGGTCAATTAACTTCCAGATGGATGAGATTGGTTCAAACCTCGTATCAAACAGTGAAGTTCTGAACGTATTACTGGAATTGTATGACCTTGGTCGTATCAAAACCAAACTGGTTAAGAACACAGTTGAAAATGAACGTGGCATTGACATAGTAGGGGATACTCCTGCAAATGTGTTAATGTTTGGTACAACTTCAAAATTGTTTGACGGATCCAAAACTGAAGAAGAATTCTACAGCTTCCTGGAAACAGGATATGCTCGACGTTGCTTTTTTGGTATGGGTAAACCTGAAACTTTTTCACACACTGTGGATCCTGTAGATGTCTATGACAGCTTAGTTTCAAAAGCCCGATCACAGGCGCTAGTTCACTGGCGTGCTGAATTAGGTAAGTTTGCAGATGACAAATACTACGGTCAAGAAATTGACATTCATAAAGATGTAGGAGTTGAATTGATCTCATATCGTCTACATTGTGAAGTTTTGGCAAATGCAATCCCAGAGCATGAAGTTATACGTAAGGCTGAATTAAGTCATCGGTACTTCAAGGCTCTAAAACTTGCAGGTGTGTATGCATTTCTGGACGAAAGCCCAATCATCACATCTACAAATCTAAGGCAAGCTATCAAGGTTGCTGAAGAAAGTGGAGACAGTTTCCAGACTTTGCTGAAACGTGAACGTAACTTCGTTCGCCTGGCAAAGTACATTGCGTCTTCTCCAGACAATCTAACTCATGCAGATCTAGTCGAAGATCTACCATACTACCCTGCAGCCTCTGGGCCACGTAGGGAGATAATGGATCTGGCTACTGCATGGGGGATTGGCAACCATGTCGTTATTAAACGTAATGTCGTCAGTGGCGTAGATTTTTTTTCGGGATCTACACTACGGGAGACAGATCTTGCAAAGTTGACTTTCAGTTTATCTGATCACTTTGCTTCAGATTACTCGTCTGCAGTACAACCTTTGGATAACCTTCCAAAACTACTGTCTGCTCCGGGTATGCATTGGTGTAACCACAGCTTTGATAATGAGCATAGATCTGAAGACAATGTGATCCAAGGCTTTAATATGTTAGTTGTGGATGTTGATGGTGGGATATCTTTAGACGCTTGTCATGAGCTTCTGAAAGATTACACTTTCATTACATCAACCACAAAGCGACACACTGAAGAAGAAAATCGTTTCCGTCTAATCATGCCGACAAACTACGTCTTAGATTTAGACAAATCGGACTATCGTGAATTTATGAACAGTTTTCTTCTCTGGCTGCCTTTCGAATCAGATATGTCAGCAAACCAAAGATCTAAAAAATGGATGACAGGTGAAAATAGCCAAGTGCATGTACATAAAGCACCAACTATTATTGATGTTTTACCGTTCATTCCTAAAACCAAGCAGAACAAAGAATATGTTACTGCTGTTGCGGATTTAGGACGATTGGATAATCTTGAACGTTGGTTCCTTCAGAACATGGATGTAGGTTCACGGAATAATAATCTACTAAATTTTGCTATGATGCTTTTTGATGCCGGTGCAACTTACAATGAACTGGAAGATAAAGTCTTTGGGTTAAATAGTAGATCCCCATCACCTCTAAAAAAGGATGAAGTAACATCAACAGTATTAAAGTCTGTGGCACAGAAATATGCCACGGCTTAACGAGAAAACCGAACCAAGTCGAAGACTGACAATTTGTATCACATCATGGGGTCAGTTCGGAAAGCAGGGTCTTATTAAACGTGTACCAATGTACATGGTTCGGTTTAACCTAATGGGAAGGTAGCAACGAGCATGAAGATGCCCAGGAGCTTCGTCAGGCATGACATTAGCGTGGTAGGCTTCAGGGACTGAAAAACCCCTCATACTTCTCAGACTACAGCCTGGATATGCTGCAAATATGTCCTCGAATTTACGAGTTAAACTAAGCAACCTCTAAGTAGCATGGGGTATCATTGAACCCATGCCCTTTGACCCGACAACGGCGGGTAGGTGTAAGTTGCTAACAGTACGGATGTCCGGGTTAGATTCCAGTACGTGTTGCTTAGTTTATTGAGGCAGACGGTTAACATGCATTCCAGATCGGTAGTAGTCGAAGCGACTTTTGATAGAGTCCGAAATTCAAAGCATGTCGTAAATTGTGACACGTTAAGCACACAGTAGGTTTGTAGCCTAAATATAAATACACGACCTGAGCAAAATCGCAGGGAACCCCCATAAATCGGCTGTCGTAAAAGGCTCTCGAAATTTAACCAAAGGAAACTGTATGACAGATCATCCAAAATCCCTACTCATTTCCGGTGAATCCGGTATGGGTAAATCAGCCTCATTGATTAATATCCGAGGGCAAGAAGGCGTGCTGTATATTAACTGTGAAGCAGGTAAACCACTCCCATTCCAGAATAAATTTAAGAAAGTAACAATTGACGATCCATATGAAATCTTTGAGTATCTTCAAATGTTAATTGATGATACTACTGGACGATACCATACTGTCGTAATTGATACTATTTCATTTATGATGGAACGATTTGAAGCAGTTCATGTCATTGGTTCAGCAAACACTATGCAACAATGGGGTGCATACGGACAATTCTTTAAAACATTGATGTATGATTATGTTGCAAAAGTTGACGCATATGTTATATGTTTGGGCCACCTTGATGGAGTGTTAGATGAAAACACAGGGCAAACCCAATACACTGTACCGGTCAAAGGTGCGTTGAAAAAGAATGGGCTGGAAGCCTACTTTACAACAGTTATCAATACTAAAAAAGTACGTGTTAAAGATCTTGTCACATATGAAGATAATAACAAACTATTGGTTATCACGGATGAAGAACGTGCACTTGGTTTCAAGCACGTATTCCAAACCAAGACAACAAAACATACTGTAGGTGACCGCATTCGCTCTCCTATGGGTTTGTTCACTACTCCTGAGACTTATGCAGATAATGATGCACAAGTAATTATGGATAGACTAACTGGTTATTATACGGCGTAGACATACCCTATAAAACTTAACCAAATAATACCTCCTTTTAACAAACGAAAGAATATCATATGTCAAATATTTTCGCGGGTAAGACCGCAGCCAAAGGCGACAATGTAGAAGAAGACTATATCGGTGGTGGAAGTGTCCTAGACACAGACATTTATGCCGGTCAAATCAAAACTGCGTATGTCCAAAAATCAGCAAGCTCAGAAGCACAAAGTGTTGTGCTATTGATTGATGTCAACGGACAAGAAATACGCTCTCAAACATGGGTCTCAAACCGTACTGGTGAAGTAACCTATAAAGATAAAAAAACTGGTGAACCAAAGAATCTACCAGGTTTCTCTCAAATGAATTCATTGGCCTTACTATTAGTTGGTAAAGAGCTTGGCGATTTGGAAGCAGAAGAACTTACAGTAAAACTGTATGATTTCGAATCTAAAAAAGAAATCCCAACTGCTGTCATGTGTTTCTCTGAATTACATGGTGAAAAATGCCAATTGGCAATTCAAAAGCAGGTCGTAGACAAAACCACCAAAAATGAAACTACAGGCGTATATGAATCTAATGGTGATACTCGTGAAGTAAACGAAGTCATTAAATTCTTCCCAGAAGATAATTTGGTGACAATCTCGGAAGTTACTCATTACATCACAAGCATGGGCGAAACTCTTAATAATGTTATCGCAAGTGGACACCTGTTGAAAGCTATCGCTAAGATGGATGAAGATGCAGGTGCCTATGCAAACACATGGTTGGAAAAAAATAAAGGCCAAGTGTATGACAAATCTACCGGTAAGAAATCTGGTGGTGGTAAAGCTTTTGCTGGTAAATCAGCAAGCTCTGCTGGAGATAGTGCGGCATCGGCGGCTAAGAAATCAAGCTTATTCGACTAGGTTATCTAGTTGATTGGTGAAGAACCTAGGGGGGTTGCGAATAGGTCATGGAGTTTGAAACTACCTATGAGACTTTTTGTTAACAAGAAGGATCAGAAGGCGTTAAATCTCAATGTCTACCGTAACCTCCACTTCTTCCAAAACAATCTCATGAAAACACAATTTCATGAATTGATGGAACCTTTGTTAAAGGGCATTCCAAAAATGGATCAGGTTAAACTACATTATGTGGTTAACTCCAGAACCAAAACCAGATTAGATACAATGAATGTTGGGTCTGTAGTAGATAAATTCTTCTCAGATTCATTGGTCAACCATGGTATTATACCAGATGATGATTATAAACATGTTGTATTTAATTCATTTGAATATGGTCGTATCCAACCTGAAGAACATGTCCTCGTGACAATAACTGAAATTAAACCAAGGAGTGATATACCTATGCGTATTTTACTAGACGAAGACGACATCCAAACAGCTTTGGAAACCTATGTGGAATCACTAGGTATTGAAGGCTCTACTGGTGTCGAAATTAGCGTTGTTGATGAAAACACAATCAATGCTGAAGTGATCATCGGCGATAAGCCAAAGGTCAAAGCAAAACCAAAACCCCGTGTCAGCCGTAAACCTGCTGCCAAGCCTGCCCCGAAGGAGCCAACTCCTGATGTGGCAGACACTGATAAAAACAGCCCTGATAGCAATGGCACAGGAAGCACTGAATCACCAAATACGGAATCTGAACCAAAACAAGAAGATCCCAAAAGTGATGATACCTCCATCAACAAAGCGGAGGGTAGCAAGGCAAAAAACCTTTTTGGGGAATCCCAAGAGGCATCCTCCAAAGTTGAGAAAAAAGCCGAAGCAGAGACCCCTAAACCTGTAAAGAAATCTTCGATTTTTGACACGTAAGATTTAATCTCTCTTTTTTGGTTTTCCTGAAATAAGGGATTAAGATTATGAATATATTTACAAAATTGAAGGCGATTGTTTATACAATCTCCTTCTTTATATTATCAATCGGTGTACTTGTTGCTTCGTCAATTATTGGAATTATCCTTTCTATACTAACCATAATAGGTGCAGTTTTCACGGGACTGTGGCTAATGTGGTTCGTTTCTAAGGACTTCGATAAATCCGACGACGAGTGATTGATATACAAAAGGGATCCTGCCCTAACCCGGTGGGATCTCTTTTATGCTCCCAAGCTAAAAGACTAGATCTCTGTTGAATTCATTGTCTAGATCCATGACAATGTTGAGATCCTTGTATCGAAATCATCGGGCATGTTTAAGCTTATACCTCTGTATGCCTGGATCTAGGTAGGAGGTTGGATGGTTCGACTCCATCTGGGGGTACTCATTCTAATTGCTACCGTACAGTTCTTCGGAACAAGTGCCTCTGGCTTTAACCGGCTTGCTAGGTCGGTATATAAAACATCAGTAGTTGAGACTCGCTCCGACACTGGCAACCGGATTTACCCCACGCCAGCTAGATGAGACCTCTCTTCAAGTCCTCACGTTTGATTAGCCTGCACAGCAGTGAATCACTCAGGGGGCAACTATTACACCCCTAAACCTCAGAAAGAGTAAATATGTTTAAAACACTTCTTACAGTAATACTGACGATGATGGCTGTGGCCATTGCTGCAGCCTTTCCAGCCAATGCAAATGTTTGGAGCTGGATTAAAAACACCAATTTGGAGCCAAAAGATCCTGTTGCAGCGTACCAGGTTGAGACTGAAGGTTTCAATGTACGTGTGTATGAATTCACTCTTGCCAGCTCGCCTGGGACTGTGTGTGTTATGGCTTTCGGCACTGATGCAGCCGTAGGGTTGCAGTGTGTAAACACAACTGAAGACGAATAACTAATTTGGGGGATCCTAATGCCGGATCTTTAAATGGGACAGCGGAGCTTCCTACCCAATATAATAGTACACTTACGCCGGTGAGTGACGTGTTTGCGGGATGCATAGTCTAGGTCAAAAACCAAGACCACGCACAATAGATTAGGCAGCCCTAGCTGACCTTGTCAGCCAACACCAAGGACGAATTGAAATCCTAAATCATAATTACTTGTTGAGAAGTGTGTGTGCTACGCGCTTCAGAGTTATTTATTACTGGGAGAGTAGACGGGAATTTTGCTGTTCTCCACTGGTCCAAGAATTTGAAAAAGATGCAGTTTGTTACTCATATTTTTTTCAGACAGGGGTACAGATCCTCTATACTTAATCTGTCAGTCTTACTTGAATGCTGGAAACTTCAGGATGGTTGTGTCCATATCAACTTACTAGCTCATTAACTACGAGCATACGGACAAGGTAGGATCCGGGTTGAAAAACTACCCCCTATTAATATGATCGAGATCTCCCATTAGCTACGGGAGATCTCTTTTTTTATTTAATCCCAGTTCATCAACTGTACCCAAGGGTTCAAATCTGGTGCACCAAATAGCATGTCCCAACCCAGAGCATAGTCTATTCGATCCTGTCCGATAACAGAGAATAAGTTATCGTTGACGGGTGAGCCTAAATCACCAACAGTGTTGGCTGTGATAAGTGCTCGAACTGGGTTATCCCTCAGAATACCTAATGAGATCTTCGCAATTCGGATCTTAAAGGACAAGAACCAGGTTGCACCCAAACTCTCAAGATAATTACGAGCACGACCAGCTGGAGCTGAGAAGTTTACAAACTCTTCATTCATTTTGGTTAGAGCATCTTCAGCACTCACACCCTGAGATAGTAGGTGGTCATAGTAGATTGATTTAGCAATAAAATCACCATACTGAACTGCACGATTTGCAATCTTATATATGGTAGTATCTTTAGACAAAACACCATTTTTAATTACAGATTTTGCAAGGTTAGAGGGTATTTTCTCAATCAAACCATCAACCAACTTAACAATATTACCAGATGTGATGTCTACATCAAGCTCTGTAATGCCTTCAGATATGTTCTTATAGGCTCCAGCGTCTACTACTGGGGAAATACTCATACGAGCGTTTTCAGCCTCTACAGCCGCAATCTGACGCTTCAGGCGAGATATTTCACCAGATGCCGATGCACGTTTAAGATCTACATCCAAAGCAATTAATTTAGTACGATTCAAATTGTATTTCTCAATCTCAACATACTTATTGCGATATCCTCGCATTGTTGTCTTCATTGGCACTCCACGAGTGTTCAACTGGAAAACGTTAGCCTGTGTATTCATATATGGCACAATCAAAGATCGAACGATGATTGCATCTTTAACATACGAGATTGTATCCTGAGTTACCTTCTCAGTATTTACCAAGTATCTACGACCATCTTTACCCATGGTGAGTTCAGCTACAAATTTTACAGCAGTCTGTACCGTATCGGGAAGACGTGTCTTTCCTGTCCATACGTCAGTAATTGAAGGTTCACGAAAACCAAGAGATAAATTAATCATGTCCTTGCGTACAAAGAACCCACCTTCATCGCCATAAACCGAGCGTATGTATTTCTTGGTTTCAGGAGGAATAGCAGCCCAGCTGTCACGATATATTACATCAGATAATTCTGGATCTGAAATATCTACATACAAATTAGCATGTGACGGTTCACGTTCATCATAGATACGTTTAGACTCATCAACCATTTTACGATTATATTCTTGTGCAAACTTCTCTTCAACTTGACGGCCAGCCCATGAACCAATCATCTTAGATAGGTTTTGTTCTGGTTGTGCGTATGTTTCAAGAATGTCAGGATTTATAACCCGTTCATAATAGACAACTACACCGTCATCATCATAACGAGGAAGTAATACTTCTTTAGGATCTGTGACAGATTGTGAGGCATTCAATGTACGTGTAATACTATCAACTCCGGCGCCAGAAATTACACCAGAAGTGTGATTACCTGAAGATAAGCCAGAGGAGATTGAAACTCCACGGAATGTGTCTTGTACAGTTTGTATGACTCCCTGAGAATACGATCCGCCTTGTTTTGTAGAAGAAACATAATAACTACGATTAACAAACCCGGCATCATCTTCAGCCTGGAAAGCTCCAAGTTTAACAAACCCTTTACGGATCATTGTATCTTCATCACTATCATTTGCGATTTGAACAATTACACCTTCTTTGGGGTGATCTGGGATATAGCCTTTGTAGCCATTAAGTCGAACAGCTTCAGTTACTTCTTTCAGATCTTCTTCCAAATTCAGAGCCTGTATATATACCATCATACCACGAACACCGGTTTTATTATTGGCATATATGTCATGGATCTCACTACGTTCTTCGCCAGTAAGTTCTTCAATTGCATACAATGTAACCAGACGATCAATTACAGCTGTGTCAGTTTCAACGTAATTACCTGTTAGCTTATTAATTGCATATGCATTGGTAATCAGTTGGTGACCAGCACCTTGATCTGTCATGAATTTAGCCAACTGTAGAGCTTTGTCTTTAATATCGCCAGCAATAGAAGATGGGTTTCCACCATCTATCAAAGCTTCGGCAGCATCAATTGCACGACCACGAGCAGCATCCGAAGTTATCAAACGAATGGACTCACCTGGGTTAGATTTATCGTAGACTGAGGCAAAATCATTCTTACCAAAAGCTTTGTACATCAGTTTCCACTGAGCAGCAGTAGGAGCCGTATTGAAGTCTCCTGTCAGGATAGCTGGAAGATCTATACGAAAAGCCTGACGAACCTGTGAGATGTCTTTATTAACACTATCCAACAGCTTCAAACTTGCTTGGTTTATTTCAGTAGAGCCTACCAATTCGTTTACAAACTCTTGTATTGGAACCAAGCTATCTAAGCTCATGCCAGCATGTACCATGTTCTTAGTGATCTCAGTTGATACATCACCACGTTTAGCATCTAAGAAACTTGTGGCAAATGCTACAGCAGCTGTCAGACGTTTAGTTAATACTGCAGAATTCTCATCACGAGTTTTACGAGCATGGAATTCATCTGTAATCTCTGCAGCTTTCTTTAGTAGGCCAGAGGTTGCTTTGTCAGCAAGATCTATAGATCCCATCAATGGACGAAGGATTGAGAATTCTTTGTTACTCTCCTCAATCAGTAGGTTTTTAGACAATACGTTCAACAATCCAACAGCAGTATCACTGTGGATGTCAATTGTACCTACCGCTTTACGCATCAATACCGCTGTAGTTTGTGTCACAAATTTACTAAGTGTTGAAGCATCATTACCAGGAGGACGAGGCAACTTATCTAAGGCAGCCCGGAAACCTTTAGATGACTGGGATAGAGCAAAGAATACTGCGATTGCATCACTCATACCTTCATCATTTTCTGTATTACCCATAAGTGTCATAACAGTTGAAAAGCGTTCTTGACCAATACGACCTGAACCAAACATCTCAGGTTTAAGATTATCTGTGACATAGGTAAATAAACTATTTAATGTATCACTCGTTTGTGGATCTAAACGAGTTTCCATTGCGATGACCATGTGAATGGCACGGAATGTTTGTTGTTCATACTCATTTGGGGAAAACCCACCCATTGTGAGGTCACGTACAGCCAGAGCAGCTGCATCTTTGTAGCGATCTAATTGCTCAGTACGTTCTTCACGATTGTCACCAAAATCAAGAGCAGCTAGACGCTCTTTAATTAGATCAATCCAAAAGTTTGAGTAGTCATGCGCTTCAGGGGTAAGCTCACCATTACTGTTTGAGTTGTCGTTGCTCCCGCCTGTGCCTGATTCGATCTCAATTTCTACAGTATCTGTGGTAGGTGTTTCAGCATCTTCAATAATCGTTTTATTGTCTTGAATAGTCGCAATAGTAGATGGGATTGGTTCAGCCTTTATAGCCTTATTCAGCAACTTAACATTGGCAGCCACATTTGAGTATATGTCTTGCTTTAGATTACCACCCATAATACGTGCCATTAAAGCTTTTACCTTACGGGATAGTTTAGCTAGGACACTGGTACGAGTTGTTTTCAATACTGATACTAATTTCTCATTTGTTAGAGACCATAATAAGAAAGCATTCATCTGTTCTGCAGGAGTATTCAATCCGTTTATAGCATCCTTGGCTAGAACAGCAGTCTGTACAACTTCTGCACCATCATTAGAGAAATCTAAACCAAGAAATTCATCCTTCAGGATCTCTAAACGAGCAACATTTGGGTTGTGATCACCTGCATAGTGAGCATCTATGTGTTCTGCAGTTGAGTCCTGGATGATTTCTTCAAGAGGTGAAGCCTCTTTAGCTACAGCTCCGGCATCCAGATTATCTTGGATCAATACATTGATGGCATCTCTGTCCATCTCAGTATCGTCACCACGAGATATTGATGTACCAGATCCCCCCATATGATCAACAGATAGTGGGATTTGTTTGAATGCATCTTTACGGGCTTTGTTCTTGCGTTGGAAACCTTGCAACTGTTGTAGCAACTCTCGTGAATTACTAGAAGTTAGTGTGTTGTTAGAGTTCTTATTCGATTTAATACGCGCGTCATTATAGGCTTTAGATAGGAGATGTTTGTTAGTCTTGGTATCAGCATGACGAAGGAAACTCTCAAAATCTTCAACGATACTGATTAAAATATCGGAGTCCCAATTCTTCAGCACAGCAGTGTTGATACGGTCAGAATACTTCAGAACGTCAGAGATACGCATATCAATTCCATCAAACACAGACAGTGTATTTTCTGGAGCATCATCGGCACTGTAGATTTCATTCATCATCATAGCATCCCCACGACCAATAGAAATATAAGGGATAATTTTAACCTTGGACTCTGCAGGGCGTTGTAGTGAAGGTGATTGACGTAGGTTACCATCCAAAGTAGCGGATAGTGCAGCAGAGTTATCACCGTGCTGAGATGCTTCAAATCCACCTACAGCAAGGGTCTGAGATCCGTTACTAAATAGTGGAGCATACACTCTTAGTTCCTCTACCAGAGCATCATAATCAGACTGTGCAAGATCTTGGCGAGATTTAATCTTACCTTCAGCGATCTGATCTTTAACCATTTTAGCTAATCGTTCAGTAAATAGGGTGTCTAAGAAATTAGCTTGGACAGATGTCATAAATACCAAGTGATTGTTCACGTTTGTAATTTCAGATCCAATAACTTCCTTAGCCGAGTTGCTAAGAAGTGAACCAGTCTCCTCAACTACAAGCTCTTCAAATTGTTTAATGGCTGATTTACTGAAAGTGAAGGTAGCTGGATCCAGAGGATCTGGTAGCTTTTGACCAAACAACAATTCGATGTCTGCATTTACACCTGGGTAACCAAGGTACTCAGCAAATGTTACACCATCTTGGCTAGAAGCTAATTTACTATAGATCTCAATCATCATGTCATGTGCTAAACCTTTACCCACACCAGCAATACCGGAGCCATAGACAGTTTTTGTCATAGGGTTCTTTGAGCTGTTACGTGTAAGGTGAAACCTGTTCTTACGGAAATCTTCATCGGTGTTGGATGCAAAGTCACCAAACTTAACAGTAAGACGTGCTAGAGCATAAAGCTTTTCTTTATCTATTCTATTTGAAGCAGCAATATTCGCATACATAGTTTGCTCTGCGTACAATGAAGTTACTTCATATAGATCCTCAAAACCAAGCTTACCAAACAGGTGGTTTAGTGTGCGGTTTTTAACACCAAGGAAGAAGCCAACACGTTGGAAGTTGTCGTGATCTAAGGCTGTAAGTAGACCTTGGCCAAAGTTAGCCATCAAGTTAGCAGGCCCATCAGTTTTACCATCAAGCTCGAAAGATAATGATGTTTCAAACTTGGTTAGATCTGGTGCTACCTTTAGAGAGGCTACCGTAAGGATTGCAGACATTTGTTGCATATCCATACCATTACCCATTTCTTTGGCCATAACCTCTAGGTTCATAGTCTCCCCATTAAGATGTTTCACGGCTTCAGCAATACTGTCACCATATTTGGCTGCAAAGTCACCTTGGATACTCGCAAGAATATCATCATGGTTCTCATTCTCTACTTTGTTTATGCCTGAAGCTTGAGCCACGGTTGCCAGAAAGCACGTTGGTGCTTAAT
>Ga0115549_1000278_pt1 | contig 33078 bp, 54 predicted proteins | sample COGITO_mtgs_1004_2_FD_87176 | JGI IMG/M metagenome (GOLD analysis project Ga0115549, IMG submission 87176) | Pelagic marine microbial communities from North Sea - COGITO_mtgs_100430 | ecosystem: Environmental > Aquatic > Marine > Epipelagic | place: Germany:Helgoland, sampling site Kabeltonne...
ATCTAGTATAGAGAAAGCCAGTCTTACATTAAACATTGATGGCGTAGATTGTGATTTGGAGCTTGGAGAGTACGAAGAGGTTATGGAAATACTAAAGCGAACAAGGGGCAAGCGATGAGATTAGGTGTAGAGCCATTTTTATGGGGCGCAGCTGCAGTAATAGCGTGTCTTTTTGTTTTTTATTTTGGGGAATACTTGGGGAGTTTAATATGAATATGGCAACAAAGAACGATAACGCAAGAGTGATAGAGCCTGAGATTAAAATGATTAGCGGCAGAAAAACAATCATTGATAAGGCTTATACGGTTTGCAACCCTAAGCCGTCTTTTAGTGATTTAAGCGATGACGAATTTATGAAAATAATGGGGGTGACACGATGAGTACAGCACTAGCAGTTAGAGAAACAAAAGTGATGGATGCTTTTGAGATAGAGGCTATTCAAAACCAGCTTAAGGGTCTTTTAGGGGATAACCCGCAGCAGATGGAAGCGTTTAAAACGCGCATACTAAAAATAAGCTTAAGCAAGATGCTTGATAGCTGCACGCCTGAATCAATCATACGGTGTGGAATACAAGCTCTTACGCTGGACTTACCGCTTGAGGCAGGCCAAGGCTATGTCGTTAAGTATGGCGGCGTGGCGACCTTTGATTGCGGCTATAAAGGTTGGCAAGTATTGGCAAAGCGTGCTGGTTACTCGGTATTGTCTGATGTTGTTTATGATTGCGACGAATTCAGCCAACAGGGATTTGGTTTTGATAGTGAGATGATATTTAACCCTAGCTTTTCGCAACGCAAAGGATCGGATGATAAATGGGCAAAAGAGCATTTAACCGGCGTGATTGTTTCCATTCTTGATAATGAGACAAAAAACAAAACTCATGCTTTCGTTCCTGCTGATATGATTCATAAAATCATAGGAAAATCTCCTAGCATTAATTCAAGTCATAGCCCTCACAATAATTGGGCTGAACAAATGTTTGCGGCAAAAGCAATCAAGCAGGTGCTGTCAAAGTTCCCTATTGATATATCTAAGGCTTCACAGCTTCAAGATGCTATCCAAATAGTAAACACTACGGAATCTATGGCGCAGCAGCAAACGCCAGCCAGTGCAAATGAATATTCTCAAGAACGATTTAATGAGAACTTTCCAAAATGGAAAAAGCTGGTTGAAAGCGGTGAAAAGCGTGCAATGGCAATTATTACACAGCTTTCAAACAGTTTTACGTTAACCTCAAAACAGCTTGAGGATGTAATGACATTGACAAAATCTGAGCCAATCAACGGCGAAGTAGCACAGGAGCAAGAGTAATGCTAAGCGAAAAAATACTTTTAGATCGCGCGGGTAACTTTACCGCTTCGGAAAATCACCGGTTAATGGCAGGTTGGGATAAGTCGTTGCCAAGCCGCGACTATGAAGAATTTGATGAGCTTTACTCATTGATGGGCTGCATGGACAAAAAGCCATTAGTTGGCCTTGTTAAAGAGTTTGCAAGCTGCAGAGTAACGGGCGATTTATTAGATAAAACGTGGAAAGTAATACAGCACGAAAAGCCGCCGGAGGGGTTGGTCACTTACGCGAAAGAGAAGGCCATAGAGGAGTTCTTTGAACCTGATCCCAGCCTTAACTTTAGCACTGCGCACACTAGAAACGGTGAAGAGAGAGAAAGCGAATGTATGCGTTTACTTGCAGAAGCAACGGGACTTACTTTTGTTAATATTGACGACGAACAAGTGCATATCCATGCAGACGGCGTAGGTGTAACTCCCGATGGTTTAGTGATTGACGATCTAGACTTGGTTGAAACGGGCGCAGAAGTTAAATGTAAAAGCCCTTTAGAGCATTCTAAAAATATGCTTATAAAAGATAACGCAGATTTAAAACGTGAGAATTTCGATCACTTTGTGCAGATTCAAACAGCGATGTTAGTTACCGGGGCAAACAAATGGTATTTTGCAAACTACAATCCATTTGCCAAAGATTCAAGACTCTCTTTTGGTTACATTGTTATTGCTCGCGATGAGGATTTCATAAAAATATTATCCGAAAGAATCGAAATAGCGAAGAAGATAAAAGCTGATTTTTATATGCAAATACAATCTAAAATATTAGATAAATAAAAGCTACAAATGATTGTAACGCGTAACAGATATGCGTTACAATATGTTTAATGATTGGGAGGCGATATGCCAAAAGACTTTATATGCCCAGAGTGTAAAAAGCCTAGAAAAAATGCGCGGGTTGATGCGGATGTTTGTAGTGCTGGATGCAGAATCAAAAAGCTTCGCAGAATAAAGAAAGAGGCGCGTGAAGAAAAAATGCGCGAATTAAAAACAAATAAAAAAGGTGATAAGTAATATGCTTACATTATTTTAAGAAAAGTGTGATATATTAGATATACGCGCTAAGGGGTATATCTATGACTATTAAACTAAGATCAAAATATTGCTTAACTTGTGGAGTTTCTTTTATTGAAAAAAGAAGTGAATCAAATAAACAGTGGGCATCTAGATTGTATTGCGGAATAAAGTGCAATAACTCAAGCAAAGAAAGATTTACGTGTATTTTTGAAAGAATGGATCGGAGGGTTTTAAAAACAGATGGTTGTTGGGGTTGGTCTGGATCAGTTGATGGTCATGGGTACGGAACATTAAGCAACAGGATGGGTTCTAAATACTCGCCAGAAAAGCTTCACAGAGTGAGCTATGAGAAGTATTTTGGCAAGATTCCCGAAGGGTTTTATATTTGCCATAAGTGCGACAACCCCATTTGCTCAAACCCAGACCACCTTTTTATTGGGACACAGAAAGATAATATGAAGGATTGCTCAAGAAAAGGAAGGTTAAGAAAAAAGTCTCTGTTGAATCTTAATAGAAAAAAGTCTTTAAGCGAGAATGACGTTAAAGAAATAAGGCTATTGAAATTCGCAGCTAAGAACGGAAGAGGTGGAGTCACTGTTAAAGAGGTAGCTAAAAAATATGGTGTATGCACCGACTTAATTACAGATGTTAAATATAATAGATATGAGGTTTGATATGGCGCGTGGAATTAACAAAGTAATTTTAGTGGGTAATCTTGGAGATGATCCGATTACTAAATACCTACCATCAGGTGGCGCAGTCACCAATATTAGCGTGGCAACCTCCGAGAGCTGGAAAGATAAGCAAACCGGTCAACCACAAGAACGTACCGAATGGCATCGTATTGTATTCTTCAATCGCTTAGCCGAAATAGCAGGTGAATACCTTAAAAAGGGTTCGCAAGTATATGTAGAAGGTTCTTTACGTACTCGTAAATGGAAGGATCAAAGTGGCCAAGATCGTTACACTACCGAGATTGTGGGTAGTGAAATGCAAATGCTTGGTGGTCGAGCTGGGACGACTGAAAACGCTGCGGATCGCGGTGTTCACCAAGGGGATAGCGGCAACCCTTCCAAGCAGGCCGCACCAGATTACAGAGGACACCAAGGCGGCAACCAGACAAATCCCACATATGCAGCAGTTGATTCATTCGATGACAGTCTTGATGTCCCGTTCTAATCTGATGCTGTAGTTAAGATGAATTAATAATGTAGATAGTAGGGCTTAATAGTTTATTAAAAGTTCAATACCATCAATAAGTTGCGATCCATTGGTGTAAATAATTTAGATTACGTTGTTATAAATCTGGATATAAAGATGAAGAAAATAACAGGCATAGAGTCTGCATACAGGGAGGCGATTTCAAATCCTATGCAAAATATGACTATTTCTGCGAACCTTGTTAAAGAGTTGATAGAGGATTATACAGATATGCAAGGAGCTATTATTGATTTAAAGGCAAGTCTACGAACTTGCCAAAATGCAAGCAATGCAATTATGGATCAATACAAAGATTTATAACCTTCGCCAACAACGGCGTAGCGTAGCGGAGTCCGCTTTGGTTGGCTTTGTTATGTGTTTTTTTTAATTAAATAATTTGGAGATGATAAAATGGGCGCACCAGATTTAAAAGGGTTGTTACCAACAATGATTGTAATAATTGGATTAATTGGATGGGGAGTTATAGAATTTTTCCTTTGGATTGGCAGCAATATAAGCCTAACGTGGGGCGGGTGATTTATGAGTACCTGTACATATGATAATCCATCTACGATGCGTAGGGAATGCTGGCAAGAAAAGCAATTAATTTGCAGTCATTCCGCAATGCTTTTTCTTACTGGTGAAATTGAAAAGGCTCCTGAAGGCACTCTTTTTTTTGGGGCTAACATCGGAGATTGGAAGACAGGAAGATTAGTAGGAGATATTAATGCAATCGGTGAAGACACATAACCTATTAATGTACCGCCGACGAAGCGAAGCGTAGACGGTCAGAACGATTAAGTTGTTATCTTGAAAAGTGAGAAAATAGATTATGAGATTTGATTTAAGTTTTTGGCGGATTGTTATACTGGTTGATTTTGCGAAATCATTTATTTGGGCTAAAGATGGCGATACTTATTTTTTCCATATAGGCACTTTTTCAAATGGCAAAAAAACCGCTTTAAGGGTGGTTATACTCCCCATTAGCATTGGGATTGGATTTGCAAGATAACACTGTAATTATACGTCGTTATTTTATTTCACCTTGACGTATAATTACAAAATCATTTTAACAAATACAGTAATAATCAATGGCTTACATAAATAGACGTGTTTAATCGCGTCAAGGTAAAAACAATGGCAATACCACATAATACATTGCAGAATATTGAGCGGTCTAAAATAGAAGATCAGATAAGCGCTTTTCTTTTAAGCGGCGGAAAAATAAAAGAAGAGCCAGCATTTGATGAGCCAAAAGACCATGAGCTTAGCGGAGACATGAAAAAGATTTATTCTTTTCTAAAGGTCTATATTGATGCCAATGGTAAAGTTCCCAATAGAAGAAGAATATGTTCAGAGCTTTCGATGAGCGCGAAAAAGCTAGGTCAATACCTCTTTGCCCTAGATAAGATGGGCAAGGTAAGTTGTAATAAACATGGCGTTATCGTTGGTGTCAATTAATGTCTATAACTCATATTGTAGATAGTGAGCAAACGAAAAAAGCATTGCATGAGCAAATTGATCGTGATTTTGAAAAGTACGGTTATAGCTCTTACAGTATTAAGCATGGGATAAGCAGCCCTCAGTTTAGTGCCTTGCATATCTGGTGCGGCCAATGTGCCGATCTACTTAATGATGCTGGCATAGACATGAAAAACGCATCAAACGCAATGAGAGAAGGGTTTAGCGTCTGGCACACCAAAGACACATTTAAGCATATGTTTTACAAGCCGGTGCTAAAAGCTATTGAGGGTAAAGATTCTACGAAAGATCAAAGTACGGTAGACCCGCAAAAAGTGCAGCAGGTGTTAAGTAAATTTATGGCTGAAAGGTTTGGGTTGGTAGCGCCAGATTGGCCAACAAAAAACAGGGGTGAGAAATGAGCAGTCTTGATATGCAAGAGGGTGGCGACCATTACAAGAACATGAAGATACAGCCAATAGAATTTATACAAGAAAATAAGATGCAGTTTTTAGAGGGCTGCGTGATAAAGCGAGTATGCAGACATCGAGCTAAGAATGGGGCAGAAGATATAAGAAAAGCAATACATGAGCTAAATCTAATACTAGAGCTAGAGTACAACCAAAGCTAATGGCAAACTCAAAAAAGCGGTGCAGGTACTGCAAAGAGTACAGGGATGTCAGTACGATGGTAAGCGTCCCACTGGGGGCGTTCTGCAACTTTGATCACGCATCTAAGTACGGCATAGAGAAATCGCAAGTAAAGCGCACAAAGGAATTTAAGCGCGATATTAGGCAGAAAAAAGAAAAGCTGCTAACTGCTAGGGATTGGATTAAAAAGGCTCAAGCGGCGGTAAATTCATACGTTAGGCTAAGGGATGAAGGTAAGCCTTGCATAAGCTGTGGCTCTTATCCAGAAAGTAAAGCAGGCGGCACTATTGATGCGGGTCATTATCGAAGTAGAGGGGCGGCTGGGCATTTGAGATTTAACTTGTTTAATATCCATGCGCAATGCGTAAAGTGCAACAGATATAATTCTGGCAATGTGGTAGATTACAGAATCAGGTTAATAGAAAGAATTGGAAGGCATAGAGTTGAGCGGTTGGAATGCGATAATTTTCCTAGAAGCTTTGATATTGATTATCTCACTAGGGTTCAGAAATTATTCCTTAAGCGATCACGACATCTTAAAAAATTAAGAGGCTGAATTATGATAAGAACCAAAGACTTTAACCCAAAAGGCGACCCAAAGCTTTTGTGTACTTGCGGCCACGCTGATTGTGACAAAAGAAGCGTAGGGCAGGAGCATCTAAACAGGGTTCAGCTAGCCCGGGAGATAGATGGCAACCCTTGGGCTGTAACTTCTGGCGGCAGATGCCCTAACCACCCAAACGAAGTGCACCGCACAAAATCGGCAGATCACCAGAAAGGCCAAGGAGTTGACATTAGGTGCAACGGCGCTACGCGCGGGAATATAGTTTATGCTGGAATTAAGGCAGGTTGCAATTCTATAGGTGTTGCTAAAACATTTGTGCATCTTGGTTATAGGTCAGAATTGCCGGATGGACATATAACAATGTGGGTTTATTGAATAGGTGTTATAATATTTATAGATTTTTTCATAATATTAAAGAGGGTCTGTAATGAAAGGGTATAGAACGTATCAAATACTAGCAGTAGCAGGATTGATAGCATTATTAGGATTGGTAGGATTGCTAGATATAGATGGTATTGCGGAAACGGTAACAGAGATAGAGGGCTTAGTTAAATCGCTTGGTTCTTTGTATATCGCTTATTTAGCGGCTAGTAAGGTAATATCTCCAGCACCAATGAAGCACGAGAATAAAAATGTTTAGCGTGATGAAGGCTAAAATAGCTGCGGGGTTCGCTTTTATCGTTGCGGCTATGGCTGTTTACATCAAAATACTCAAGAAGCGAAACAAGCGCAAATCTGAAGAAATTCAAAATCTACAAAGAAACGCTGAAATAGAGAAAGAAAAAAAGAAGCATGATGTAAGGCGCGAAAGATTTAACGCTGTCCAGAAAGATAGGGTTTTAGAGGTTGAGAATTTTGATTCCGTTAACAATGCGGATAAGGACAGAGGAAAGATTGATGAAAAAGATAATTTTACTACTGTTAGCCGCTAGTATTATTGGCTGCTCGACCACTGAAAGATTGGTTTATATTAAGCCTGAGCCTTATATGTTACAAAAAGTAACACAGCAACCGGTTAGAGATATACGTGTCAGCAATGATGATGCAGAGCTTTACAGGGCTTACATTGATAAGTTTCGAGAGCAGATTGATTTTATGAATAAGCAAGTCGACGATTATTTTAACTCATTTAAAAAGTAAGGAGAGTGTTATGTCCGCCACATCAAAACCTAAAAAGAAGTCACGAAAAACAGTTAAGAAATGATATCGTCATTATTATTAGCACTGTTTACAGTGCTTATTATGTCGTGCCTGGCACCCAGCAAGCTAAAGGAAATAGGTTTATCCTTTAAGTTTCTTATGATTTTATGGTCTATAACATCATTAAATGATGCCTTTCAGGTCATTTATTATAATTGGCTAATGCTATTATATTCGTATGTCTCACTTGCTTTTTATTTTTTGGCGCGTAACTCGTCTTTTTTGTCCAGAAAAGCCTATTTCTTATGGGGATTTGTTTTTTTTGTTTTTGGTTTCGAAAACACTCTTTATGAGTTTGGCGCTATAATTATAAGCGGTTTTTTTGACCCGTATTATATGCCTATAATGTACGGGTGTCTTATAGTGTTAGTGGTTTCGGTGACTTATGATAGAATATCTACTATTAAACTTAGAGTTGATAACTATATGCGCTAGCTTAGCGCCTCTGCCAATTATTATCGCAAGAATATGCTATGACTACATCACCCGCCACACAGCAAGACATAAAAGACCTTCACAAAAAGATTGACGATAAGCACGAAAAGATCGACAAAAAGATTGACGATAAGCATAGTAAGAGTGACAAGAAAATGGATGCTCTAATAGGCTCTCTTCATGAATTGTCCATAGCTATAAACAGTCAAGTTGCTGAGGCAAAAAGTCAAAAGGGTGCTACAGATAGGATTAACAGGGATTTGGAGTCGCTTAAATCAGAAGTTAAAGAAGTTAAAAGGGAGGGTTCTGATTTTGAAAAAAGGGTGTTATCACTTGAGATAAAACAAAGTGGAATAATGTGGACAGTCATGAAGGTAGCCACTCCTGTTCTCGCCGTTGCCTTGTCTGTAAGTGGATTAACTAGTATTGCTAAAGTAATCGGCGGTTAAATATGGCAACTTTTTTCATATCGACAGATACCAATTACGCAGATATCGTAGGTATTGCTAATGGCGATATAATAGATATGCAGCAGGACGCTAAACTCACCATATCCGAATCAACAATTATATTTGACGGCATATTCAATAACAATTTATCTAGAACTGTAGATGTAGTTAACACATCAACCTCATCACCCATATTTATCCCGTTTCAGGACTCCGGCTCTTTTTTCAGCTGTGGAGGCGGAACGTGGCGCATGAGAGGTGACTGGATTACGCTGGGCGTAAGTGACGGCACTGCTGGTCAGGTTTTTGATCTTCCGGTTGATGCTTTAGGCTCAAGATATGAAGAGATTGCATACGTTAAGGCCGGAACCGAAAGCTGGGCATACGTATCAGATATTAGTGATGACTTTACGGACGATCGTGGTAAGGTTTTTTTACACGACACTACAGCCACAGGCTCTTTTTCTGGTGGTCAAATAACATTTGGTAATGGCGTTAATGGCGCAATACCTCCGCTAGGGGTAGATATTAAAGTCGCCAACATTCAAATTAAAGCTAACAACGCAGCATTTAACCCGTCTGGCGGTACGCTAGATTGGCAGATATCTTTAATTTCCGGCAATCCAGATTGGAATGCTGGGGGTAGGTATTTGTTTGACGAGGTAGGTGTTTTTGATGCTGAAGACATTCTTCAGGCCTCCGACTTTTCTTTTAGCGTGGTTGATAACTTTGTCGTGGTTGGTGACGCTGCTAATACTCGATTTAAATTTTCTCGCGGTACGTGGGACAATATTCTGCTTGTTTCTAATAGCGCGTCATCGACTGAATGTCTGCAGGACGAGTCACAGTCTTATTTTGTGGGAACTGCTACGTCCATTTTTAGAAATCCAAGAAACACAACATTTGCTAGGGTTAGGTTAAATTTAAACAACTCCACAATACAGCACTTGCGCATCTTTACGGGCGATGATGTTGCGCTATCATTTGGCGATAAGTCGAACGGCGTAATTGAGAAGCTCACATATTCTACTAGAAGCCTTCGAAGTCAATCTGTTCTGTACGGTATTGTTCTTGCTTCTTTGGAAAGCGTGAATATGACAATAAACCAGATGGTGCATTACGGATCTGAGTCTCAAAATGAGATATCGAGACCGATAAGGAATTTCGGATGCGAGAACCTGACTATCAGGAACTGGGTTACTCCTTCTGACTTTAGCGCTGCTAGATTGCTTGAGGTTAACCAAATATCCTCTTTTACTGGTGAGGATTGGGTTATAAATGGCACTATATCTGATACCGGTGGCCGAGACCTTAATACTTATTCTGGTGTGGGTGTTGATTTAAAAAATGTGATAATGCCAGATGAGGTTGACTGCGGAAATCAGGCCTCGATCAATATGAACTGGGATGTGGTCTATCTTGAAGGTAATACCCCTAGCGTAGGAAGAAATTCGCGATCTGTCACCACAAGAAGTAATACAGCTGGTACCTCTGGTTATGTCGGCTTGCAGCCTTACTATGATGCAAATGACCCTGCCACTTCGATCATATCTGGAACTGCAGATGCCTATTTATTTACTGATACTCGATTCCATCTTGCGGACACTGTTACCGAGATAGAAATAGAGACGAACAATATAGGCGGAGTTGAGTCTTTCGATACTGTATCTGTAGGCGGTAATAACACAGGCGTATTCTCGAGAACGTATGACATGAGGACGGAGGAGGGCAGTTATAGCGGAGTTTTTGTTGCTATGACTGCAGTTAATCTCGAGGCTTCACGAGCCGCTCTTGCTGACTATGACAGTGATGAAGGGTTGCGCATAAAGTACAGGGTCATAAAGACAAGTGGCGGGGTAGGCGAATATCGAATCGAAACAATATCTATAGGCTGTACATTTGATGCCACCTATAGGTGGAAGCAAGAGTTGGCCGATATAACAATTGCCTTTAATGGCGGTCTGCTTGCTGGCGATTACATTAGGGTAGAAGATAATCTGGGCGTGACTAGAAGTTATACACAGGCTACCAGCTCGCATGAAGATATTGTTTTCTCTGGCTCTAATGCTGGCAGCGGTTGGCGCTATGCAGTAGACAGGGAAGGATTTACGCCCGATGTTGGCGATTTAACATTAATTGCTGGTGCAACTATCCCTGTATCTGTATCCCTAAATCCCTATACCTTTAGGGATGGCACTGTGATGTACTCGCTATCCACTAACCCAGCCGTAAGTGTTTCATTTGATCTGGTTACGCCGGAGGCAAGAATAACAATTAATGATGTTAAGGCTCACCCGCAAGACGTTTTTAATGCTGCAGAGAATGCGTTAATCACAGAGGATGGCATGGCATGGCACGCACAACAAGGTTCAGTTGTTGAATGGGAAGATATTGTTCAGGGCGGCCGACAGCTTTATCTAGGTGCTAATTGGCGGTTGTTTGGAATAGGTTTGAATGCGGGAGTCGATGCAATAGTTGCAGCGGTAGATGATCAGATTTTTGCGGTCGGCAGCTCCCAGATAAATATCGGTGCGGCATATAAAGAATATACTCAAGATGATCGAGACAGGGATGAATCAATAAAGACTAGGGTTGATTCTATACCGGTAAACCCATTGCTTGATGATGATGTTAGGTTAGATGGATATTCTACGTTCGATCCTTCTATGGATACGGTAGAGGGTAGCGAGACTTATGACGAGGCTCTACGATTGATAAGAGCTGAGGCAGCAGGCAAGGTTTCGGTGTCAGGCAATGATGTTTCGTTTAGGGATGCGCAAGACACTAAAGATCGAATAGTAGCGAATACGGACGAAGACGGGCAGCGGCTAACTATCACGGTAGATGGCAGTTAATGGGTTATTATTCGTCTAGTTATTACCGGTCCAGATATTACGCCTCTCAATACTATGGCTTTAATAAATTATCGTCATCAATAAGGTCATTCAATATTGTCATGGGCGAGCGTCCTGCGATACAGTTATCAGACAGGGACGTGGTAAAGCTAGACCAAAGGGATTTGGTGCTTTTTGGGCAAAGGCAGTCATTGTTATTTGATTATAGGCCAGAAATTAAAATGCCTGATAGTATGGGGGTGGAGGTATCCAAAAGGCATAGTTTATCACTATTAGTAAAAGATGATATAATGCTAGACAGCAAAGACTTGATTAAGTTAGCAGAAAAGCAAGGCATAACAGCTAACGACAAAGAAGATATATCGCTCGATGAGCGAGACACACTGGTGATAAAAGATGACTAAAGTAATTAAATGGGTAGACGGCTTAGTGATGGATGCGCTAGATAGCGCTGACACTGCAAAGTACAATATAGACCTGTCATCTTTTCTTGGCGCTGACGCTATAACCGCTGCAAGTGCAGTAGGTACAGACATAACAATATCAGATACTACCTTTTCTGGTCAGAATGTGACAATTTTGGTCAATTCTGGCATTATAAGCAAAAGGGCTAAGGTTCGATTCACTGTAAGCACGGCAATAGAGACTTTTAACCGATCATTTTATATACCAATCAAATCACTATAGCGGCTTAGGGTCGCAACTTTTAGTTCTTAGGGGGCTAGATGACTGCAGGAAGAAAAACGCTATTCAAAGAAGAGCATATAGAGCAGGCTAGAAAGCTATGTTTAAAGGGCTTTATTGACGAAGAGATAGCAGACTTTTTCGGTATTGCTGTATCCACGTTAAACTTATGGAAAAACAAGCATCCTAGATTTATGGAGTCCCTAAAGGATGGTAAGCGATTTAGTGATGCCGAGGTTGAGAAATCATTATACGATAGAGCGCTAGGGTTTGAATATGAAGAAGTCAAGGAAGAGGCAGAAAATGGCAGTATAACAAAGGTGACTACTACCAAGAAGCGCCATTTAGGCGATACCACAGCGCAGATATTTTGGTTGAAGAACAGGCAGCCAGACAAGTGGCGTGAGAAGTCTCACCAAGAAATAGACCTATCTGTTGACAAGCCTTTATCTGAAAGATTGAAAGATGGTTCGAAGGAGTAATCACGAGCAGGCCAATTGGTACATTGCTAACACTGAAAAGCTAAGCGATGAGCAAATAGCCGATGCTATGACTTACAAGTGGTTTCGGCTTAATGCCATGTACTACATCAAGGATAAGCATGGTAAGAAGTGCTTGTTTTCTCCGAACGAAGAGCAAGAAAAGTTCTACTTAGATCGGCATTATCGAAGCTTGATCTTAAAGGCTAGGCAGCTTGGCTTCACTACCTTTGAAATGATATCTAACCTAGATAGCTGCTTATTTGTTAGTGACTTCTCTGCTGGCTGCATTTGTCATAACCTTGACTCGGCTAAAGATATTTATCGCAACAAGATAAAGTACGCTTATCAAAATATAACTGATGATGTTAAGTATGTTCTTAATGCGGTGGGTTACGAGCTTCCGCTTCCTCTAAGCGACAAAGATAATTCCTACGTTTTCTCAAACGGTTCATCAATAAAGGTTTCTACATCATACCGAGGCGGCACTCTTCAAAGTCTGCATATATCTGAGTTTGGTAATATCTGTAAAAAGTTTCCAGAAAAGGCAAAGGAGATTGTTACGGGTGCGTTTGAGGCAGTCGCTTCGGGTGGTAGGCTGACCATTGAATCTACTGCGGACGGCAAGTCTGGCTATTTTTACGACTACAGCACACAATCAAAAAAAGATACTGATTCAGGTATTGACCTATCACCTTTAGATTTTAAGTTTCATTTTTTCCCGTGGTGGACTAGAGCCGAGTATTCTGTTGATGGACGAATATCTAATGCGCTATATAGTTATTTTGATGAACTAAAAGAAAAGCACGGCATTTCTCTTTCGGACGGTCAAAAGGCTTGGTATTCGGCTAAATGGAAAAGTTTGGGCGATGACATGAAGCGGGAATACCCGTCTACCCCAGAAGAAGCTTTTGAACAGTCTATTGAGGGTGCTTACTATTCCAAACAATTCGCTAAAATATACGAAGACAAACGTATTGGAAATATGCCAGATAATGATGCTCCAGTTCATACCGCGTGGGATTTGGGTGTTGGCGACTCTACTTCAATATGGTTTTACCAGAAAATAGGAAATATGATTCACGTCATAGATTTTTATGAAAACTCCGGCGAAGGTTTAAGGCATTATTTTAAAGTGCTAAAAGATAAAGGGTACAATTACGGTGAGCATTATGCGCCGCATGATATCTCTCATAGAGAATTTGGCAGTGATGCAAGGTCACGCATTGAGATTGCACAAGATGGGCTAGAAATTGATGGTGAGCTTTACAAAATATACTTCAACAAGCTAGACATAATGTCTGTTGACGAAGGTATTGAACTTGCCCGTGAGATATTGGGTAAATGTGCCTTTGATAGCGTTAAGACCGAGGAAGGTGTAAAATGCCTAGAAAGCTACAGGAAAGAGTGGAACGATAAGTTAGGATGCTGGCGCGATAGACCGTTGCATGATTGGGCATCGCACGCCGCTGATGCGTTCAGGTATTTAGCTATGGCAGAAAGCACCAACAACGATATTATTACCGCACCATTTAGGAATTTACGATGATTACCAATCAAAAGCACATAGAATACTGCCAGAGATATAAGCGAGTACGTGATGTCATAGATGGGCAGTTTAGGTTAAGGCAGGTTGATCTAGCGCGTATCGGCATTACCAATGAAGCCAGAAAAAATGTGTTATTGAACTGCAATACTGGCTATCTGCGGCTAATTAACCCATCAGACACAAGTGATTATAATAAAAACAAAAACATGGGCATGATTAACGGTGCTGTTTTATTCAATGCGTCCGCAAGAACGTTATCGGGATTAATGGGTTTATTGTTTCGATCTGACCCGCGTTGGCCTGAATTTACAGGCGGAATGGATTACTTGCTAAAAGATGCTGATGGTGCTGGCTTATCATTAGATCACCAAGCGCAATTAGTCTCGTGGAATGTAACGCAAGTGGGTCGTCATGGCTTGCTTGCTGATATGCCTAGAAATGAAAAGGGCGAATCAGTCACATTAGATCGAGTAAGGCGCGGTTACCGTGCAAGCATTAAACAATACTCAGCTGAAAATATCGTTGACTATCACGAATCGGTAGTTGATGGCGCTAAAGTGCTTGATCTGCTTATCTTGCGTGAATACAAGACAGTATGGAATGACAACAAGATAGATCGAACAGAAGAGGAAGTTTTCCGCGCTTATCGGCTTGATGATGACGTTGTGACTGTGCAAATGTACGACAAGGCTATGACTGCGACAAGTGAAGAGATACCTATTATTGCTGGTGGCAGTGAATCACTGGATAGAATCCCGTTTGTATTTGTTGGGTCGGTAAATAACAATCCAGATTACGACCCATTGCCTCTTGAGGTTTTGGTGGATACGAATATCGGGCATTATCAAGAGTCCGCTAATCTTCGAGTGTCTTCTTGGGATACATCGGCAGCGCAACCTTACATTGCTGACGATGGCTATTTGAGCCATAAGCGAAGAGATGAAGAAAAAGGTAAGGCTGTTGAGGTTGGTAGCGATATTGTGCATATCATGGGAACAGGCGGCGTTTACGGTTTCGCTCAACCATCGCCCAACAGCTTATCCTCCGATCTAATGGCTAAAGATGAATTACGCATGGTTGCACTAGGTGCTCAACTAATCACAGCAAGCGGTCAAGCCGAAACAGCCGAAGCTGTTCGCATTAAGCATGGTTCAGACGTATCAGTGCTAGAATCAATATCTATTAACGTGGCAGACGCTTACATGAAAATGTTTGAGTATTGCCATAAGCTAATGGGCATTGCCTATGATGACTTGGCTACCGCTTTAAACCGTGAGTTCTTTGATTCTAAGCTGACCGCTCAAGAGGTTACTGCTATCGTAGGCGCATGGCAAGCTGGCGCAATATCTGAAATGGAAAAGAGTATCGCTTTGCAGAAGGGTAAAATAATCAGCGAAGATACCGACCTTGAGGAAATGCACGAGCAGATACAGGATGAGCAAGTGCCTGCGCCACAATTTGACGAGGTGATCCCATCGACTGTTACTACAACGAACGAAGAACAGTGATATATTTCTACTCACTCATAACGGGTGAGATTATTGATTCATTTACGGTGCATTAAGTGGCTAAAACATCCGACGAGCTAACATCCATAAGTGTACGCAATCAAGTATTACTTGAGCGGCTAAAGACGGGCGAGCATAAGAAATTCGCGCCGTTCTTAAAGCGTATTGAGCGTGAGGTGCGTAACCGCATCGGTGACGAAGGCGACACGATCACGACTAAGAAGCGTCTTAACGTATTACTAACGGATGTTCAGCGCATACAGAAAGACATTTACGACGAATATGTGGCGCAGCTTAACGGTGATCTAGGTGCTATTGCTATTTCTCAGTCAGAAATGGAGGCGAAAGCATATAATACCGTCGTAGCCAGCTACAGCGCCACAGTACCGGCCGCTGAGCAAGTCTTGGCAGCTGTTCGACTCAATCCCTTACAGATAAAAGATTACGCAGGCGACCCTTTAATTGAGCCGTATATGCGTGACTGGTCTCGCAAAGAAACGGCCCGGGTAACCTCTGCGATACAGCAAGGTTTTTATCAAGGCCAAACCAACGCTGAGATAGTGCGAGGCATACGCGGCACTAAGGCGCTTAACTATCGTGACGGTGTGTTAGATATTAGCAACCGCTCGGCGTTTACGATTGTGAGAACATCGGTACAGCACGCGGCATCACAGGCTAGGCAAGCAACGATGAAAGCTAATAGTGATTTGATTAAAGGCTATGAATGGGTTAGTACGTTAGATTCACGCACAAGCGACCAATGCGCTAGTTTAGATGGTAGGCGCTTTGATATTGGCGAAGGGCCATTGCCTCCGATTCATCCGAATTGCCGGTCAGTAGTAACAAGTGTGTTAAGCGAAGAGTTTGACTTCCTTGACGAAGGCGCAACAAGATCATCCAAAGGCGCAGAAGGTGGTAAGCAGGTAGACGCAAGCCTTGGCTATTATGATTGGCTTAAAAAGCAGCCTGTAGCATTCCAAAACGCAGCTATAGGAAACACACGCGCCACGCTGTTACGCAATGGCGGGTTAAGCTCTACGGAGTTCGCTAAGCTTTCTTTGGGTAAAAACTTCAAGCCGCTGACCCTTGCCGATATGCGAAGGTTAGAGCCGTCAGTTTTTGAAAGGGCTGAATTATAAATAGTCACAATGTGACAATATTTGTCATTGTGCTGTATTATGGTAAAATCAAAGAAAATTAACGGACAGGAATAAATTATGGTATTCGATGACTTAGGTTTAGATGATGAAATGCTCGCTAAAGTACAGGCGGCGCATGATGCGGATGTTAAAGGCTTAAAGGCTAAAAACTCTGATTTAATTGAACAGAACAAGGCAATTAAAGCTGATTCTGAAAAAGCCGCTCTTGAAGCCGCACAAATTGCAGAAGATGCGAAAGTCGCTCTAGCTGAAAAAGAGGGCAACATCGAGCAGTACAAAGCTGCTGTTGCTGAGCGTGACGAAAAGATGAAGTCTATCGAGCAAGAGTTTATCGAAAAAGATAAGGCGCGTGTATTAGATATGGCGGTCACTCAGTTTATTTCTGATAAGGTCGACAAAGACCCGGCCGCACGTAAATACATGGAATCAGTTTACCGCGATCAATTAGACGTAGTTAATGGTGAGCTGGTATCCAAAGACGTGACTAAAAGCGTCAAAGAAATTACCCAAGCAATCGTTCAGGACGATGCTTATTCTAAATACATCGTTTCTGGTGTAGGTAGCGGAGCTGGCGCGGCTGGCTCTAATTCGACGAATGGTCAGGCCAAGTCGTTGAGCGAAATGACTGCAACAGAAGAGTCGCAGTTTGCTAAATTAAATCCTGAGCAATACGCTCAAATGACACAACAATAGGAGTCCTTCAATGGCTACTGTACAAATTGCGGATATTTATAATCCGCTAACTTTCTCTCGTCGAGAGCAAGAAGCACAAATTCAGCTTAATAACTTTATTCAATCGGGTATCGTTGTTAGCGATCAGCGCTTGTCTGCACAGGCGACACAGGGCGGTAATATTGGTGAGCTGCCATTCTTTAATCCATTGGGTACAGAAGAGCCAAATTACTCTACCGATAACCCTGCAACAGAATCAACGCCTGCTAAAGTTTCTAGCTCAAAAATGGTTTTCCGCTTAGCGGCTCAAAACAAAAGCTGGTCTACTATGGACTTGGCTCGTGAGCTTGCTTTAGAAGATCCTGCTGGCGCAATCATTAATCGTCAGGCGCAGTACTGGGCGACTAACAATGAGAAACGCGTGATTCAGTCTGCTATGGGTGTGCTTGCGGATAACGTGGCGAACGATGGTGGTGATATGCTAAATAGTGTTGCTACTGATGACGCGGGCGCTGTTACGGCTGCCGAGCTTATTAGTTCTGGCGTGATTATTGACGCAGAAGCAACCGCAGGCGATCATCAGGGTATGTTCACCACCATTGCCATGCACTCGGTTGTTTACTCTAATCTACGTAAGCAACAGTTGATCGAATTCGTTCGAGATGCAGACAATAACACTATGTTCGCTACTTATGGCGGCAAGCGTGTTGTGGTTGATGATGCTTTGCCTGCTGTTGCTGGTACAAACCGCATTACTTACACATCTGTGTTGTTTAGCGGTGGTGCGTTTGTTTCTGGCGAGGGTCGAGTATTGGTGCCTTCTGAGATTGATCGCTTGCCTTCTACTGGTAATGGTAGCGGTCAGGATATTATCTACTCGCGTCGATCTGACATCATCCATCCGTTAGGCTTTACGTTTACCTCTTCTTCTGTTGCTGGTCAATCAGCTACACAGGCAGAATTGGCAACAGCGGCTAACTGGGATCGTGTATGGGATCGTAAAAACATCGGAATTTCATTTATCCAGACCAATGGGTAACCAATAAGCCCGTCGAAAGGCGGGCTTTTATTTTATGGGTGTTAAAATGTCAAAGAAAGAAACAAAAAAAGAGTTAAGTGTTGATGAGTATAACGCAGGGCTTGCAAAAGAAATTGCTAAGCTTGAGCAAATGATTGTCGACATGAAAAAAGATTTTAGGTCTGAGACTGAAAAGCCACAAGCAACATTGCAAGAATGTTTGGCTATGAACAGAAAGGCCGCAAAACTTACTGCTGTTAAAGATAAAGTAAAACCAAAGACTAATTCACTTTAAGGTTTAAAAGATGGCGCTAGTAGTCGAAGATGGTACAGGGTTAGCAAACGCCGACTCATACCAAACGCTTGAGGACGCAAGGCTTAACGCTAATGCGCTAGGTCTTAACTTGCCTGCCGGTGAAGAAGCCGCAGAGGCTGCTTTACGCAATGGCGCAAGGTACGTAAATCGCTACGAGTCGAGTTTTACCGGCTATCGTACTGTCGATACTCAGGCGCTATCTTTTCCCCGTACTAATTCTATTAGAAGTTTCGGTACTAATTGTATTGATGTTGCGAGTGATGCTATTCCAAACGAGCTAGTCATGGCGCAAATGTTCGCGGCTGTAGAGTACGGCAAAGGAACGGATGTGATGCCTGTCGATGACGGTCTATCTGTGCAGCTAAAAGAAGTTGTGGGTGCTGTTAAGAAGCAATTCTTCGATAACGGCAAGACGGGCAAGGGTATTGTCATTACGCAAGCCTTGGACGCATTAAAGCCACTAATGGGCGCGTCTAGTGGCGGCCTATCATTCCGCACAGTGAGGCGATAGTATGGCTTTAAGTACAAACGACCTACTTTCGCTTATCGTCAATACTATTGTCACGAATGGCAATAATGAGCTATCTGCTGCTGATTTTAGATCAATACAAGAACAGCTAGCGGATTCAGCATTTAATAAAATTGATGATGTGGCGTTAAATAACTTTACTGTAAACAATAATAGTGGTGCATTAACCACGGCTATCGCTGCTGGCTCTAGCGTCAATCTTAACTCGTTATTTTTAGAGGCTGACGAAACGCTTATAGGTGATGCGCCTACGTTTAAAGATTTATCTAATGCAGATCAGGCGACATTCACGGACGAGACAGGCGATAAATTCTTATTTCCGTCAAACTTAAATACATTTAGCAATAGCTATTCAAACTACATCGCTAGGGTGACCATTAAAATAGATCATCCTGCTATTGCAAATAATGAACAAACCTCTATACGCATTCAGATTAGGCGTGAAGCTGATGATTCTGTCGTTTCTTCACTTGAGTGGCACGTAACAGATAGATCAGCTAGAACCGATTATCAATTCACATACAATTTTGATACTTATGTTGGTGATGAGGCCGACCCGTATGCAGTTGACGGAATGTACTTTCATATCGAAAACGATGCTGATTCCGATACGTCAATCACTTTGAAAGAATGCGATATTCGGATATTTAAAATATGAGATTCGCAAAAGAAATGCAGGAAGTAGCAGAAGAGCTTTTGACCGAGTTCGACGAACGCGAGGAAAAAATGATTCTTCGTGTTGCTGGTGAAAGTTATTTTGATGCTAACTTGGCTGAAACGGTTATCGGTGAGGCTCAAGAGTATGAGCTAACAGGTGTTGCTACGACTTATAACGAGGGATTGATTAACGGAACAACAATACAGAATGGCGATATTCAGTTATCGGTATTGTGCGAGGTAGAGCCTAAGCAAGCGGATAAGGTGGTTATTGATGATGCTGAAGCGTCTATCGTGGCGGTAAATCCAGTCGCTTACACAGGAAAAGATAAAACGATCATGTACAAAATACAGGTTCGTCGTTAATGTTTGGCAAAGATGTAGAGTCATTCGCTTTGCAGTTTGAAGAAGCGGCTGAAAAGACGGTACGCGGCACTGCGATAAAGCTATGGAATTCGATTACATTATCAAGTCCAGTAGATCAGGGTAGATTTAGGGCTAACTGGTTCGCTAGTTATGGTGATACATCAAAGGTAACTAATGCCACTGATAAGTCAGGACAGAAAACAATTTCAAGAAATGAGAGCGATGTATTAGGGCAGGCTGACTACAGCCAGTTTACGCTAACAAATAATCTGCCTTATTCTTTGCGTCTAGAGTACGGCTATTCAGATCAAGCGCCTAACGGCATGGTTAGAACAAACGTTAAACGATTTAACCGATTAATCGAGCAAGAAGCAAAGCGAAATATGCCAAAATGATATTTGAAGACTTACAAAAGGTTTTTAACCTTGCACTTTATAATTTTGGTCAAGCAAATAGCATTTTGACGTGTTTTGAAAATGTCGACTGCCCAACAGATACTAGCATCCCGTTTTTGTCAGGCTTTTTGCTGTTATCACCAACCGAGCAAGCAGATTTAGGAGTAACTGAGTTTAGGCAGGGTATCTATCAGGTAGATATAAATTACGCGTCACACTTAGGGAGTGCGCCACTAAACAAAATGGCCGACCTATTAAATCAAACGATTTATGCGGGTAAGCACTTAACGCGCAATGATATATGCGCCGGAGTGGAGTCTGTAGACCTATCACCGCTTATTGTAGATGGTGGATGGGCTAAGAAGTCTCTATCAATCAATTTTAATGCGTACACCGCGAGGATTACATTATGACAACTCCCTTTAGTGGATCAAATACAGAACACTGGTATGTTGTAGAGACAACTGCCGGTGAAACGCCAGCAACACCCGTATGGACCAAGCTACGCAATACTGGTGGCATCCCTGCGTTAACCAAAGACACGCTTATTTCAAATGAGCTTAACGGCTCGCGTGAAATCACAAGTGTCCGCACAGGTGGCAAGCAAGTATCGGGCGAGTTTCCTGTTGAGCTTTCACAATCTAGCCAAGATGAGTTAATTGCAAACGCAATGACATCGCAGTGGGTTGCGGGTGTCACCGGCTCAGCGTTAGATGTTACTGTCGATGAGGCCGCTAAAACATTTACTCGCGCCGCTGGTGACTTTGTTTCTGACGGCGTAGTTGTTGGTGACCTTATTTATTTTGCTGATTTAACTGGAAATAACGCTAAGCCATTTATCGCGACTACGGTTACCTCGACGGTAATTACTGGCGCAGGTATCACGGTGTCGCTTACTGATGAAACGGTTTCTACCGACTACGCAACCGCTGATAAAATTGGCACTGGTTCGCTATGTAAATCAATTTCAATTATGACATGGTTTAAGGGTAAGTGCGGCACAGCTGATAAATACTTAATCACTCGTGGCTTAGAGTTCACTGGCTTTAGTTATGAGATAGCTGTTAATGCTCAGGTTACTGGCTCATTCCCTTTTATTGCCAGAAGCCAAGAAGTTATCGCCTCGCCTCCTGCTGGATCGACATATAACGCCGATAGCACGACTATTCCGTATAGCGGTGTAGACGGTAAGATTTTAGTTGAAAATGCTGTACAGGCTTTATTTACTAGCGCAACGATCACGAATGATAATGCTGCATCTGCTCAGTTTGAGCTAGGCAGCGATAGCACATCATTTATTGAGCGTGGTAATGCGACTAATACAATCAGTGTAAGTGCGTTTATGGCCGACACTGTATTGTTAGAGCGTTTTATTAATGAGACAGAGACGGGCTTTACCTCGATTCTGAGTGGTGTTGATGGCGCTATGTCGTTCAGCTTGCCTAATGCGTTTATTACTGCTGCGACTCCTGAAATAGGCGGCGCTACTTCGATTACTCAAACGGTCGAGGCTACAGGCACTGGCAATAGTAACGAGTCATCTATTATCGTTCAGCGACTAACCTACTAAGCTTTATGGGGGCAGCCTTTGTGCCTTTGTGGAGCCGTCCGTCTCCATGTCCCCGCCACTCATGGCTTAGTCCAACCTTTGTGAGATGGCCTTTTGCCTTTTGAGACCTTTCTTAGTGCCGACTCGTCTAAGCTGTTTTGTCTGCAAAATTCATTTATGTTTGTTATCTTAACCGTATCACCCGATGGTGATTTAAGCTCTATCTCAAGAAGGTTTTTTATGTAGCCGCCACTAGATGCTTTTCTGTAGATGATGTTTTCGACCGATTTTATTATTATGCAGGTTTCTGGCGAGTAGATTCGATTACCTTTGACTTTGATATCTTTGTCAACATGATATGACTGATCGTCAATTGGGCGATTTTTGTAATACCACTCTGCATAATTCTGGAAATTAAGCCATTCATCGCATACAGTGCAGTCTTTATACCAGCGGTGACACTCGTCCTTTGGGTTATAGCATCGAGAAAGCATTGCCCTCCAAGCTCCATAGGCTTTTGTCTTACTCCTGTAAATTCCAGCCCCAATGCACCCAACTCCATGGACGCTTTTGGCGAGCCTATCTTTTATTTCATCTCTAAGTATAGACTGACGTGTTGTTTGTAAAATATTGCCTGTCTCTGTGAATTTAATTATTACATCAGTATTAGAGAATATTGATAATATAATCGCTTTACCATCTTTTAGGCTTAATATGTCGCCAGTATTCATAATTTCTCTTTATCGCCCTATGTGTTAAAATAATAATTAAACTTATGTTAGCAGACATGATTTACTTTTGCTACAACTAACGGACAACTAACGGATAACTATCATGGCTAAAAAAACAGAGTATTCACTAGAAGACTTTTATTCAAAAACAAAGCAAGAAACAGGCGCAAAAATGCCGCTTAAAATTAGCGACCAAGACACTGGACACTATTTTTTAATTAAAGGGTTGTCATCAAGAAGTATCGCGCAAGAAAAACTGGATTGGCAGGTCGCGTATGCAAGAGTTTTGGAGCAATCAGAAAATATTGATGACAAGGTAGAGCGAAATATTTTTATTGCTAGCGAAAAGCAAAAATTAAACGACAATCTTGCTTGTTTGCTTGTTGATGGATGGTCTTTTTCTCAAGATTGTACAGATAAAGAAAAAGCTAATCTTTTTGATGAGAACGAAGACTTATCCGAAATGGTGATACAGTTCGCCGCTGATTCGGACTCATACCTAGCAAAAAAGTAGAGGCGCTGCTTGATTATGCCGAAGCTACTTACTCAGGGATGAGAAAAAGCAAGCATGGCGGCACAGAGAGCGATCACGAGAAAGCTTTGCGTGAAATGGGTGCAGATATACCAGAAAAGAAAACTACTCTTCCAGAGGCCGTTATTTATCTATGGGAGATACACCAAGACTTGAGCATCCCTACTGCTGATGGGCTATCGATAGATTCGATTATCAATTACACAAAGCATATCGGCTTGAATTTAGGTAGAATGGAGATTAGAGCAGTAATCATGCTTGATATGATATTCAGAAGGTATATTCATGGCAACAGCTAAACTCCAAGCAGTAGTTACTACAAAAGGCGTAAATAAAGCGAATGGCGAATTAAATAAATTCACCAAAGCCTCTAAGTCTGCTGAAAAAGGTAATAAAAATTTAGCATCAAGCTTTAAGGGGTTGATTGCGCCTATTGCTGCCCTCGTTTCTGTTAGCGCGGGACTTTCAAAGTTAGTTAGCATCACTCGTCAATTTGATGTACTTAACGCCCAGTTAATAACATCCGCCGGCAGCGCTGAAAACGCAGCGCTTGCTTTTGGCGAGATAGAGAAATTTGCCTCAAGAACTCCTTTTCAGCTAGAACAATCAGTAACTGCTTTTACAAAGCTTGTAAATCTTGGGTTAACGCCTAGCGAGAGGGCGTTAACGTCTTACGGCGACACTGCCTCAGCAATGGGTAAAGATTTAAACCAGTTAATCGAGGCAGTTGCTGATGCTGCAACGGGCGAGTTTGAGCGTTTAAAAGAGTTTGGCATTAAAGCTAGGTCAGAGGGTGATAATGTCGCCTTTACCTTTAGAGGCGTTACCACCACTGTAAGAAAGAATTCTGCTGAAATAGAAGAATATTTAACGGCTCTTGGTGAAAATAATTTCTCTGGCGCAATGACTGAGCGAATGAACACGCTCGATGGTGCAATCTCAAACCTTGGCGACCAATGGGATTCTCTTTTTAGGACAATAAGCAGTCAGGGTACTGGCGACCTGATAGAGTCTGCCGTAAGAACCGCAACTGACGCTATCGCAACACTAGAGGATAATTTAGCGTCGGGAAGAATAGAAGCTTACTTAACTGCAAACGCTTCTCGTTTTGATTCTTGGGCTGGCGATGTCGCCTATACCTTAAGTGTTGTTGATGGCTTGTATTCTGATTTTGCAATGGGAATAGGCTCAGATTCGGATGACTTAACTGAGTCTGTTATTGGTGCTTTTTCAAATATGCCTGAAAATATACGCGCATTCATACAAATAATGAGCGTTGAGCTTGCGACTTTCGTAGAGAAAACCTCTGCTTACGGAACAGAAATACTTGAGAATATTAAATTCTGGGAAGATGAGTCTTTTGATCTTGAATCCAGATTAAAGATTCTTGATGATGTCAGGCTTGATAGCATATCTACAATATTGCAAGAACGTGATGCCGGTATTACTTCTTTTCAAGCTCAGGTAAAAGAGGCTGATAATCTACTTGTAAAATACAAAGAGCTGCAAAGCGGAAAACCTGCGGTTGATTTAGCGCAATTTGCCGTACTGCCAGAAGCTGCTAACGATCCTAGTGGAGATGCAAAACTTCAAAAGCAAAAAGAGGCAGCTCAGAAGCAGCTAGAGCAATTCATACAGCTAAACAACACAGAGCTAGAAGAGGTTGACCGTGTTGAGAGTGAGCGACTAGAAAAACTACGCGGATATAAAGATGAAAAGCTAATCATAGACTCCGAATACCAGCTTGCTAAAAAAGAAATTGAGCTTGCAGCAGAAATGGAGCGTGAAGAATTAAGACAGGCTAATTTTGAAAAGCAAAAAGCTCGTTATGAAGAAGAAAATGCTTTAGCTATTCAGCTAGGGAAGACTTTTTCTAGGGATGTTTCTGGCGGTCTTGTTGATGCCGCGCTTGCAGGGGAGAGTATGTCCGATGTGCTTCTGACAGGTATTCGTGATGTTGCTGCTGGCGTGATAAAGGCTAGCTTAGAGACATTTATTCAGCAAAAAATTGTTGATAAGCTGATGACTAGCTTTTTTGTTGCCTCTAAGGTTGCAGAGACTAGCGCAACGACCGCTCAAGCAGCACAAAATGCTTTTGCCGCCACTGCTGCAATACCTATTGTTGGGCCAGCACTCGCTCCCGCCGCTGCTGCAACCGCTGGAGCTACCGCTGCGAGTCTTGGGGCTGCTGTTGTTTCTGCTGCTTCTGCCCGTGAGCAAGGCGGTATGCTTGCAAGCGGACAAACGTCTACAGTAGCAGAGCGTGGTCTTGAGATACTTACGCCTGCTAATGCTAGCCGAGTTCGTACAGCTAACGACATGAAAAACATAATGGGCGAGAGTAATTCAGCCCCTAATGTTAATATCGTGGTGATTGATCAGTCGGAAGGGACTAAAGAATTTGACCAAAGTACCGATGACGAGGGTCGCATTGTTCTGCTTATTAGAAATACAGTGTCAGGTGATCTTTCGCAGTCTAACAGCCAAATATCTAAATCATTGGGCGGCAACACTACCGCACAGAGGAGGCGTGCATAATGGGCGACAAGTGGTTCCCTGCTGGCATTAAACCGCTAGTAAATAAGACATACTCATTAAGCCGTGGTACGAACGTGTTGCAGTCAAAGGTTGATGGCGGTATGCCACGGTTTAATCTTGACCGCACACTTGAGCCTGTACCGTTTACGCTTAACTTTGTGATGAGCGAAATGCAATATGGTGTATTTTTAAGCTTCTATGATGGCGCTATAAATCATGGTGGTGACTCATTTAAGATGAATCTCGATAGCGGAACAGGGGTTGCAGAGCACCAAGTTAATATAGTGCCAAACACGCTAAAAACATCCAAGCCTACTGGGTGTAATTGGTACGTTGGGTTCACTGCGTTGGCCGAGGTTACGCCGTCCCAGTTAGAAGCTTGTGACGCACTATATAATCTTTACGAGTGCTACGGAGATGGAAGCGCGGAGTTGCTGCAATCCTTTGAGGATTTTGTGATGGGGTTGCCAAATGCCTGAGGTTGAAGCGTATAAGCGCAAATTAGCCTCTAATCCAGAGGGTGTTAGGTATTACCGGACGGTCTCCCTGTCGCACTCGCAAATGTCAAAAACCTATAACTTAGTAATGGATTCGGTCGAGCTTGTTGCTGATGACGAAAACGGGGTTTCCATAACTTACTCCCCTGCGGCAATGCTTGAGTCAGGCAGTATGCAAACCAACGACCTTGATCAGACAGCATCATACACAATATCAGACGTTTTTAACGTCCTTGATGGCGAGCTTGACCTGATTGATATTGATACAATTGAGCCTATTGTTGTTACGTTTAGAGGTTATCACAGCGAATACCTAAGCAAGCCCGTGCAAGTGTACACATATAACGCAAATTCAGTAGCACAAGCAAAAGGTTCTTTTACGATTAAGACAGGTGTCCCAGATTTAAACTCGGATCAGACGGGGGAGATATACAACCTTGATGACTTCCCTATGATGAGGTCGTTGTTTTGATTAAGTATATCGGTTTGCCTTATTCTTTTTCCCGCTTTAACTGCTGGGATTTTGTTGTTATGGCAAGAAAAGATAACGGTTTGAGGTGTGATGTGTTTCGACCTAAAAAGCTACGTGAAGCATTTAAGCTGATAATGGATCACTTGCATGGAGATCATGCAGGGCTTGATCAGGTAGATTCACTGCAAAACTACGATATAATTATGTGCGAGAAGGAGTTTGGTAGGGATAGTACGTTTCATTGCGGCATATTTTACAATGGTCTTGTCTATCACTGCGACAGGGCAAAGGGTCAGGTAACTTACGATAATCTGGATGATTTTTCAAAACCATACAAGAGCGTAACATTTTGGCGGTAATAAGGTTTTATAAAAAGTTCGATTCTAAAATGATTCCTGAAGTCATTAACTATGACGGCACGGTTATCGGTTGGGTTCTTGAAAATATAAAAGATGGGCAAAACTTTAAGGTTTACGCTGGCGACCTTTGTGAAGATAATGAGATAAGCCGAGATATATCTAAAATGCAGGATGCCGATAATGTCAGCGTAATTTTAATGTCTGGCGACCCGATAACTATAATTATATCGGCTGTAGTGGCTTTGGCTGCAACCTTACTGTTAGCCCCAGATATCCCGAATGTTAAAGGCGATAACGGAAGGCAAAGCCCAAACAACAGCCTAACCGACCGAAGAAATAAGCCTAGACCGAACCAAAGAATACCTGATATTTGCGGCAAAGTTAAATCTATACCGGATGTAATAGCGTCAGAATATTCTCGTTATGTTAATAATAAAGAAGAGCGTTACGGATATTACTGTATTGCTAGAGGTCAAGTGCAGGTTGAAGAGATAAAGGATGGCGATACACTTATATCGCAGATAGATGGCGCATCGGCTGGAGTTTACTACCCAAATAAATCGCCTAACAATGCCTCTCCAGACATCCAAATTGGCGAACCAATAAATCAAATTGTTTACGGTGTTTACCAATCTGGCGAGGCTATTGGTCAGACGATTCTAGCGCCCAATGAAGAAGACTACACGATTCTTGGCGAGTTTAATAACACGAGTGTTAAATGCCAAAAGGCTATGATAAATGTTTATTCTCCAAATGGCATATATACCCAAAGTGAAGGCAGTAGAACATCAAAATCAGTAAATTATCGAATAACTGTTATAAAGTTAGATGAAGACAAAAATCCGGTTGGCTCACAATACATTATAGATGAAACTATAAGCGGTAATAACTCAAATGAAAAAGGCAAAACTACGGAAGTTGATTTCGGTGGAGAATTCTTTTTCAGGGTCTCGGTGCAGCGTACAAGTAATGCTGATTTTTCTGGGCAATCTGCTGATGAAATTAAGTTAAAAGATATTTTTGGGCTGTACGAGGTGGAGAATGAGTATTTCGGTAACACCACAACTATTCAGACCAAGCGGATAGCTAACGCCCAGAGCGCCGCAATTAGAAACCCAGAAATAAACTGTATCGCTACCGAAATGGCTTATAAATATTTAGGTAGTGGCGTTTTTGATGATTCTTTAAGCGCTAATACTCAGGCTATGCAATCACTTATTAGGTTGGCGCTTGACCCTTATGTAGGTCGTCGTGACGTTAGCGAGCTAGATGCTGACAACCTAATATCTAATCAAGCCTTAGTTGAATCGTATTTTGAGTCAGAAGAAGGAGGCCAGTTTTCTTATACTTTTGATGATGAAAACACTTCCGCGCAAGAAACCTTTTACACCATAGCGAGCGCTGCATTTTGCCAAATATGGCGAGAGGGTCGCGTTTTGACTTCTTATTTTGAGCGTCCTCAGTCAATACCTGCTATGGTTTTTACTCATAGATCAAAAGCTCCTAATAGTGAGACATGGAGCAGAGAGACGGCGCAGGGCAAGCGAAAGGATTCGGTAGAGTTAACCTATACGGATGAAGATACATACAAAAAAGAGGTTTTGTATTTTCCAGAAGATAGGTCAGGTAGAAACCCAAAAAAGATAGATGCCAAAGGTGTTAAAGGTAAGGCGCAAGCAACTTGGCGACTGATGCGCGAATACAACAAGCTTGTTTACAGTAAAGAGTCGGTCGATTTTACTGCCACGCTAGAGGGTTCTTTAGTTAAGCCTATGCAATTGATCAGCGTGGTAAAAGGAACGCGCGTAGGCTCTTATGATGGCGAAATACTCAATGTTGACGGGCTTACTCTTGAGTTGTCTCAAGATATAGAGTTTACGCCTGACGATGATCATTTTATTTTACTTAAAAAGCGCGACGGCACCCTAGAGTCAATACCGGCCATAGATATTGGCGAAAGCAGAAAAATTCAAATAGAATATGCGCCTCAAGAAGCAATTTATACTGGCAATAGCGAACTAAAAACAGAGTTCAGCTTTGGTAACGAGGCCAGATTAAGCGGCCAGCTTGTTATCCCGCTGGAAATAGATGCGAGTGACGGCAAGTATGCTAAAATAAGCGCAATAAACTACAGTGATAGATACTATGATGGCGACCCTATAAAAGTAAATAAGGGTGACTTTAATAACGATTTCAACGACGATTTTGGTGGATAAAAATGGCTTGCTCAGATCAAATTAGCTCTACGGATTTAGAGAACGCAAAGATTGACGCTACAACCTTGGCAGAGATAGCAACATCAAGAGATGGCGGGATTTCTGGGGGCGCATTAATTGATGAGGCGACAACTAGGTTTTCAGATACTATTTCTACTGTTCGAGGGCAATTAGCAAAACTGGGATACGAAGTACCTATTGCTTACACCACCGGCATATCTTTTACCATTGATGATGGTGCAAAAACAGTAGAAGAAAGCGGAATAGTTTATGCTCCTTTAATAGGGTCGCTGCCTTTCACGACCAGCGGAACATTTATTGGTGATGATGACGCTAGATTTAGGGTTGTATCTCAGGATAATATTAAGCCGCTAGTTGACCAAAACACGGAAGATATTGCTACAAACACGGAAGATATTGCTACAAATACGGAAGATATTTTAGCGTTATCGCCGACCGACCCCGTAACAGGGTCTGCAACCTTCACCAATTCAACAAATAATATCGCTTTAACAGGTATAGGCGCTATTGATGGACTTGAAATTGGGGATGTAATACAGATAACCGGCACAGCAAGCAATAACACAGAGTTTACCGTGGAGGTCATTACAGATAATGACAATGTTATTGTTAATCAGGGTCATGCAGGACGCACGACAACAAAAGCACTAACAAATGAAACCGCTTCATGCACTGCAACCCTTATAGCAAAATGGTATGAAGTTGGAATAGGTGTAGGGCAGGGGTGGGTTCCCGCAACAAGGTCTGGCGGAGTAACTTATACAAATTCAACAGGTAGGTCTATAACGGTAAATATTATTGTTTCTACATCATCTTCGGTAAGTAGAAGCGTAATACTTAATGTTGACGGTATTGAAGTTGCCTCTTCGGGTGAGGGCACAGCTTTAAGTGATAGGTCTAGGTTTGTAACGGCAATAATCCCAAACGGTTCGACTTATGATATAGTCTTGTCTTCTGCTACGATAAGGTTTTGGAGGGAATTACGCTGAAATATAAAGATGAAAATGATAGGCTTTTTGACAAGCCTAGCTATAGGATTATAGAAAAATATAATCTTGTTAAAATAACAGAAGAAGAATTTAACGAGCAGCTTGCTATTAATAATTCTCCTCATACTATATCGCCAGATGAATATAAGGCATTGATTGATGTTGCTGCTGGCAATGCTAGGGCTGCATTTATTGCTAATGGTGACTTGGTTGAACAAGAGTACACGCTAGCAGAGCAAGAGGTGGTTGCATGGCGTGACGCTGGCAGCCCTGCTAATGACGTACCGAAATCAATAAGCGCATGGGCTACCGCTACAGGCATGACAGACGAGCAAGCGGCGCAAGGCATAGAAACGGCGGCTCAATCGCTAAAGGGCGTATTGTTAAGCATTCGCGCTATACGACTGGCCGGTAAAGCGGCTATTGATAACGCTAACGATAATTTTGAATCGGTCGCTCAACCCTTTATTGATCAGCTAAATCAAATTAGACCGTGAAAGCCGCAATATATGAGACAGATTATAGCTCGCTGTTTAGCATAATCTGCTCTCTTGTGACAATGAGCGGTTATAGCCACGCTGCAATCATTAACCGTGGCGTGGTTTACGATACTACTTTCTTGCGCGGATGCTTAAATATAGCTGACAAGGTGAAAGATAGCCGTAAGGTTGTTGTTATTGATATTGGCGGCGATTGTAACCAATGGCTAGAAGATAACTTTTACGCACCTTACGATACAAAAGGCTTGCTATTGTGGCCGCTGGGTATAGAAAACGACAAAAAAATGTACTGCTTTGAGGTTGTCACTCGCTCACTAAAAAGCATTGGAATTGATCTTAACCTTGGCAATCGAAAAAGCGGCGGTAAAATAATCGACGCTCTTTTGAATGCAGGCTACAAAGCAGAGATAATGACAGGAAAGAAATTTAACGAGTTATACAAAAGCAACTGACAGCCAGTTAATATTACTTTCTTGTTTTTCTTCTGGCTCATCCATTTGGCATATGTTTTTAACCGATACGACCATATGCCTGTCGTTTGTGACTATAACGCCTTTTTGTTTTAGCCTACCTATGGCGCTGCACACTGTCCCACGGCTCACTCCCATTACCTTGGCTACTTTATTTTGTGTCGGCCACACCTTGCTTTCTTTGTGAAGCTTGATAAAAGTTCCGGCAACTAACTGTTCATTTTTATTAAAGCTCATAAATAATACTCCTTAACTCTCGTATAGCCTCCAAATCGCGTTTTTACGCGTTTCCAGCGATCTTTAAATTCGAACTGCATTGACCTTAGCTCACTCATTCTTTTCGGCAGATCAAGAATACCGAGCTTCTCGCGTGCATCCAGGCTGGTTATCTTCTTTCCACTCTCAAGATATCGTTTCACTTGTGTTTTTTGATTCATTTCATCACCTGCTCATTATTATCAATAAATCGTCTAGTTCCGTACTTATCCACAGCCCACTGTCGAGGTATGCCGCCAATATCCAAAACGAAGCCAAACCCTTTCATGATCCTAGTGTCCGGCTTATGATGCTCGCATCCATTGATATATCCACGAGGCGAATCAATCAAAACCGTGCCACATTGGTCGCACTTGAAATTACTCATTTGATTAACTCCCTAGCCCAAAACCATGCGGTGTTACCTGCGTCATCTTCAGCAAGATATGCTCTGAATTCTGGGCTTCCGTTGTTGTCGTGAGAAATAACAGTGACTTTTTTACCGGCCATGCTTTTAACTAATTTTTTATGCGGCAATACGTCGAGACAGTAATCAGCGCAGTCGTTATGGACCGTGTAAGTGCTCCCTATAGTGATCATTTTTCACCCCCATACATACTGTAGTTTAGCGATTGAATGAACATCTTTCGCTTTTCTTTTAACTCTGTTTTTGTTGCTCTTGCGCTGTTGTTTGGTCGAGGTCTTCCGATCCACGCATCATTTCTTACTAGCTGATCACGTAAGTAAAAGTAATCCTTTCCATAAGCATAATATGATATTTCGGTTAGCGTGCAACCCTCGCTCATGAGTTCTAATATCATGGCTATATCTTGCTTGATTAGGTTTTTGTGCGTCATTATCTAGCTCCAATACCTTTCATGCTGCAACCCTTATCGGTTTAGTTAGCCAGTTAGCACGCATTAAGGGTAGCCCAGTGATTACATGGTGCTTACCTTGCTCTATGTACCCGTCAATGCGTAACGCCCTTAGAATGTCTGTAACGGTCTTTGTTTGCAGGCTTGTTGTGTTGCAAAGGTGTCGAACGCTCGGATAGTCTTTCTCGTGAAAATAGTAATCACATATTATTGAATACATATTTGCTATTTTTTCTGAATGTGTTTTTTTATTGTTCATTTATTGCTCCATGATCAAGTAATTTTATGGCTTTTTTTAAACATTCTGAGCAGATGTTTATCGTTTGGCTTTCCCAGTCTTGCGGCTCACCAATCTGTACCGTTGGTACTGATTTTGAGCACTCAATGCAAAAGTAGTCATCTTCTATCTTCATCATTTCGCCCACCCCCTATCAAGTAATCGTTTTTATTTATCAGCCCACGATTTATCATTAAGCTGTTCTAGTACCGGCATATCTCTAGTTTTTCTACTGACGAGACTTACAACATTTTTAGTGCGTACATTATTTGCTCCATGATCTATCCGGTA
>Ga0115549_1000299_pt1 | contig 31934 bp, 35 predicted proteins | sample COGITO_mtgs_1004_2_FD_87176 | JGI IMG/M metagenome (GOLD analysis project Ga0115549, IMG submission 87176) | Pelagic marine microbial communities from North Sea - COGITO_mtgs_100430 | ecosystem: Environmental > Aquatic > Marine > Epipelagic | place: Germany:Helgoland, sampling site Kabeltonne...
CATCTTCCATTATAATCGCGACATTTTTTAAGCCAGTAATGTACTCTTGTGGTAGTTCATCCATCGCTCGGGTAATCAGCTGATCAAATTGTTCGTCGGTCAGTGTTTTCATATTGCTCAGTGTATCACGTTTCGCTATACAATATATAGCAAATTAGTCGTCATGACTAAAATCAGTCCAGGTTGAATCGTGTTTAATATCTTCGACGACATGACCCCAGAAGCTTTCGAGATCAGACGATTGAATATCGTTCAGGTTCATTGTATTGCCTTCGCGCTGTTCAGCCGCGATATCGTCGCCGAGGCCATCGCCAAGTGGATCTATCGGACTCAATGCTAATGTGTGTTTGTGAAATAGGCTCATTTTTTTGTTTTCGTTCGTTTTTAGTATTTACATTTAAGCATAAATATATTGATAAGTCAATACTTATCGTTAAAGAATTGGCGCTGATTTCACAAACGAATTTTCTTCCAACACCAGCATTATAGCGCGCGCAACCGTCGCTCGTGAGGTAAATGTCTTTGCGGGACCGTGACTGCTGAGCTGCGGCGTCTTTGCCGCTCCATCGGTCAGCTTCAATACGCGTATAACCGTCCAGTCTATGTCCGTCGTTTGTAAATACGCAATATGCGCAGCGCCGTCAGCAATTCGCGCCGGATCAATTTTTGCAATCGTCCAGTTCATAACTTTATCAATTGCATTAGACTGGTCTTCTGCTATTCGCGCGCCAGTTCCTGTCAAACTTACAAGGCGCTGTATGTCGTTTTTGAGCATTGCAGCATGGACGTTTTTTATCGCGTCAGTTTGGAGATTTTCCGGAGATTTTTTTCCGTGTCCGATCAGACAGACGGCCGCCTCACAGTTCTGCAAAAGTGCCGAAACATCTCGTTCATTCAGCGCGTTGCAATGCACTGTTTCAAGTTTCTCGTGCGGCTCGAATGGATTTTCGCCGCGAATTCCCGCTCGTACGTCGTGTCCAGCAGCGAGCGCCGCTTTCACGAATGCCCTGCCCGTTTTTCCGTGTGCCGCGATAACTGCTATCTTCATAATGTCAGTATAGCGTATTTTCTTACAGAACTATGCGTGTAACTGTTGGTAGAATAATTACATGAAAAGCCGCATACTGACCCTAAAAGACCAGTCCCGCGATAATGCAAAATCTATTGTCTACATTATGAGTCGCGACCAACGAGTAAAAGATAACCACGCACTCTTAGCCGCTCAAACTGAAGCTCTGGAGCAAAAATTACCCCTGATTGTCGCCTTCGTGCTTCTGCCAAAGACCGGTTTTCGTAAGCGTGAGCATTTCCAATTTATGATCGATGGTTTGCGAAATGTAGAAAAAGATTTGAAGAAAAAAAATATCAGTTTTTGCATGAGAAGCGGCACCGCTACGAGCGAAATAGTTAAAATCGCAAATGACTTTCAGCCGCGCTCATTGTACTTCGATTTCAGTCCACTGAATGGCCCGAGAGTAACGCAAAAGAAAGTCGCAGATTCGATTGATTGCTCGGCATTTGTCATCGATACACACAATATCATCCCTACGTGGGTCGCATCCGATAAAGAGGAGTTCGCGGCGCACACCTTTCGTCGCAAAGTTCACAAGCAACTCGAGGCATGGTGCGTTGAGCCGGACGAATTAAAAAGGCACCCGCACGATTTTTCTGCAAAAATCAGCTCTCTCTCTTGGAAAGATGTTGACAAACTTGTCAGTAAAATACCCAAAAGTGGGGTTATGTACAACTTTGAAAGCGGCGAAGCGGCTGCCCGCGAACAACTTTCAACCTTTCTTGAGGACGGATTGGTCGACTATGCCGCAAACCGAAATGACGCCGCGGTTGACGCACAAAGTAATCTTAGTCCCTACCTTCACTACGGCCAGCTCTCAAGTTTGCGAGTTATGCTAGAATCCCTTAAAAAGAGCGCTGAGCCGCCACTGCTTTTTCGTTACGTCAAAATGCCGAACTTTGAAGAAGCGCCAACCGAGCAAGACGGCATCGACGCTTTACTGGAAGAACTTATTGTGCGAAAAGAACTATCTGACAATTTTTGCTTCTACCAAAGCAACTATATGTCGATTGATGGTGCGCGTGAATGGGCCAAAAAATCGCTGGCAAAGCACGAAGATGATCCGCGCGATTTTATCTACACATTGAAACAACTTAACGAAGCGACCACGCATGATAATTTATGGAACGCTGCTCAAAACCAACTGCGTCAATCCGGCAAAATTCATGGATACATGCGAATGTACTGGGCAAAAAAAATCTTAGAGTGGACTGAGTCGCCAGCAAAGGCAATTGAAATCGCAATAGAATTGAACGATACATATACACTCGACGGCGGTGATCCGAACGGGTACGTTGGAATTCTATGGTCGATTGCTGGCTTACATGATCGCGCGTGGTTCGAACGCTCGGTCTATGGAAAAATTCGCTACATGAATGCTAATGGCGCTGCCAAAAAATTTAATAGTAAAAAATATATTGAGCAATGGCAAAACAAATAATCGTTATCTTTGGCAATCAGCTCGTCGCTGATCATCCAGCGCTTGAAGCTTATCCAGAGGCCGAGATTGTAATGATTGAAGCTGACGATTTGTGTCGTAAACGACGCTATCACAAGCATAAACTAATCCTCGTACTAGCGAGCATGCGTGAATATCGTGACTCGTTAATTAAGCGCGGAAGAACCGTCAGTTACGTCGAATATAAAAAAGATTCAACCTTTAAGGCTGAGCTAACTAAGCAGCTTAACGATGCGAAAAAAGTTGTCTGGATGCAAACACCAGACCGTGGTCCAAATCGTCTGGTTGGTCTTTTAGCGGAAAAAAGTAATATAACGCACGATATGCTAACTTCGACACAATTCCTCACCAGCCCAAGTGAGTTTGGTTCTTGGTTAGACAATCAAAAAAGTAATGCTCCACGGATGGAGACGTTTTACCATTGGCAACGAAAAAGGCTGGATATTTTGATGGACGGCAATCAACCGGCTGGTGGTGAATGGAATTACGACAAAGAGAACCGAAAGCCTCTACCGAAAAAGCTACCAATGATTCCTAGTCTTCCGCCAATTGCGCGAACAACCCACGTAAAAGATGTCACCGAGTTGATTAATTATCATTTTTACGATAACCCGGGTTCAACCGACACGTTCTGGCTACCGACGACGCGAGGTGAATCTCTCCACTGGCTCAATACATTCATCGACGAACGATTAGAGCTATTTGGTGATTACGAAGACGCGATGCGCGAAGATCAACCGTTCCTATACCATTCTGTAATCTCACCGCTGCTCAATCTCGGTCTTCTTACACCGAACGAAATAATTAAAAAAATTGTCGCATCATATGAGTCCGGTGCTGCTCCGCTCAATTCAGTTGAAGGCTACGTTCGGCAAATTATTGGCTGGCGCGAATTTATGTTTGGGCTCTATTGGCATAAAGAGGATAGCTTTCATAAAAATATTTTTGGATTTGATAAACCTCTTGAAAGCTGGTGGTACTCTGGTAAAACTAAAGAAGCTAACCTTCCCTTGCCGGTTGAGCGCTGCCTAAAAAGCGTTCATATATACGGATACTCACACCATATCGAGCGACTTATGGTATTTGGGAATTGGTTTTTACTTGATAGCTACGACCCGCGCAGCGTCTATGAATGGTTCATGAGCCTCTATGTGGACGCCTACGAATGGGTAATGATTCCTAATGTCTTGGGCATGAGCCAGTACGCTGATGGCAGAATGTTAGCTTCTAAGCCATACGTTTCTGGCAGTAATTACCTCCAGAAGATGGGAAGCTGGTGGGACTCATCTCAGTCAGCGAAAGAGTCAATTATGGCTCAAAAATATTGGGATTTTCTGTATGATAATCGGCACACATTTGCTAATAATCAGCGTATGTCACTAGCTATTCGCCAGGCTGAGCAGCGTCACAAAAACACCTCGTAGAATTATTTTTTGCTATGCTTTTCTTTGATGGATACATCAGAAATCGCGTAATGCGGCTTTCGATAGCCGTTGAAGAGTGTACTAAACGCGCCGCCGACACCAATAATTAATATAACGAAATACGCTACTACATTTACGAATGGTATAGCCATAGCTATCGCAAGTAGTACTGCACCCGCTAGCATTAGAAGCACAACATTATGTACAACTTGACCAAACAATGCGCGGGACAAATAGTAGGCTGCAAACGGAAATGCCACTATATTGAGAATAAATAGTCCAGCAAATATAAGCAGTGCAATCGGCAGACCAACCCCTGTGATAGCGAATAGGATTCCCAGCAGTGGTCCGGCAAAACTCACAGCAATACCGATTAAAATAATCTGTCCTATTTTCTGTCGCATCAAACCATTTGAACGTTCTAGGAATTGTGGCGCTAGCAGTGCAATGACAACCGACATCACAACAAATGCAAGAACGACGAAAATATAAAATTGTGCAATTTCCGCGCCAGCGTTGCCATCACTTCTCGATTCTGGTGAATCAACTTTATTGAACTTTATTTGCCCAGCCACAGCACTGGCTGGTATATTCTGTTTCGTCTCACCGTCGTATTCTAAGTTACCCTTAACGGCAGGCGTAGACATTAAAAAATAGTTGCTTGCGGCAATCCGCGCGTCACCATCAACAACACCGGCGATTGATATCGTGTCGCTTCCAATCGCTAGGTCGCGCGAAACTACACCGTCTATTACAAAATCTTGTGCAGCTCCATTGACGTCGCCAGCAACTGTAGCGCCTTTACTGATTTCAACTTTTTGAGCAAAGCTTGTTAACGTTCCGCCGACTTTTCCACTAACACTGACAAATTGCCCAGCAGCTCGCACGTCTTGTCCGATATTGCCTGATATTTTAATATCTTGGGCAGCACATAACACGTCACCGTCGACAGTTCCATTGATCTGTACAGTTTGTCCAGCGCAATAAAGATCGCCAGTGATAGTACCGTCGATAACAATATCTTTTCCTGCAACGTAGTATGAGCCGGTATGTGTTTTACTTTTTTCAAGTGTGGTAGTTCCACTGTCACTACCAACAAATGCCGATTCAGCGTTTGTCGTAGCAGCTACGCCGATCGTTCCACCTACAAGTGCCACAAATGCTGTTACCATTAAAACTCGTCGTTTGATATTCAAAATAAAGCCTCCAGTTAGCTTAATAGTACCGTGTTCGTTCCACCTGCACAAGCAAAACTACTTTTTCGTGAGATAAATTGTAACATCGCTGCCTTCAACTTTGACAGAAGTTTCGTGTTCAGTCGTTTCTCCAAATGTCGCAAGCGTTTCGTCAGCAATCGTTCGACGATGGCTTTCGATCGCCATCGTAATTTCGCTATCCTCAGACGCAATATGAAGCTCAATTTTATCATCAACGTTCAAGCCGGCATTCTTGCGCGCTGACTGAACATGTCGTACGATTTCACGCATCAAACCTTCACGTTTAAGTTCTGGCGTAATTGTTTGATCAAGCGCAACTTCTGTTCCAAGTTCAACTTTTTTTACATTAAGTTCATCTTTTAAAATTGTTGCGAAATCAATGTGTTCGCCCAGCTTTGTTACAGTAACTGACGCAAGCGGCTGCCGAACCTTCAAGCCAAGCTTAGCTCGCAAACTCAATCCTTGATTCGTGAATTCTCTCACCGTCTCCATGTCGTCCATCACGAGTTGGTTGACATGACCTACTGGTAGCCAATCTTTCAAGTGAATCGACTCCTCATCGCCAGTCAATTTGCTATACAATTCTTCTGCAAGAAACGGCGTAAATGGCGCCAGAACATACGCTAATCGCACCAATACATAATGAAGCGTTTTATACGCCATCTGTTTGTCGTTATCATCGCCAGATTTCCAGAAACGGCGGCGACTTCGTCGGACATACCAGTTGCTCGCGTCATCCAAGAACGGCAGAATTGGTGAAAGTGCATCAGGAATGTTGTATTCGTCCATGTCTTTTTCTACATCTGAGACGAGCTGGTGCAAGCGAGAAATAATCCAGATATCGAGCGGATTTGTTACTTCGTCAATCGGGTCCTTGAGTTCACCGTCAAATTCCCATTTATCGACTTCGGCATACATAGTGAAGAAATCAAACATATTCCAAATCATCGAAAGCTTGCGCGCCACGTCACCGACTTCTTTGTCTTGCAGCGCAAAATCTTCGCCATTTAGTAGCGGACTACTGAGTAACAAAAACCGCAATGAATCTGCTGAAAATTTATCCATCAATTCATTTGGATCCGTAAAGTTGCCATAACTTTTACTCATTTTTCGGCCATCGTTTCCAGCAACATTTCCGGTCACAATTACGTTTTTAAACGAATTTTCGCCAAATAACGCGACGCTCATGGAATGCATGTAATAAAACCATGCACGGACCTGCCCGATATACTCCACGATAAAATCACCTGGGAAATTTTCTTCAAATTTTTGCTTATTTTCGAACGGATAATGGAATTGCGCGAAGGGCATGCTTCCCGCTTCGAACCACGAATCCATGACTTTGTCGGTTCGCGTGTATTCTTCGCCGTCAATCTTAAATTTCACGTCGTCAATCCATGGGCGATGATAATCTTCGAGTTCTACGCCTGATAATTCTTTCAGTTCCGCGTAACTACCAACTACTCGAATTTTGCCACTTTCTGATTTCCAAACCGGCATCGCCGTCGCCCAAAAGCGGTCGCGACTCAAGTTCCAATCCGGCGCTTGTTGGACAGTTTTTGCAAATCGCCCTTCTTTTACATGACCTGGGAACCAATTGATGTCACCGTTTTTCTCGAGCATTTTTTCGCGTTGCCCAGCGATATCCATAAACCAACTTGGGTGTGCACGGTACATGAGTCGTGTACCGCAGCGATGGCAATGCGGATAACTGTGGCGATAATAATCTATTTTCCAAACTATTCCGCGCTCTTTTAATTCTTTGGCAATTGGCTTATTTGCCTCCCAAACGTTCTGCCCTTCCCAGTCGCTTTCGGTATAATTTCCGTTTTCATCAATCACATGAACCGATGGAAAACCTTTTTCTTTGGCCAATACATAATCTTCTTCGCCGTACGCTGGCGCAAGGTGGACAATTCCCGTTCCAGATTCAGTGGTGACGTATTCTGCTGCCCAAATTTTATGAGCGTTTTCACCACGTTCTAAGCCGAGCAATGGCTCGTACTCTAGACCAACTAAATCGCTTCCATTGAACGTACCTTCAACTTTTATATTCAAAGGTTGATGTTTTTCATTTAAAAACACTTTCTCAACAAGATCATCTGCAACGATGTACAGATCCGAGTCAAACTCTACAACCTTGTAGAGGATGTCAGGGTTCACTGCTAAAGCCGTATTTGCTGGCAGCGTCCACGGCGTAGTAGTCCAAGCAAGAACATTTGCTCGTCCGTCGCGGAGGTGCAGTTTAGTTTTTTCAGAAAATATTTTTGTAGATTCAGGGTTTAGCTTAAACTTGACATACACACTCGGGTCGGTCACGTCCTGATACGCCCCGGCGTCCATTGTAACTTCCGCTTTCGAAAGCGGTGTTGCGTCTAGCGTGCAGTACATCAATACTTTTTCGCCTTCGTAGATTTTCTTTTTTTCGTACAACTCTTTAAACGCCCACCACACGCTTTCCATATATTCTTTGTCCATGGTTTTGTAGGCGTTATCCATATCGACCCAGCGGCCGACGCGGTCGACGACCTCGTTCCATTCGCTCGAGGTTTGCACCATGTTGGCGCGGCAGGCCTTGATGTACTTTTCGATGCCGTATTCAAGCACTTCTTCGCGTGAGTGAATATTTAATTTCTTTTCGGTAAAGCGTTCCGCTGGCAACCCGTGACAATCCCAACCCCAAACGCGTTCCACGCGCTTGCCTTTCATAGTCTGGTAGCGCGGCACGGCGTCTTTGACGATTGAACTCAGCAACGTTCCGTGATGCGGATTACCCGAAATAAACGGTGGCCCATCGTAAAACACGTATGCGTTATCTTTGGACCTATTATCAACCGACTTTTCAAATGTTTTATCTTGTTTCCATTTTTGCACCCAATCTTTTTCGTAGTCAAGTGCGCGTCTACGCTGTCCTGCTTTAAACTTCATTACTTATGGCCTTTCCGTATCATCGTGATAGCAGGTATTTTGTTTCTAAACAATTCTGTTTTATCAGGTAGCTCCTCGAATCCATGCTTGCGGTAGAATGCTTTTGCCCGCTCGTTGTAAGCGGCTACCCCAAGATCGACTGTTGCGCCATCAATCCAATTATCTGCAAGTAACATTAGTTGCTGAGCAAGCCCAGTTCCATGCGTTTCTTTTGCAGTATAAAGTCCCCATAGATGCTTTAATCCATCCTTTTTCGTTGATACATGTATTAAACCAACTACTTCATCCAGCTGCTTTGCGACTCTATAAAATTGGCTTGGATCTTCAAAACAACTTCCAAGGAATTTTTTCGACTTATTAAGCTCACTCACAGTCAACCATCGAGCCGTCTCTTCTTCCAGCCATTGCTCGGTAACGCCGAGCTTGTCGTTACGGTAGGTATCACGCCACGACCGTGCCTGCATACGACGAATGGCTTCGACATCATCTCTTTTAGCTTCACAAACTTCATAGGTTATTGTTGACTCAGTTTCCATTTTTTCTCCAATTAAAAAATCCCTATTTAGTTACTGGAATCCGGGTTTCCCCGGACGGTACCATCCAGTTTCTAAAAAGAGATTCTTTTCAGCACTTATTTGTTCATTTACGCAGTTTCACGCTGGGGTCTAATTTCTATTTTTAGCTAGATTTCTTCCCAGAAACTCGCGGGTGATAACCGCTCAAACGTTCTATCATCTATTTTACACCGTCGCGATGACTTTTAGCAATATAGCGTTACTTTTTCGGTGGAAATGGAAAGAAAATACTTGTCTTTTTCTTATATTCACTCCAGCCATCACGGCCCTCAAAATGCTTTTCAGTCATCGGTACACCACTAATGAAAACAATGAGAATTGTAATTACAATCGGCCCAATAATCGAAATCCACCAAAATGGAACACTGAGTGCAATGATAAAAATCCCCCACCACTGCGTCACTTCACCAAAGTAATTTGGGTGACGAGTATACTTCCAGAGGCCAGATGTCATGAGTCCATCTCGTTTTGGGTCAGCAATAAACTGCTTGAGCTGATAATCGCCCACAACCTCGAAGTAAAACCCAGTTGCCCACACAATAAAGCCAACCAGCGCGAGGATTCCCAGTGAACCGTCGGTCGATGCGTTTACTACAATAACAGGCATTGAAACAACGACAGCCAACAGCGCTTGCACCATAAACACACGACCAAACATGTTCAGTACCATGCCGCCTGGCTTTTTTTCATAATCTTTTCGCATACTCACGTAGCGCTTATCTTCTTTCTCTGACGATTTCCATCGAAGAAAAATATGTCCAGCAAGTCGTGCTCCCCACGCAATCACTAAGGCTGTGACAAGTGTTTGAAGGCTCAAAAATTTAATATCTTCCGGCTGCAAAAAGTAGCTTGTCAGCGCAATAACGATGAACGTGATTCCCCAGAAAACGTCTATGATATCGAAACGATCTCGTAGCCTCGCGTATAAAAATACTAAACTCAGTAGCACCAATGACGCAACGGTGCAGTATACAAACAACCAAAAGTCCATTTTACAGTCCAAAGGCATTCGTTACGAGCAAATATGTCAAACCGGCTGAGACCGTCGTCGCAAATGTGCCCCAGATGATATCTAGCACTACAATCTTTTGAGACCATTTTTTGAGTGTGGCTAGGTTCGTTAAATCGTACGTTGCATACGCTACAAAACCAAGTACGCCCGCGTTCATTACCGCGAGCATTGCTTCCTTTTCGTCGAGCGACGGCAAGAGCGCGAGGTAGGTTACGCCGAATACGTAAATAACATAAAAGATAACAGCGGCAATGAAATTTGGTTTTTCGAGCATAAGGCTGCCAAGCTCGCGTTTGTATAACTTGCTACTAGAAACAAGCCACACCGAATCGACACCCGCAAAAATAATACCGAATGCTAGAAAACTAATTAAAAAATCACTCATGCCCTGCCCTCCTTTTATTTATGCAAACAAATCACTGCCGTACTTCACAATAATACCAGCTATGATAAGAACAATTATACTCGCCAATAGAAATTTATCGTAATCTTTTGAAATAAATGCGTTGGCTTTTTTACTGGCATGTTTCGAGAGCCACAAATTATCTTCCCGTATATTGTAGCGAGTTAGTGAGAAAAAGACGAGTGTCGTCGTGAGTGTCACAAGTAGACACCATGGGCACAAAGCCCCGATGACAAAAACGCTTGTGTATAGTAAGTAATAAGCGAATAGGAATCCAAGTGTGTAAAAAACTTGTGCAGTCGCCATAAACCATCGAGGAAATTTGACACCCGCAAGTCCTGCAACCGCCACCGTCGCAACAATAGGCTCAGCAATCAATCCAAAAAAACTGTTCGGAAAACCAAGTAGCTCAGCCGACGGATGCTTCGCAACACTTGCACAGTTTATAATTGCGTTAACACTACAACTCAGGGCTGCATCGGGGTTTTTAAGAAGCTGGAATGCTTCCACGGAAAGAACAAATGAGGCGAGCAAGCTTAGCAATCCACCAATCAACATGCTCGCAAAAATCCAGCGATTATCTGCTAGATTTTTATTGTCGTGGCGAAAGAAGCCTCGCGCGACATTAAATATAGTAACTTACCTCGTTAATGGTCGGGAGCGGCGTGCCTCGCCACATATTTTGCAGCTGTCCATCGTCACTTAACGCCACAATAGATGGGTATTCAACAATATCATGGGTTCGGCAGAAGTCGGCACCGTCCTTAGTTTCTGGATCCATCGTCCCTAGGTCATGACCGGTTTGACGTTTAAAATCACGCAGATAGTCGATAACCTCACGGGCGTGTTCACTATTATCTTTGTAAATAATACTTGCTTTCATCAGTCTCGCCTCTTTCGTTTGGCTTGTAGGATCTCTTCAAACTCGTCGAGCGTTTTGAATTCATGGTAGACGCTAGCGAAGCGCACGTATGCAACTTCGTTGCGCCCAGCAAGTTCGTCCATCACAAAATCTCCGATTCGACCAGAGCCAATTTCGCTCTCGGCTAAATCGTATAATTTGTCTTCGACGCTGTTGATGATTCCCTGAACTTCTACTTCAGAAGTGAAAAATTTTCCAACTGAGATTTCGATGGCTTTTTCGAGTTTGTTTCGGTCAAATAATTCGCGTGAGCCATCTTTCTTAACAACAGCGAGGTTTGGTCGCTCTATTCGTTCGTACGTCGTATAGCGATATTTGCCATCGAGTGATTCTCTGCGACGTCGAATCGTGACGCCATCGGCCGACTCTCGTGATTCGATCACGCGGCTATCGCCAATTTTATATTTCGCGCACATCAGGTCTTGATCCTACGATTCGTCGTCAGATTTTTTATTCTTCTTACGACGACGGAGAAATGCTGGCGTATCGTCTTCGTCTTCATCGGGCGTGCCCCAGATGTCGTGGGTCGGTTCTTCTGCAAAGCTGGCTGCAGAATCAGTTTTATCAAGGTCAAGATCGATCGCTTCAACAGCTTCATCATCGACAAGTGGTACTGGAGCGTGATGAACGGTCTCTGGAACATCTTCGCGGAAGTAGGCACTGTCAAACCCAGTAGCGATGACAGTAATAATCAGTTCATCGTCAAGATCTGGCTTCAATGTTGCACCAAATATGATGTTTGCATCAGGTGAAACAGCACTCGTAATGATTTCAGCTGCTTCTTGAATTTCGCTCATACTCATGTCGTAGCCACCAGTGACGTTAAAGAGCACGCCTTTCGCACCGTCAATTGATACCTCAATAAGCGGTGATTCGATAGCCTGCTGGGCAGCTTGAACGGCGCGGTCGTCGCCACTTGCACGGCCAATTCCCATAAGTGCCGAACCGGCGTTACTCATAATAGCTTTCACATCGGCAAAGTCTAAATTAATTAAACCGTGCTCAGTAATAAGCTCTGAAATCCCCTGCACGCCTTGTCGCAATACGTCGTCAGCGATCTTAAATGTCTCGAGAAGCGGAGTTCGACGATCAATTGTCTGAAGTAGTCGGTCATTTGGAATCGTAATCAGTGTATCTACCTGACGACCAAGCTGTGTAATCGCCCATTCCGCATTTTGTCGTCGTTTTTCACCTTCAAAGCTGAATGGCTTTGTCGCAACACCGACAGCAAGTATACCCTCTTCTCGGGCTATCTCGGCGACAACATGGCCAGCGCCACTGCCTGTACCACCACCAGCACCAATTGTCACAAACACCATATCGGCACCCTTGATGGCATCACGAATTTCTTCGCGAGATTCGTTGGCTGCTGCTTCACCCGTCAGCGGATCAGCGCCAGCACCAAGTCCATTTGTCGTGGCATGACCAAGGTGAATTTTGATATCAGCACGCGAATTATGGAGCGCTTGCGCGTCAGTATTCATTGCAATGAATTGCACGCCACTAAGGCCAGCATCTTTCATGCGGTTTACCGCTGAGCCACCCGCACCACCAACACCAACCACTTTTATACTGGCAAATGTTTGTATCTCACTCGGTTTCACTTCAGGCATCAACACACTCCCTTGATATTCTATTCTTGTTTAGTATACCACTATTACTCGATCACTTTTATACTTTGAACTTGTCAATCACTCGGCTGATTAGTCCGCCGGCACTTTTGACTGCACCGCCGCCGCCAGATTGCTTCTTTGACGGCTTATCACGCTGTTGATCGTTACCGCGCACGTCGCTCAGCATTAATCCCATAACTGTTGCAAATTGCGGCTCTTCAATATTCTCAGCTACGCCGCCGTACCCGCTTGGGTGACCAATACGGGCCGCTAATCCAAGCTTCTTCTTCGTGTAGTCAGCAATCCCCTTAAGATTAGCTGTTCCACCAGTTAGCACAACGCCGCTCGGCAGTTGTCCGGCGCGGCCGGCTTTTTTGAGCTCTTTTTGTAGCGCTTCAAAGATTTCGTCGAGCCGTGCTTCCACGATTTCATCAATATCTGATGTATTAAATTCGTGAGACTCATTGTCGCGAGAAATCGTTACGCTATCATCCGACGAACTACTACGGCCAGCCGCAACCGCGTGCGCTAATTTCACTTTTTCGGCAACTTCTGGATCGGTTTTCAGGCCAATTGCTAAGTCGTTCGTAATATTGACGCCGCCAGCTGGCGTCACTGAGACAAATTGAAGATCACCTTCTTCAAAAATAGCTAAGCTAGTCGTTGAACCTCCGAGGTCGATTACTGCGACGCCATTTTCAATCTGCTGCTCACTCAAAACAGAACGTGCCGCGGCTATAACTGATGGAATAATATCGTGTGCATCAACTTTGACCATATCTGATACTTTACGTAGATTAGCTAGGTGCGGAGCCAATGCTGAAACCACATTAGCGCTAATTTCTAGCCTTGTACCTGTCATGCCAATAGGATCTTTGATATTATCTTGGCCATCGAGACGATAGCTGTGCGGCACGACGTCAAGAATCTCGCGGTTTGCCGGAATCTTCCCCATCGTTGCAACTTCTTCAATGCGCTGCATGTCGGAGCCGACAATCTCGTGGTCCATTGAGCCGACAGCAATCATGCCATCAGCCTTAGTACTTAGGATATGAGCACCGTTGATACTTACACTTGCGCCGTTTACCTGATATCCACTCATGCGCTCCGCTTCACCAAGTGCATCGTCAATCGCCTGAGCTGGTCCTGTTAAATTGGCAACAACACCTTTTCGCATACCACTATTTGGCGCCTGCCCAACACCGACAATTGTTGGAGTGCCTGACGTCGAGTCAACATGTGCTACCACACATCGCACAGTCGTCGTTCCGATGTCTATACCGACGGCGTATCGAGAATTTTCTTGCATGTGTTACAGTATACCGCTTATGGGATGGTTTGTATAGATTATACTAGGAGGATGAAACTAGGAATTTTTGATAGCGGAATTGGCGGCAAGGCGGTTGAAGAATCGTTAGTGCGCGAATTTCCCGCCGCTTCAATTTTACGTGTCGATGACCATGAAAATTTGCCGTACGGCGATAAATCGCTTGAGGAGGTGCGGAAGTTAACCGACATTGCCATTCAACCGCTACTCCTCGCTAGGTGTGACATTATTATTCTCGCTTGCAATACCGCAACCGCAGCCGCAATTGAATATTTACGAGCAAAATATCCCGAGCAAAAATTTATTGGGCTTGAGCCAATGATAAAACCAGCGGCGGCACTTTCAAATACTGGCGTTGTGGCGATTTGCGCCACGCCAGCAACACTCGCAAGCCAGCGTTACAAAAATCTAAAAGAAACGTTTGGATCAAAAGCTACGATTACGGAGCCAGATTGCAGCACATGGGCAAAAATGATCGAAGATAACGCGATTAATGAAATTATTATTCGAAAAACGATCAGCGGTCTTTGTAAGCAAAGCGTCGACGTGATTGTACTCGCCTGCACGCATTATCACTGGATAAAAAAAGTTATCATCGATGAAGCCGGCTCTGCTATGACGGTTTTAGATCCGAGTGATGCGATTACTCGCCGCATCCGTACACTAATAAATTCATAGGTTTGCTATTTAATCGATTAAATACTATTATAACTAACATCCAATAGAAATCCTATTGGGCTTGTTGAGCACAAATGTGCACTCGACATGGAGACAGAGGAGTTTAGTATGGCCGACAAAACGTCAACTCAGCGGATCGTGCTTCATCTCAGGGGAAATCTCGGTCGAACGCTAGTCGCATACATCGCAGGTACTCGGTCAGAGAAAGACGTACAGCGCTGGATCAATGGAGCGACGCCAGACTCAGCGCAATACAAACGGCTGAAATTCGCTTATGATCTACTGACTGCAGTCGCTAGTTCAGAAAGCATGGGCGTTGCGAAAGCGTGGCTGATCGGATCAAGCATCGATGGCGGCGAATCATCACCAGCGGAAGCCATACGCAACGGCCGCTTCAAAGCAGCGCGGACCTCTTCTGAACAGATGATCCGGGATGATTGGATGTAAGAAAGTCAACCGCGGGCCAGAGCTCATCTCCTCTGTCTCCCGCAACCTCAGTTCTCAAAGTTTATTTTTAGAATTGCGGTTGCGAAACTTACAAAATTGTCAAGATCTCAGCGCCATCTTCTGTCACCAAAACAGTATGTTCAAAGTGCGCCGCCAAACTTCCATCTTTCGTTGAAATCGTCCAACCATCGCTTTCCGTGACAATCTTTTCTTTTCCGAGCGTCGCCATTGGTTCGATTGCAATCGTATCGCCAACGCGAAGTAAGACTCCACTACCTTTCAGACCATAGTTCGGCACTTCTGGATCCATATGCATCTCTTGCCCAATCCCATGCCCAACAAGCTGTCGAATAATTCCGAGCTTTCCGTCGTTCAAAACTTTCTCTATTGCCGCACCGATATCTCCGGTATAGACTGGACCTTTTATAGCTTCAATCCCAGCCAATAAACTTCGCTCCGTGTACTGCAAAAGGTGCTTTTTTGCACCACTCGGAGTTTCGCCAACAACCATCGTAAACGCGCTATCCGTCTTCATGCCCTTATAGGTAATGACAAGATCAAAGCTAACGATGTCGCCCTTTTCGAACACATATTCCGTCGGGATACTGTGGACGATCTGCTCGTTAACGCTGATGCAAATCGCATTAGGAAAGTTAACTTCTGGCGTTTTGTACGTCGCTGTCGCGCCATGCTTAATAATTTCTTTTTCTACCCACGCATCAGCTTCAAGCTCACTCATGCCAGGGACGACATTTTTTTTGAGTCCATCATAAATTGTCGCGAGGATCTTGCCGCCTTCGCGCATTGCCGCAATTTGCTCTGTAGTTTTACGTGGCTGACTCATGCTAAATTATGCGCTGTCAGTTCTTCCATAATCCGGTCATGAACCTGCCCGACAGAACCTGTTCCATCGATGTGCGCCACTTTGACAGATTGTTCTGTCAGATAACTTAAAATCGGGTACATTTCCGTTCGATAGATTTGTAGCCGAGCATCAATCGCCTCTGGCGTGTCATCCACGCGTCCGCGAACTTCCAGTCGCTTTAGAAGTTCACTTTTTGGAACCTCAAGCACCACAACAAGCTGAACATCGCGGCCATGGTGCGACTGACTCTCAACCAGCCAATGCGCCTGCGAAAGCTCACGCGGAAATCCGTCAAGGATAACTCGATCGATATTAGTTGCGCGCTTAATAGCGTCACCCATCAGCTGATTAACGCGGTCGGTCGTAACAAGTCCACCAGACTGCATTTGCTGAATTAGTTCCATGTCATGCGTATCGCGAAGCATTTGCCCGGCTGAGACCCAACGCCAATTATTACGAGCTGCCAACATTTGGCCTTGAACACTTTTACCGGCTCCAGCTGGTCCAAAAAATACAATCATGATTTGTTTTCCCTTTTCTTTTTTATGCAAGTGCGTTTTTGACAAGTCGAGCAATAGTAGATCCGTCGGCTGTATTTCCGGCATCGGCTTTGACCGCAGCAATAACTTGACCCATCATTTTCATATTTGTCGCGTCGAGCTCCGAAATTTTAGCATCAACAATGGTTTTTATTTCAGCTTCACTGAGTTGCTCGGGCAAATAAAGACTAAGGATTTTGGCTTCGTTTCGCTCATCTACGGCTGAATCTTCGCGCATATTTTGGTCGTACAGTGCGGCAGCTTCGTTGCGCTTTTTTACTTCACGAGCAATAATCTTCTCAATTTCACTATCTTCGATTCCAGTATCGCGCTTTCCTGTCGCTACTTCTTCATTCAAAATCGCAGCCTTGAGGCCTTTTAATGTTTCCGCTTCAAAACGATTACCGCCCAAAAGAGCGGCTTTTATATCGTCCTGCAAGCGCTGCTTCAGCGCCATAAACTAGCGGATTCCTAGACGAGCTTTAGCCAATTTGTCGGCCTTACGCTCTTTTCGGATAATCGCTTTACTGCGTCGCTCAGTTTTGCTGAGTGGCTTGCTAAATCGCATTGAGGCCTTAGCATCTGCTAATACACCACTTTGCAGCATTTTGCGGTTGAAGCGGCGAATAATGTTCTCGTTCGCTTCTCGTTCGTCTTTACGTGTTACTTGTACCATATGATGCTTACTATAACAGATAGGGGCGTTATAATGCAACTGATTCTACCGATTTTAGTTCTATTGAAATCACTCCGCTCTCAATTAGCCAGCTACATATGGTTGCCATGCGTCTGCATCATAAAACCAGGTTCTATAGTCACCACGATCCATAGACGTTCCGGCATCGCTGCAAGTTTGGTTACTACCGCTGAGTATATAAGTAGCTTCTTTTACTGATCCATTTACAGCAGTATAGACCTTGCCGGACTTTGATTGAGCGGTAATCGAAAATTTCTCAGGATTAGCCGCATTGGGCCAACAATAGAGTACATTGTACCAACTTACGGCATTATATAATCCTCTACTGTAGGATGACTTCGACAAAGCTACTCCCATGTCGGTGAATTCATTTACATAACGTGGATACTTGTCTTCCTGTATGCGGTATAGTGAAATTTTTTTATAAAGACTTTTCAGATCGCTTTGAACTGTCGTATCGTATGCTCTGTTCTGAATGCCATTATACGCAACAACAGTGATGGCCGCGAGAATTCCAATAATCACTATGACAATAAGAAGTTCTACGATAGTAAACCCTCGAACTGGTAGTTTATTATTTGCTATCATCTTGAGTGCGATTTTACCACAAGCTGAATCAACGATAAAGTGCTTGGCAAAAATTAAAGCTCGATCCACTCATAAGAGCTCAGCTTCACCTTCAATTGGCACGTCGTGGTATAAGATCGGTAAATGAAAGTCGAACGGCCTGTCCTTAGTATCTAGACTCCAGATGCAACAATCGCCCCTCGACATCTCGCTTGCCTTGCCATTCGTTCATCGTCACCACAAACCACGCGCCTATCGTATCGCCCGGCTCAACGAACCAAGCTTCTGGCGCGTTGAATGCTAGCATCTGAAGTCGTTTTTCTTCTTCGTCCTGCACCTCAATTTTTACATGCTGGCCATCAGACCCCATACGGCGCAGGTGTACGACTATACAATTCTCAATTTTCAAAATTGGCTCAGGATTTCCATTTCCAAAAGGTTCGAGCATCGCTATTTTTTCGAGCAACAGCTCATTTACCTCAGAAAAGTTGTTAATAGTCACATCGCTTTTTGGCAGTAATAACGCAGGCTGGTTAAATAGTTTCAAACTAGAATAGTATTCATTTACTCGCGTACGAAACGCGGGAATATTCTTAGTCGGCATAGTTACGCCAGCCGCCAACTTATGTCCGCCGCCTTTCGTAATAATATCGTCGCTCGCCCGAATCGCATCCGCAGCCGAAAAATCGCCGTAGCTTCTCGCAGAACCCTTACTTTCCTCGCCCATTTCCTGCAAAACATAGGTTGGCTTTTTGTATTTTTCAAGAAGTTTTGCCGCAACAATCCCAATAATTCCGTGGTTCCATTCCGGCGCGCTCACCACGAGTACGCTATCGTTTTCGTATATTTTTGCTTGTTCAATTGCACTTTTGAAAATTCTATCTTGATCAGTCCGCCGAGAAACATTTAGCGCATCAAGTTGCTGCGCCTTTTCAAGCGCCACTAATCCATCTGTCGCTCTTAGCATTTCTAATGCATGCTCTGCTGTCTCGAGTCGTCCCGATGCATTCATACGTGGCCCAAGCCCAAAGCCGAGGCTACGGGCATTCACCATTTCTGGCTCAATTTTTGCGACCGCCATCAGTGCTTTTAACCCTGGACGTCTGGTCTTTGAAAGAACCTTCAAGCCCCAAAAAACATTTGTCCGATTCTCACCGACAAGCGTGACTACGTCGCACACTGTCCCCAGGGCCACAAGATCGAGGAGCCATTTTTCTTGTCCTTCATCGAGTCCCGGCAGTCGAGTTTGGAGCGCCTGTACCAATTTGAACGCCACTCCCACACCCGCAAGATCTATAAAAGGATATGTGTGATCAATCCGCTTCGGATTGACAACCGCTACTGCTGGCGGCTGCACTGGCGCAACATTGTGATGGTCAGTCACGATCACATCAACGCCTTTTTCTTTTGCAAGAATGATTTCTTTTTCACTTAGGCTCCCGCAGTCGACCGTCACGATAAGCTCGGCTCCAGCGGCAATAATTTTTTCGATTGCATCTGTCGTTAGCCCATATCCTTCGACAAAACGATTCGGAATAAAGGCATCAACGTCGGTAAATCCAAACGACTCAAACGCATCAAGTAGCACCGTCGTCGCTGTTAAACCATCAATGTCGTAATCGCCGTAAATTGTGATTTTTTCTTGTCTCTGCCGAGCTACGGCGAGTCGCTCGACAGCTTTCTCCATGTCTGGTAGCAAAAATGGATCGTGACGATCTGCATACGTTGGGGTCAAAAAATCATCTTTCGCTTGGCCGGATAAGCCACGTGAGGATAAAATCTGTTCAAATAAATTCGCGTTGCTCACAAATCAAGCTTATTGCCGCGGCTGGATGTCAGCGACGCCACGCTTCGGCCGTGCCGTATGTTGCTGCGATTTAATCACGATACTCTGCAGTTCTTTGAAAATCGGAAATTGCTTATTCGTCGAGTAAATCTTGGTATTACCCTGTTTTTCGGCAGTTAAGAAACCAACTTTTTCGAGGCGCTTTAGCTCGCGCTGAATGTTGCCTGGATCTTCTTTTATAAGTTTAGCGAGGCCACGCACATGCGTGTGAAAATCAGGGTATTTGGCGTAGACCACCACAATTTTTCGCCGCACCCTAGATGTAATAAAAACGTCTAACATTTCATTCCTTTACCGCTTCACCAAACTAATCGTTGCTTTTTATTCTACACTTTTTGATTGTTACTTGGCAAGTCTTGATTACTGCCAGTTCAGCACAATTTGGTTTATTTTTGCAATTGTGTCCTCGTGCGACGGAATATCGTTTTTCTCAAAATAATGATTAGTACCCATGAAATTCTCTTTAACATCAAGCACCGCAAGCTGATCGGCCAGCATGTGAAGCTTATCGACCGCACGAATTGACGCTACCGGAGTTGCAACGATTAATTTTTGATAGCGAATAGGTTTTAGGAAATCCACCGCGACATCAAGCGACGCGCCCGTATCAAGTCCATCAGCGACAAGAATGATAACTCGATCGCGGAGCAAATCCTTGCTAATCAAGCCGCCATCACCGAGCAAGCGGTTAATTCTTTGAAATGCTTCGCGCTTTTGCTCATCGAGGTAACCGTGAAATTCGCTGGTGTACTCTTCAATTTCGCCAGCGCTAAACATGCCATTATAGGTAAACCCGCCTGATTGAGAAACACCACCAAAGCTCATGCTCTCGCCGGGAACTTCGATATCTTCAATCAAAAGTAGCGTCAGAACGCAGTGCAAGGCTGCTGCAATTTGCTCGCCAACTTGCACGGCACCGTCGCTTAGTGCGACAACGGCGCAGTTCTCGTAGCGATATTGCTCGGCTAATTGCTCTGCCATGATTTGTCCAGCTTGAGTACGTGATTCAAAATACATTGTTTTTAGTTTACCAGTATACTAGTGACTATGCACTACTACGAAGTTGCGCCCCGCCAAATTATTCGCGCTGACCAATCGACTTTTACCTATTCTTCCGAGCAAGCTTTACCTAATGGCAGTATCGTCATTGTGGAGGTGGGCAAAAAGTCACTGCTTGGTGTTGTCGTGAAGTCGGCGGCCAAACCGTCATACGTTACAAAACCTATAACATCCGTCCTCTTGGACCAGCCTCTGCCAAAACCAATTTTAGAACTCGCGTTATGGCTGAGCCAGTATTACGCTACGCCGCTCGCGACTGTCCTGCAGACAATTCTGCCAACGGGCGTACAAAAAAAACGTCGCCAACAAACAAATGAGAGAGGTCTTGCAGCTAAACGTGCACACGTCGAGATAACACTGACCAGTGAGCAGACCGCTGCAATTGCAACGGCTTCTACGATGACTATTGGCTCTGCCCTTCTCTACGGGGTTACTGGATCTGGTAAAACCGCTGTTTACATCGAACTGGCGAAAAAATGTATTCAGGCGGGTCAATCTGTTATCGTACTTGTCCCTGAAATTGCATTAACACCGCAACTTGTCAGCGAATTTTCACGGCATTTTGATGACATTATTTTAACTCATTCTCGACAAACAGAGACCGAGCGTCACCTATCATGGCTTGAAGCACTCCACAGTAAAACACCTCGCGTTGTCATTGGGCCACGGTCTGCGTTATTTTTGCCGCTACAAACTGTTGGGTTAATTATCATCGACGAGGCTCATGAACCAAGCTTCAAGCAGGAGAAATCGCCGCGCTATTCAGCCTTACGTGCAGCGAGCATTTTGGCAAAATTACATCAAGCAAAGTTGATTCTTGGCAGTGCGACCCCGAGTATAACTGATTATTTTCTTGCCCAGCACGCCGGTCGACCAATTATCAGGCTCAGTCGTCCTGCACAGTCTGAGGCTATACCACCTACTACCGAAGTTGTTGATATGACTAAAAGAGCCAACTTCAAAAAGCACCGCTTTCTTTCTGACAGACTTATTGCACAGCTAGAAACAACCTTTGCAAGCGGCCATCAAGCTTTAATTTTTCACAATCGTCGCGGTAGCGCCAGCACAACGCTCTGCGAAAATTGTGGCTGGCAGGCCATGTGTTCGCGATGTTTCTTGCCACTCACATTGCACGCCGATAAACATCACTTACGGTGCCATATCTGTGGCGTGACCGAAGCAGTTCCGACAAGTTGCCCTGTCTGTCACGACGTAAATATTGTTCATAAAGGTATCGGAACGAAGCTGATCGAAAGCGAATTGGTAAAGTTATTTCCGAATAAAAAAATTATGCGCTTTGATGGAGATAGCGACCGCGAAACGTCGGTTGAGCAACGATATCAAGAGTTGTATAACGGTGATATCCAGTTAATCATTGGTACGCAAGTGATTGCAAAAGGTCTTGATCTCCCAAAGCTCCGGACCGTCGGTGTTGTTCAGGCAGACGCTGGTTTGAGTTTGCCAGATTATACATCGAGTGAACGAACTTTTCAGCTGCTAGCACAGGTCGTTGGTCGCGTCGGCCGCTCGCACCATCCAACAACGGTGATTGTACAAAGTTACCAGCCGTTACATCCTGCGATCACCGATGGTGTAGCGCAGAATTATGATCAGTTTTACGAGAAAACACTTATCGAACGTCGGCGTGGCGCTTTTCCACCCTACATCTATCTCCTCAAACTAACATGCAGCTATAAAACTGAAGTTGCCGCCGTTAAGAATGCTCAAAAGCTCGCCACGGAGATGCGTAGCCAGCTCGCTGAATACATCCAAATCCTTGGTCCTACACCAGCTTTTCATGAACGGCAGCGCGATTCCTATCGCTGGCAACTTGTTCTCAAGTCCGCTCGGCGCGCCCCACTTGTTGACGCCTTGCAGCACCTTCCGCCAACCCACTGGCAATACGAGCTTGATCCAACAAGCCTCCTCTAAACATCGCTGCTTCTCTCTGGTATACTTAGGTGAAATGAAGAAAGAACAGATTATCACCCTGCCTAACCCGCACCTGCGACAGAAATCGACAAAAGTGCATGTCATTACCGACGACACAGTCAAGCTCGTCGACGATATGACCAGCGCGTCGCTTGATTGGGAAGATTCCAGACCACATGAGATCAGTGCAGCCTTGGCTGCGGTGCAAATCGACAACTTACAAAGAGTAGTGATTGTCCGAAGTGATTTTGATGACAAAAATGCTCGTGATTTCACAGCACTCATCAATCCAGAAATCGTCAAGTTTGAAGGCACAACAACCTACGATCACGAAGGCTGTCTCAGCGTTGCGAACGTCTACGGAAAGGTGCCGCGAGCCTCGAAAATCCGTGTTAGAGCATTGGACCTAGCTGGTCAGGAAGTCCGCTTCAAAGCAGAAGGCTTTCTCGCCCGTGTAATCCAGCACGAAATTGATCACACCAAGGGTATTCTTTTTATCGACCATATTCGCGATGACACAAACGCCTTTTACACCCTCGACGAGAAAGGCGAGCTGCAACCACTTGATTATGATGAGCACATCAAAACCAATCGTCTTCTTTGGGACTGAAGATTTTAGCTTAGCAAGCTTAGTCGCCTTAGTTGAAGCCAATTTCAACGTCGTTGCCGTCGTGACAAAGCCTGATAGCAAAAAAGGTCGCGGTCACACGCTGACGCCACCAACCGTGAAAGCTTTTGCCGAGGCGCATGGCATTCGTGTGCTTCAACCAATGAAATTAGCTGAAATAGTACCGTTTATTGCGTCGCTCGTTGATCCGGCCGGCGTACTTGTAAGCTACGGCAAAATCATCCCGCAGTCGACTATTGATTTGTTCACCCCTGGAATTATCAACGTCCATCCGTCGCTTTTGCCGCGCTACCGTGGTCCCTCCCCTATCGAATCGGCGATTATTCACGGAGACGAAGCAACCGGCGTCTCTATCATGCAATTATCGGCGCAAATGGACGCTGGACCAATTTATACTGTTAAAAATCATCGCCTCAAAGGCACCGAGACCAAGCCGGAGCTATACCAGATCTTAGCCGAGATTGGTGCGCAGCAACTCATTGACACACTGCCTCGGATTCTCGACGGCTCGCTTCAGCCAGTTGCGCAAGACGACAGCGTAGCAACATACTGCTCGTTACTTGATAAAACGGATGCGTTGATTAATTCCGCAGAATTGACTGCCGCACAAGCAGAGCGGCGCATTCGAGCACATAGAGGGTTTCCTAAAAGCAAAATAACATATGGCGATACAACACTCACTATAACGAAGTCTCACGTTGCCACTACCCCACAATCAAATCTCGACACTAAGTGCCGAGACGAGAATTATTTGATTGTCGACGAACTAATCGCGCCAAGCGGCCGCACTATGTCGGCCCAGGACTATTTGCGCGGCTACGCTGCCTGATCGCTGCCAAGAATTGCGTCGCGATTACTGAGAATTTCCTGCTTAATCTCTTCGAGCACACTTTTAACGACATCGCGGTAATCTGGACGATTCGTTGCGAGCCAGCGCAATGACGCATATTCTGATATCAGCGCAATCTCATCGGCGCCTTCCGGCGCTGAGCTTTTGATCTGCTGATACGCTGGATCGTCAGCATAATTTGGTGCGTTAGCTTCAATCCAAGCGCGGACTTTTTCTGCGTCTCGATCGATGAATGATTCAAACTCATTCAGCTGCGCATCTGTTAATCCGTCCGAAAGCCGCGTACCGACTCGGAGCTCGAGCTGACCGTAAATGTGATCAAGAAATTCTTTCTTCTGGTCCTCGGGCATATCGTTCAGGCCGAGATCTTGCAAAAATTTATCATCTAATTGGAACATTTCGAGGTTTGCCTCCGATTATGTTAGCGATTGTTCTGAATTAATTCTAACATATCTCGTGGCATTTGGCCTGGGCGGCTAATTCCCCATGATCCATTAGCCATCTTGTACGCCCAGTTATTTTCAGCTAGTTTTGGTCCAGCTTTTTGAAGGAGATTATTCCATTCGCTTTCAGGAATGTTCATTTCCTTGAAAGTTTGATAAAAACCTTCGCCGGGATCAACTCTGGAAGCGTCCGGTGAAAAATCAATTCCTTCACTCTGTCCGTTATCAAAGGGGTTATTTTCGGGAGGTTTTGGACCACCAGTACTGCCGGAAGATGTAGAAATATCATTGTTTCGATCGAGGAAGCTGTCAAGTGCTCCCATTCGATACGCAACTGCTGCTGCGGCGGCAGCTCCTACGATGGCAATAGCACCAAGTGCAATTTTTCGCTGTTTGCTCTTCTCTTTCGTTATCTCTTTGACATCTTCGCCGCTGCTTTTTTCACGGGGCAGATTAAGATTAGTCATACGCATCTGAACAAGCGCCCAGCTATTTTTAGCACGCTGCAAAAGTGAGGGCTTTTTTGAAGTGTTATCTACTTCGCCATCATCAACCGTCGCAGGGTCACCGAGTTCTACGTCTGTTCCGTCGTCCTCTTCGGGTTCAGCAGATTGGTCTGATTCTTGAGTTTCAGATGCTTCTTCGCCATCATCAACCGACGCAGGGTCACCGAGTTCTACATCTGTTCCGTCGTCCTCTTCGGGTTCAGCAGATTGGTCTGATTCTTGAGTTTCAGATGCTTCTTCGCCATCATCAACCGACGCAGGGTCATCGATTTCTACTTTTGTTTTGCCGTCCTCTTCGGGTTCAGCAGATTCGGGTGTTTTTACTGTACTGTTGACAATAAAATCAATAACATTAGAGTCGGCGTTCTCAGTTTCGCTATAGTTGAGCAGCAGCTCATTAAGCTTGTCCTCTTTGTCGTTTATACTTTGAGAAACACCTTCACTATTCGATTCATTTCGCAATTCAGCGATTCTGTTCGCCATCATAACCATGCGACGAAGACGAGGATCACTTTCGATTATTTTTTGAGCGTAGCTATCGTCTTCGAGATCATCTAGGCCTCGATCAAATGACGATCGATCATCGCTAGCAAATTTTTCCATATACGCATCATATTCAGAAGCTTCAACAACGCGTTTTCGCGCCTCATCGCTAAAGTCAGTTGTGCCAGCATTTCCGTATAGCTCATTTTCGTATGCTTCTTGAGCGCTCGAAGCTTCAAATGCAGCTTTGTTATCGTCAAAGTTATCTCGTCGTGAATTTGGTTTTTCGGACATGTGGTGGTTCCTTTTGGCTGAACTATACTGAATATCAGTTCATTTAATACTTTTATAGTACTACATTAGCACAATAAGTAATAAAAAGCAATAGCTACATCACATTTGATTAAAAAGTCTTCTAGAATTAGCTAAGCGTGCGCTTGACCAGCTCGCGACTGAAGAGCTCCAATGTATCGTTCTCTTCAAGCAGCAGTTTCTTTGACGTCTTCAGAGTTAGCCCGCACATTTCACCCTCAAAGACTTCCTTAGCCTCTTGTTGTTGTCGTTGAACCTTCGTAATTTCGACTTCAGCAAGCTGCTCATCGCCACGTTTGACGCGAGCTAAGGTATTTGGTGTAATTTTACCGCTCGTCACTTCACCACCAGCAATCACTTCGTCTTTCATTGTGCGAAAAATACCTTTTACAGTCAGTGATCCGACTTCCGTCTCGACCACTTCTGGAGCCAGCAAACTTTCCATCGATTCTCGGGCATTGTCGAGGAGCTCATAAATAACGCTGTAAAGTCGTACATGGACCTTATCGCGCGTCGCGAGTCGTTTGACTGCTGGAGGAATTTCAACGTTAAAGCCGTAAATGATTGTCTTGCCGTCATTTGCCTGGCGAATATCGTTTTCTGTGATATTACCAACGCCGCTACTGACAATTCTAAGAGCAATTTGCCCATCAGTTTCGACAAGTTTCAAGCTATCAATAACTGAGGTTAGTGAGCCCTGCACGTCAGCTTTGATGATGACGTTGAGGTCTTCGGCCGCCTGTTTTTGGTTCATCATTTTTAGCAAATCCGCGCCAGTAACATTGGTACTTGCAGCATTTTGCTCTCGCTCGATCCGTGCGCGGCTTGTCATCTGGCGCGCTTCTTTTTCGTTTTTCGCAATCCCAAAGACATCACCAAATTGTGGCAATTCCTTGAATCCTGTCACGCTAACAGGAGTCGACGGGCCGGCTGATTTGAGTGGTTTGCCGGCAAAATCAAGAAGTGTGCGCACTTTGCCATAGGCGGTTCCGGCAACAAGGAATGCGCCTGGCTTGAGCTCACCTTGTTCAACCAATAGGCCAACAACCGCGCCACGGCCAGTTGCCATGTGCGATTCAATCACTAGGCCTTCAGTCGGGACATTAATGTCGGCCTTCAGCTCTTCAAAATCTGCAACTAATAAAATCGTATCGAGTAATTTATCGATATTCAGCTTGGTTTTGGCGCTCACCTCAACAACCGGGACATCACCGCCCCAGCCTTTTTGATCAGAAATAACACCATGTTCAGCCAATTGACCAATAACCATGCCTGGATTAGCAGTTTCTTTGTCCATCTTGTTGATGGCGACGACTATTTTGGCATTTGCGCTTTTAGCAAAACGAATTGCTTCGATTGTTTGTGGTTTCACGCCGTCGTCACCTGCCACAACAATCACCACGACATCAGTCAGCGTCGCACCGTGTTGGCGCAATGCCGCAAATGCTTCGTGGCCGGGTGTGTCGAGAAGTGTAATTGGTCGATTTGATTTTATCGTTTGGTAGGCACTAATGTGCTGCGTAATACCACCAGCTTCACCGTCAGCAGTCTTATTATCAAGAATTGCATCAAGAAGGCTTGTTTTACCATGGTCGACGTGCCCCATCACCGCAACGATTGGGGGGCGCTCAACGGCGTTTTCAGTTAATTCGTGCGCTTTGCGAACATTTGTTGCATCAGAAACTTTTTTCTGGAGCTGAACATCGAGTCCTAGCTCTTCAACAATAATTGTAGCTGTCTCAAAATCAATTCGTTGATTGATTGTCGCGACAATTCCGTTCTTGAACAGCTCACCGACCAGCGTCGTCACCGGCAAATTTAGCGTCTCAGCAAGATTTCCGACAGTGATCGAATCAGCAACGTGTAAGACTTTTTCCTGGTCCATGTGTCAGTACCTTTCTGGGTGACGACGCGAGCGGTCATTAGTTAATAGGTGAATCGAAATCGATTACTTTTTCTTTTTGTCGCCAAGGCTCAAAGAGATTTTGCGATTATCTTTATCGACATCAAGTACAGTGAAACTCTTGCGCTCGTTCAAGGTGAATACTTTTTCTGGATCAACATCGCTCCCAGCGCCAAGTTCCGAAATGTGAACCAAAGCTTCGACAGCCGGGCTAATCTGGACGAACGCGCCAAATGGCGTAATGCGCGTAACGGTTCCTTCGACGCTGTCGCCAGAGTTAAATTGCTCAACTTCACTCAACCATGGATCTTGCACAAGTTGTTTGATCGAAAGACTCAAGCGATCTTTATCGATTGAAATGATTTTTGCTTGAATCGTTTGTCCAACTTTGACGTAATCGCTTGGATTGCTGACGCGCTCCCAACTAATTTCAGAGATGTGAACCAAGCCTTCGATTCCTTCGACGTTGACAAATGCGCCAAAATCAACAGCTCCTGTCACGACACCAGTAACGGTGTCACCCACCTTGAGCTTGTCGAATCGCTCAGCCAAACCATCTTTTACAGCTTCTTTTTCTGAGAAAATCAGCTTGTTGGCCTTGCGGTCGCTGTCAAGGATTCGTACTTTGAGCGTTTGTCCGACTAAGCCGTTTAAGCGCTGTAGAATTTCGTCTTTGTCGCTTGAACCAACGCGTGGATAGTGCTCAGCTGACAGCTGCGATACGGGAAGGAATCCGCGAACACCTTCGTATTCGACGAGAAGTCCGCCACGGTTTGCATCGTACGGAGAAACATCAATAATTTCGCCAGTCTCGAGCTTAACGGCAACTTCTTCCCAGCCGCGATCTTTCGCAGCTTTACGCAGTGAAAGCAGCGAGTAACCGTTTTCAAGCTCTGCATCAACGACACTTGCCGTCACTTCGTCGCCCTCTTTCATGGCTCGCGAGAAGCCGACTTCGCGGCGCGGTACAAATCCAACACCTTGAGCACCTAAGTCAATTAAGACCTCATGCTTGCGCATGCTGAGGACGGTTCCGGTAATAATTTCTCCTGCAATAATTTGCTTAACGCTCGATTCTGATTGAGCGAGCAAATCGTCCATTGTTATAGTGGCTTGTTTTGCCATAAGTCTTAGTAAGACTCCTTCCTTAAATACTATTTCCTTGAATGAAGACCGAATTCAGTCGATTTCCTCCGAGATTAATTTCCATTATAACGAGTTACGACAGGGATGTCAAAGTGACTAAGATGTCACTTTGCGGCGCGAGATAATGTAAGCAGATACAGCAGCAGTCAGTGCGCCTGCGCCGATAACACTAGCGAACGTCTCGGCTGGACCAGTTTCAGGTAGTTTTTTTACTTTCTCGGATGTCTGACCTGATGTTGGTGTAGCCTCATCAGGTGCCGCAACTGGTGCAGACGAGCGCTTATCTTTCTTTGCAACATCAGACTTTTCTTTTTTTGCTTTTTCAGCTTCTTTTTTATCTTTTGCGTCGCGCTGCTTCTTGTCTTGCTCAGATTTTTGCTGATCTTTTTTGGCTTCTTCTTCAATAGCCTTTTTGTCGGCTGCGGCTTTTTTATCTTGATTAGAATCATTTTCAGACGAGTCTGGTGCTGGCGTGATTGCAGTTCCGCCAGACGATGAAGGCGCATCCTCCCAAGAATTGAGAAGCTCGCGCACGCCGTACGCGCCGCCAACTAACAGTGCCACCAAAACGGTGCCGACAATAATAAAACTTAGTACTGAACCACCCTGATTTGTTCGCACCATTATAAGTAACCTTTTATTAACTTTTCTCTATTATACATTATTTATAACACTTATGCAATAGTTTATCCCGTAATACGAACTTTTTACTGCTGACGATTATGCTACACTAAAGTTATGTTAGTGACGGTCGACACGGGGGGGACAAAAACGCTGGTTGCAGCTTTTGAGCGCGATGGTAGCGTCGGCGAGATGATTCGTTTCCCGACGCCCGCCAAAACCGCCGATTACGTCACACTTCTTAGGGAAACGCTACAAAAAAATTATGGTGACAAGTCCGTTGAAATGGTGGTTGTTGGCTTGCCAGGAATAATACGTGACGGCGTTGCCGTGTGGTGCAATAACCTCGCTTGGAAAAATTTTGACGCGCAAAAAGCTTTGGCTGGCATTCTTGGTGACGCGCCAGTCGCCATCGAGAACGATGCCAACCTTGCGGGGCTTGCCGAAACCAGAATTATGGAGCCAACGCCGTGCTCGAGCCTGTACGTTACAATCAGTACTGGCATCGGAACTGGCGTCACGACAAATGGCCACATCGACCTCGGCCTGCGGCACAGTGAAGGTGGCCGCGCGCTCGTCGAATACAACGGCGACGTCCGTGAATGGGAGAGTTTCGCCTCTGGAAAAGCAATTTACAATACTTATGGCAAGTTTGCCCGAGACATCTCCTCAGAAAAAACGTGGCGTGAGATTTCCGATCACATAAGCCGTGGGTTCTTGGCCGTTATTCCAATGATTCAGCCAGAAGTTATTATTATTGGCGGGAGTATGGGAACACACTTCGAGAAATTTGGCCCATACCTTGAAGAAATTCTTACAGCAAATCTTCCGCCGCATATCCCCTGCCCGCGTATCATCTCTGCTGAGCACCCTGAAGAAGCCGTCATTTACGGTTGCTACTATTATGCCCTCGATCTTCTCGCTACTGAGTAAATTACGATGCGATTTTCCCGCAATCAATTTTGCGAGTGGCAATGAATTTTACTGGTCCTCAAGTACTCAAACAGTATTCTACAACGAGGGCTCCGATGAGACGGCGCTTCTTCTGCATGAGCTAGCCCACGGGTTACTCGGGCATGTCGCCTATCGTCGAGATGTTGAGTTACTTGCAATCGAGCGCCAGGCTTGGGATTACGCAATCACCGAGTTGGCGCCTCGCTACGCGATAAAGATTACTGAGGATGACATTGAGCACGCGCTCGATAGCTATCGCGATTGGTTGCATGCCCGAAGTACTTGTCCAAACTGCCATGCAACCGGGATTCAAACCGGACAAAAGCAGTATAGATGCCTCGCCTGCCACAAAATTTGGTCGGTTAACGAAGCTCGGCAGTGCGCACTGAGACGTTACACACGCACGATATAAACGGAATGATTCACCACAAAAATACGCGCACATCACTACGATGCGCGCGTATTTGAGTTTTCAGCCTAAACTGTTACAGCTTTTTTGCGGCGTGAAATACGTCCGCCTTTAGCGCCAGCAATGCGGGCGAGGTCTGGGTTTGCAGCGAAGCCACCAGTTCGTCCGTTTTTCCCGCCTTTTGCGCCGATTTTGGCGTAAAAGTTAGGATCTTTTGCTAAGTTCTTAGCAGCGGCTTTCTGGCCGCCAGTTTTTGTTCCTGCCATGAGACATCTCCCTTCGTGTTTTCCACGAATAATTAAAAAGATTTCCACGGGCTTTTTCTATAGAAATAGCCGCAGAAACCCTCGCTTTTACCTCACACATGATATGTGTATGAATTTAATATAGCATAGCTTGTGCTTACTGTCAAGGTTTACGATAAGCATTTTTTATTGTAATTAAAGCATTGCGCATATCCACCTGGTGCGATACTATAAATATAGTTCGTTTGTCCGAACAACACGGCACCTGTTTGGACTTATACAAAAACAAATAAGTCCCGGAAAAACGAAACCATTTAAAAACGACCGTCTCTGCGAGAGCGGTCGTTTTTAGTTTTACTGAAACTGCTCAGTAGAGCATACGTACTGTTATACCAAGGTGCTGGACCTAAGATTAACCTTCGAGATATTGATCTTGACCGACTCTTCTTTCCTACACTATTCTTTTATTTAAAGCTTCCTCAGTTGCACCTGCAGCGATGAGTTGATCGAGATGTTCGACTAGACAATCATCCCTGAGTCTATCGACCAAATTATCTATATCAATCGTTGCACCGGCGGCGAGAAGTTTGTCGAGGTTCCGAGTGATATCTTCCGGATATAGCCTGTTCATTAGGGTATCAATCGTCGCACCGGCGGCGAGGAGGTTGTCGAGGTAGTCGACGACATAGAGCGGATGTAGCTCATTGACCAATTCATCCACGTCAATTGTTGCACCGGCGGCGAGGAGTTTGTCGAGGTTGTCGACGACATAGAGCGGATGTAGCTCATTGACCAATTCATCCACGTCAATTGTTGCACCGGCGGCGAGGAGTTTGTCGAGGTTGTCGGCGA
>Ga0115549_1000314_pt1 | contig 31027 bp, 37 predicted proteins | sample COGITO_mtgs_1004_2_FD_87176 | JGI IMG/M metagenome (GOLD analysis project Ga0115549, IMG submission 87176) | Pelagic marine microbial communities from North Sea - COGITO_mtgs_100430 | ecosystem: Environmental > Aquatic > Marine > Epipelagic | place: Germany:Helgoland, sampling site Kabeltonne...
ATAAAGATGTCAAAAATAAAATGGAGGTTAAAAATAAATGTTTCATAAAGTTGGATTTGATTATTAAAATTCATTCTTACATGTGATCACACATGATTTTAACATACTTTATTTACATAGGCACCTAGTTTTAAATTGGTTGAAGTTTATTTATAACGCAAAAAAGAGGGTTGATAGTATTTAAGATTGATTTATCCCTTCAGATTTTGGGCAAAATATAAAATATAGTCACCCGGTTTTATTATTTGCAAACAAACTACAGCCTCAAAATGATAATAAGAGTTAAAGACTAGTTTTAAGATATTATACACTAAATTTTATTGACTGTAACCATCAAAAATGCACGACATTATAATATCGTATAATTTAAATCTACAATTTTATTATTTTTTTTATATTTAGTTAATATTCAAAAAACAGAATTCATATTCTGTTTACAGACGAATTACATTCCTAAATAGAATATGAAATAAAAAACAATTATATGGGATTATTCGGGTTATTTAAAAAAAGAAAGCAAGACGTTTTAACACAAAACGGATTAAATGAAACTTACAGAAAAGGTAATGTAGGTAAAATGGGTATTAAAGTAGAAAACGAATAGTTTTTATAGACAGTAATACAACAACAAACTTTTAAAAAACAAAAAAATACCAAAAGAAGAAATGGAAATACATTTAGATCATGATATAGCAGAGGGTGACATTATAGAAATATTAAACTTTTTGGAAACAAACCTTGATTGTGAAATTAGGTTTAAATCATACTTTACAGATTATTACTATCAATTAAAAGAAGATAATCAATATGATGAAAATGGACCATTTACTATAACTGAAGACGGAAGCCTTTTATATATGCCAAATAACAAAGGATTAAACATTTCAACTAAGGAACAAAAATCTGCAATTCAAGCAGGGCAAAATTATCCAGAGGGTTATACAATAACATGTGATCATGGTGAGGTCAATTTAAAAAAACCATTCTATTGGGGAGACTGCTATATATGGGCAACTGGAATTCTAAAAAATGAAGACTTAATAAATAAAATCAAAGAATTTTTTGAGGAATATGAAGACATGGAAGAGGAAGAAATTCGTGAACAAGGATGGTATCTATTTGTGGATGAATTTTTAGAATTAGGTTCATTTGTTGAAGAACATTTAGGTAATTTAGAAAGTGAAGGTCTTAAAGTATATAAAAAGAAACAAGGCTTTGGTACTAGCTTTGGTTTGGATAATATTAGTTGGTGTGTAATGGACAAGACAGATCAAACTGAGATTTCCTGGTTAGTTAAAAAATAAAAACAGTTATGTTGTTAGCATTCATTAATTCCTAAAAAGATAGTTATGGAAACAAAAAAAGAAATCATAGATTTTATAAACACAACAAGGGGTGTCTTTATAAATAATATAAATACAAGTTATTCTAATATCAATAAATCAAAAGATGTTTGGTGGTTTAATATTCGTAAAGATAAATTTAATAAAGATGTACACTTATTATTAAATTCTGAAAACAAAGTAATTTGGATTAAACTAAAAAAAGGATTTATCATTAATCCTAATAAAGCTTTTAAACTTCGGGAGGATATAGGAGCATATGATATAGAAATATCTGCAAATAGAAGTTCTAATTACTTAAAGGACACAAAATCTGGTGGTACAAACTTCAATTTTAAAGAGTTTGTTGAAGAAACAATTGAAAAATAATAAAGGTTTACAAAAACAACACGAAAGAAGATTGATAATACCAAAACACAAAACAATTGAATTATGGCAAAAAAAATTGAAAATAATTTCTATGAAAATGGAAAGATTTATAAAGAGGTGTATGAAGTTAACAGCCAAGGAAAAAAACATGGAGCAAGTCAAGTATATCACGAAAATGGAAAAATAAAGTTTGAGGTAAATTGGACTAATGGCAAACAAGACCCTGGCACTATAATTTCATATCACAATAATGGTGTTAAAGCCAGAGAAGTTGTCTTAACTGAGGATTGGGGGTTAGATGGAGATTATACTGAATGGCATGAAAATGGTAACATTAAAACTCAAGGATATTATAACAAAGATGTTTGCGTCATCGAAGAGCAATTTTATGATAATGGAGAATTAATTGATTTCAAAGAATTAAGATTTAATGATAACCAATTAAATGTTGCATTTGAGCACTGGAAAGAGAACTCTGAAGATGCAGAAGCTAAATATGGACATATATCTGGTTGGGATACAGCACAGGTAACAGATATAACAGATATTTACTTTGAAGCAAAATACCTAAATATAGATGTGTCTAAATGGAGTTTAAATTTTAAAAGAAATGATCTATTATATAAACAGACTGCAGAAAACAGTTTTACAACTTATCATGAAAATGGAAATATTAAATTTGAGCATAAAGAATTGATTTTGACGAAAGGGTCTGAACCATATGATGAATTAAGAATTGATTTTAATGCAAACACAAAATGTGTTGCCTATGATGAAGATGGTAAAGAGATAGAAGAGTTCACTGTTTTTTATGTTCCTAACAAAGGAGATAGTATGGTTATTATTAGAGTTAATAAAAATACTCATATGTATTTTAAAAATTTTGCAGAGAAAAATTTCATTTTAGATGGTTTATGTAATAGAAACCCTCATGTAATAAATTTAACAGGAGATGATGAAATTGATTTAGAAAAACACCCTCCTATATTGGTGGAATCCTTTAGAAGCCAATTCATTTTAGATGATTTATTGGAATGGGTGCCAAATAAAAAGTTTGTAATGGTTTATAGATGGAATAGACTATGGGAAGATGGTGGTTATGAAGATTACCTCTCCGGCTTTTATGAGCCCTCAGAAATAGCAGTAATGTGTCACTACGATAAAATATTTATAACAGGAGAAAAATCAAGAGATGAGGATCCAGGAAAAGAAATCACTGAGTTTAAGTGTGACGGCGGAAAATCAAGAAATATGCTTGAAGAGATGTGCATGTTTGCACACGATTATGATGAATTAAGGATCTTTGAAGAAGAGGTCTTTTACAACTTAAAAGAATCATTCACAGCCATTTACAAATTTAATGAAAAAGTTCATGAATTTGAATCAAAGGCAAGCAGGGATACAGCTTTACAGGGTGATGATTATGTCGAAATGTTGGACATAGGTGGTATTGAATTTAAAGTGGCTAAGAGATTGAATTTAAATGTTGACGAATATAAAAAACCAAATTTCATCTAGAAAACTTGTTATGAAAACTCATACTAATGATTATAAAAATATTGTTAATGTCTTAAAAACAAAGAAAAAAATAAATGTTATAGGGCCACCCGGTAGTGGGAAAACTACGTTATGTGAGAAAATAAGTGTTGATTTACAAATGAACCTTATAAAATTAGATGATATATTATTTGACAGAAATTGCAATTTAATACAAAATAAAAAAGAGGTATTACTAAAAAATTTAGCAACACAAACGCCTTGTATTATGGATGGAACCTACCATTCTCTCTTTTGTAAAGATAGAATTGAACTTGTAGATCAGTTTGTTATGATTGAAATTAATTTTTTTAGAACATTTCTTAGAATAATTAAACGGACTATCAATAAAAAAAAATTGGCATGTGGAGAAAAATTAACTTTTAAATTAATAAAGTTTTTGTGTACATATTATTTGTACAAACAAAAATCATTAAAAAACATAATTCCGAAAAATAAATTATTGATCTATAAAATTTAAGTATGAAGCATATAATGGATTGGGCCAATTACTATTACAATCTTGGATTTAATGTAACTCACATTGTTCCTTCAAAAAATGATCCAACAAAATATATTTACAAAGCCCCATCAAACAATAGGCAACTAATAACCTATAGAAGACAGGAATTGAAAGAAATGCAGGCCTATGATTGGGAAAATGCAACTGGGATAGGAATGGTTTTAGGGAGAAATAACATTAGAGCGATAGATGTTGATCATTTGTCTATACTTAAAAAAGATAACACAAAATCATTGTCAAATCTTAAACCAATTATAGAAGAGTTTTTAGTTGATGCAAAGCTACCACCTAATTATCCATGGGTGGTTCAAACCCCCTCCAAGGGATACCATATTATAATTAAAACCGAAGATTTACCATTCAAGGTTGCTGTAAATCCATTGTCACAGCATGGTGAAAATAAAACAAAGGCATTTAAATTAAATAAAGTGTATCAAAAAAAATATCCAAGTTTTGGTCATTTTGACCTACGATGGAATTTACACCTAACACTACCCCCATCAGTCAATAAAGAAAATAAAAAATATATATTTATAAATGGAATTCCTAAAGAAGCACCTGCTGAAATTAGTATGGTACCAATTCTAAGTTTTATTGAAAAATTTTGTTTGGACAAAGATTTAAAAAAAAATAAAAAAGGTTATAATCTTTTTTTAGATGATTACCATTTAAGTCATCCGTACACAGATTTTAGTACAATTATAAAATAAATTATGGAAGAACAACTAAGACAAGCTTTTATAGCCTATTTAACGGCTAATAACTATGCAGAAAAAACGGTTTATGCATATGCAAGAGGGATAGATACAATATCACGTCACATCTCAAAAATACGGGGTAATACTATTTCGTTATATGACATCAATATAGCAAGAGACCTTGAGGGCCTTAAAAGAATAAGAGACAGCTTTGGTTTACAAGGTAATTTTTCTGAAACAGGAAATATAGGAAACGGTACTATCAGAAATTCTATCAATAGATTTGTGGAGTTTCGTGAACGGCAAAATACCCAAAATATTGATGAAGTTGAGAATGAAGTTGAGAATGAAGTTGAGAATGAAGCTGAGAATGAAGGTCAAGAAATTGGTGTGCTAGTCACTTCTACTCCCCGAAGAATTATGGCATACGAAGATTTTAATGAATTGAAACAAATGGTTGAATCTTTAAAAAGTAAAGTTCAAGAAACAAATTCTACAACAAAACTTATAAAAACAGTAGTTGTATTTCAAGTTATTACATTAATTCTGGTACTCTATACTTTATTACAATCATAAATAAAAAGAAGAAAATCGTAGAAACCTTCAATAAGGCAAAAAAATATTATTCAATTAACCATCATAAGAAACTATAGATATAAAGCGCTATCTGTTTAAAATTATCAACAAAAAGAGCTCCTTACAATCTGAATACGAGAGCAAATTGATAATATACTAATACTTAAAAAAAACAAATGAAATTCAACAACGAAACACTAAAAGCCGCAGTTAAACAGTGGTTAAAAGATGCTTCATCAGCAGAAGCTACTTACGGCCATATTTCTGACTGGGATACCTCTGGGGTAAATGATATGTGTGAATTATTTAAAGAAGCAAATAGTTTTAATCAACCAATAGGTAATTGGGACGTATGCAATGTGACTAATATGTCGGAAATGTTTTATAGTGCCGAGGCTTTTAATCAACCTATTGGTAATTGGGATGTTAGTAATGTAACTGATATGAGTGGCATGTTTCGTTATGCTAAAGCTTTTAATCAGCCCATTGGTGATTGGGTTGTGAGTAAAGTGATGGACATGGAATATATGTTTCAGTTTTCTAAATCATTTAACCAACCTATCGGTAATTGGAACGTAAGCAATGTTACCAATATGTATGGTATGTTTAGTAAAGCTGATATTTTTAATCAACCACTAGATAATTGGAACGTAAGCAATGTTAACAATATGCGTTATATGTTTGGTGGCGCTGATAATTTTAATCAACCTATTGGTAATTGGAATGTTAGTAATGTAACTGATATGTCTGACATGTTTGAGTTTTCTAGATCATTTAACCAACCTATCGGTAATTGGAACGTAAGCAATGTTACCAATATGTCTTACATGTTTAGAAGTTGTTATGCTTTTAACCAACCACTTGGTGATTGGGATGTGAGTAATGTAACTAATATGAGTTATATGTTTGATAGTCTATTTGAGTATAACCAACCACTAGTTAATTGGAACGTAAGCAATGTTACCAATATGCATGGTATGTTTAATAGAGTCGGGGCTTTTAATCAACCTATTGGTGATTGGAATGTTGGTAGTGTAACTGATATGTCTGACATGTTTTATGATGCAATTACTTTCAACCAACCACTAGATAATTGGAACGTAAGCAATGTTACCAATATGCATGGTATGTTTTATAACGCTGATAATTTTAATCAACTTATTGGTAATTGGGATGTAAGTAATGTAACGGATATGAGTGGCATGTTTCGTGATGCTAAAGCTTTTAATCAACCAATTGGTAATTGGGATGTAAGCAATGTGACAAACATGAGTATGATGTTTTCAAATACTGAAAATTTCAATCAACCTATTGGAAATTGGAATGTTAGTAATGTAACTGATATGGGATCACCTGATAATCATAGTGGTGGCATGTTTAGTCGCGCTAAAACTTTTAACCAACCTATCGGAAATTGGAATGTATCTAGGGTATCTAATATGGCAGGCATGTTTCAAGATGCCGTAAAATTCAACCAACCTATAGGAAAGTGGGATGTAAGTAATGTGACTAATATGAGGTATATGTTTTACGGTGCTGCTGCTTTTAATCAATCTATTGAGAATTGGGAGATAACTACAGGAACTAATGTGGACGCTATGCTTCTTCGAAGCAATTATCAATATGGTTCTGGTTTGAAAGTAGCAAACAATAAAACATACTACGAAAATGGAAATATTAAGAAAGATTATGAGGTAAACAACAAAGGAAATAAAATTGGTTATGACAAGTTATTCCATAAAAATGGGCAACTCAAAGTAGAATTGAATTTTACAAATGGTAAACAAAACGATGGAACTATTATTTCTTATCACGCCAATGGAAGAAAAGCAAGACAAGTTATTTTATTAAAGGGAAATTTAAATGGAGATTTTACAGAGTGGCATGAAAACGGAAACATTAAAAGTCAAGGATTTTATGACAATGATATTTGTAACATAGAAAAAGAATTTGATATCAATGGAAAATTAAATGATTACAACGAAATAGGATTTAATGATGACCAATTAAAACGAGCTTATGAATACTGGACTGAAAATCCTGAAAAAGCAGAAGTTAAATACGGACACATATCTAGCTGGGATACATCAAATGTCACAGACATAACAGAAATCTATTTTAAGGCCTTAGAATCAGGTATAGATATATCTGGCTGGAAATTAAAGTTTAAAGAAAATGGTCTGGTTTTTGAAAAAAATAAATCAGGAGATTTTATTGTATTTCATCAAAACGGTAAAAAGAGAATTCAGTATTCAAAAGTAGAGTTCAATGATCAATATTGGTATTCAAATCTAGAAAGTAAATTTGAAACAACTAAAAACACCAAAATATCAATCTTTGACGAAAATGAGACACCACTAAATGAAGTTACAATTTTTTTAACCCCAAATAAAGGGGATAGTTTGATAGTTTTCAGAATATTAATTGAAAATTATACTAAATTTCATGATGGTAATTTTGTTGAAACTGATTTTTTATCAGAGTATATCAATCGCCGTAAACATATAATAAACTTAACAGGTGCAGATGAGCTAGATTTACAAAAATACCCGCCAGTAGGTATTTCGGTTCAAAGCCAGCACGTTTTATCAATATTAGCTAACTATATTCCGGAGCAAAAATTTATTTTAATTTTTAGGTGGGAAACTATTAGTGATCAAGCAACAGATGATGTGTGGGATTTACCCAAAGAACAACAAAAATTTATAGAAGCATATGATGAAATAAGAAGAACTGGAGTTAAAAAAGATGAAAATGGAAATTATATAGATGAAGAAGTAAAAGATTTTCCTGGCTCAAAAACAATGCAATTATTTGGTTTTGAATGGATTTATGATGGTGGTTATAGAAAATATGATTATTTAAGACTATATGAAGAAGAAGTGTTTAATAATTTAAAGGTTTTTGAATATGGTGCCGATCAATATGATGAAGACGAAATTCGTACTGAACCATCTTTAATATTAGATGTTGAACAATATAAAAGAAAATTAACCTTCTTGTAGTTATTTTGTAAGCAATCGTTAATACACAAGACATAACATTATAAAACTAAAAATATGCACAAACTACATTTATACAGAATAAAAGCTGAGTCTCCTGAGTTTGCCTGTGAAAAAGCAAATGAATTGTTAAATCCAGAAAAAAAAAATAATCTATCTGAAGAGGAACAACTTTTTTTAGCTCGGGTAATAAAAATCCTGGCAAAATTAGATGAAGTTCTTAAAAAAGAAGGTGTTCGTATGAGGTCTCTTGGATTTTTAGACATAAATGAAGAAAAAAAATATAGTTTTTTGAAACAGAATTTAAAGATTATTGATGACAAAACAGCTTTAAACAAAATAAATACAGAACTAGAGCCTAATTGGCGTAATGCTGAATTTAAATTTACTATGCTATCAGGTAATGTAGTAGATTTGATAACTAGCTATTTTGATACTGATACTATAGATCTTGAGGATATTATTTTTAGGTACATGAATTTATCTAAACCTTCAAAAACAACAATTGAAGCTATTGGTAAGACTGTTTATTTTAAAGAGGAATATCATGGTAATATTTTTTATTGTTTTAATAATATACTTAGCCCTGAAACCGGTGGGAATTATGACCTTTTCGATGAACTAAATGAAATTGGTTGTTCAGAATCAGCAAGTGAGATTGAGGATATGTGGGTTATGGCAGAATCTAATTTTTCGGTTGAAAAACTAATACTTGGTTGTATCAGCCAAGAAAATGAGAGTTACATCTATGGAGATCATGATTATCGTAGATGGGACCCCTCTAGTTTTACAATTGAAGAACTAAATAACCTATATGATAACGATCCTAAAGAGCGTGAAAGATGGAATTCAGAAAAAGATACTTACAATAAAATTGAGAAATTTAATGTATTGATAGACATCAATGAAGATGAAGATTATGATCAAGAAGGTCATTATGCTCCTCTATACGAGCTTAATTACGATAGAGAAAAAGGGCAAACATATATAGTTTTCGCTGATGTGAAAGATTTTTATGCATAAAACATCTGAATGTAAAATCAAATAATTATGAAAACAAAACAGCGCCCAAATAAAATAAGCGTAATCAATGTTATACAAAATACTAAAAGAGTTTATGTAGATAAATCAAATACAAATTTGTCTACAATTAACTCCAATAACATATATTCTGTAGAACCAAATTTTAAACGCAAAGACAATGACTGGTATTTATTATTAATTAATACTGAAAAGAGAACTATTTATGTTTTTAAAATACCTTCAAATGATAACGTTTACAGTAAACTTGATAAAAGAATTGATAAAGAGGTATATAGACTGACTTTTGATATTGATGATTTAACTTTTAGAGATAAAGTATCAGGTGTGAAATTTGATAACTTTTTAAAAGTAAAATGCAAATATGATACAGACTCCTTGATATTTAAATAAGAAAACACCCTCTTACAATCTCAATACGAGAGTAAATTGATAATATAAAAAAATGGTGACAATGAAAAATTCAACTAGAACCTTACTCAATAAAAAATATATTTATCTACTTATGCTTTGCCTTCTTATTATAAGCTGTGAAAGTAAAGTTGGTGTAGATGACATTGAAATTATAGAGGAGAATGGTTTAACTATAGGATATTTAAAATCTGATAAATCATTGTATACAGGAGATATAATTGAGTATTATGGATTGCAAACAGGTGCAAGTTTTGATTCTGCTACTGGAGAATCATATCCTGAATATGAAGAATATCCAATAATAGAATTACATTTTAAGAACGGATTAGCGTCAAATATTTGGAGATGGTACCATGATAAAGGAATTATCGAAACAGAAATTAGTTTCAGGGACGGTAAATATCATGGAGTAACTCAAGAATGGAGTGAACTTGGTGTTTTGCTTGTATCTGAAATATGGGAGGATGGTGAGTTGGTATTTGAAAAAGAATTTGATTAAATACTTAAAAAATACTGTAATTATAAAATAAAATTGATTTTACAAAAAACAAGAAAACATGGGGCTATTTGACAGCATATTTAATAAAAATAAAGACATAAAGTTTAACAACCAAACATTAAGAGCTGCCGTTAAAATGTGGTTAGAGAACCCTAAAAAAGCAACATCTAAGTACAGGCATATTTCCTCTTGGGATACCTCAAAGGTTACAGACATGTCTGAAATGTTTAAGGGATCCTATGCTTTTAATGAAGATATCGGTTCTTGGGATACCTCAGAAGTTACTAATATGGAATCTATGTTTAATAGTACCTGGAATTTCAATCAAACAATAGGTGATTGGGATGTGAGTAATGTGGCCAATATGCGAAACATGTTTGGTTTTGCTAAATCATTCAATCAACCTATTGGCAATTGGGATGTTAGTAGTGTAACCAATATGAGCTTCATGTTTTCAAATACTGAAAATTTTAATCAACCAATAGGTAATTGGGACGTGAGTAATGTCACTGATATGAATGATATGTTTTGGGGAACCCAAGCTTTTAATCAACCTATTGGTAATTGGGACGTGAGTAATGTCACTGATATGGAAAGAATGTTTTTAGGTGCTAAATCTTTTAATCAACCTATTGGCAATTGGGATGTGAACAAAGTGACTAATATGCAAAGAATGTTTTCAAATACTGAAAATTTTAATCAACCAATAGGTAATTGGGATGTGAGTAATGTGACTGAAATGATTATGATGTTTTATGGAGCCAAAGCTTTTAATCAAGCACTTGAAAATTGGAGTTTAACAGTTGTAGGTAATTCATATATAGCGCATGAATTGGTAAGAAAAAAAAGATATGAACTTGCCATAGAACATTATTCAATTGCTATTGAAATTGAGCCAAACAATACCATGCTCTATAAAAATAGGTCTATGGCTAAAGAGAAATTAGGTGAATTTGAAAGTGCGCTGAAGGATTGGTCAAAGGCCATGGAAAATGCTAATGATAATCCTTCGGCAGAGTTTTTAGAAAGTATATTTCAGAGAGGGTGTTTAAAAGAGAAAGTAAAAGACTATGAAGGAGCAATTAAGGACTTTACAAAAGCAATCAAACTATACCAGCAGAGGATTAAAAGATTAAATAGTGGTGATGAAAAACTTCATTGGAGTCGGAAAAGTTGGAAAATAGTTGAAGACATACAGAGTTCAATAGATAAATGTAAAGTTAAAATTGAAGACGCGAAGGGCCAAATTGGTATGAAAATTAAGAACAAAAAATAAATATAGAGAACACCCACTACACTCCTTAATTATAACTTCTTGTTATAATAGCTAAATCTTCCCCAAAATATTATGGTATACCATATGTTCCCATAATATTTATGTGTAATAAAGTGGAAATTCTTATATTTAAATTTCGTTCAAGGTGCTGGCACCCTATTATTTTATTTACAGACTGAATACGAAATCAAATTGATAATACTAAAACAATAACCCTTTTTTAAACCAAAATACAAATCATTATGAATTTAGTTTTTACAATCATAAAGCAATACTGGATATTAATTTTAATTTTAGGTACTGTTCTGTATTTTTCATTACAACCTGAAACTAAAAACCTGATAGTTGTATTTCCAAATTCGCATACAGAAGTTGAAGTTACAGAAGAAGACCCGAGGGTAACATCAGTTTGGGAGAATGGAAAAGGATTCATTTTAAATAACACTGATAAAAATCTATTGTTAGAGTCCATATTTTACTCAACGTCTAGCTCATCATACAATCCAAGAGTAATAAGAATTAAACCAGGAATTAATTCAATAAACACAGAGGTTAATTATGTATTCAAAACACCCCCAAATTCAATAAGAATAAAATCTGGTGGGTCAAGAACTAGGTGGCATCTTCACAGATAAATTTTATTATTTCAAAAAAAATATGGGACTGTTTCACAGAATATTTAATAAGATAAAGTTTAAACGTGAAGAGAATCGCTGGGAGAACAATCCGTTTGCACAGTTAATATTACTAATCCCAGCCTCAATTATTAGTTCAATATTAATAATACCTTGCATTATTCTATCATTGCCACTGATGATTTTACCAACAAATCTTCAAAAAAAAGGTGTGCAATTCCTACTAAGAGTTCAAAACACAATCTCATTAAGTTTCTGGTATTTTGCTAAGGAATTTTATTTTCCAGATGTATTCAAATTGCCATTTTACATTGATATATTAATAGTACTTGTTGTAGTTTATTTTGGGTTTAATAAATTTATTAATAAAAATGTAGACGAAACATTGGCTAAACAAGGATTTGTATGAAAACGTATTAAAAAAACAGTATTTGGAGATATATAAATGTAGAACGATATGAAAGAAAATTTCACTGAAGATCAATTGCAAGATATTTTTTACAACATGAAGAAAATTGAACCAGCTTTCAATAACTGGAACCAGGAACAACTAAGAAACCTAACTCAGGCTATTTTCAAATGTGGATATTCATTTATGCAACAGGACAAGGATATAGGCTTCTTTCATCCAAAGAACCAACTAATATTAAATTTTAAAGGACTACACTACTACACACCAGAAACAATAATAGACACATATAAAAGAGTTTGGTCTAAGGATAGTTTAGGAAATAAAATAAAAGGAGAACTTAAGGTTAAAATTTTTAAAAGTATGTTGCTTTGGCTCTTTTCGTTTTCAATTCTATTTTTTGTTGATTTTAAATATGCTGTGTATCTCATTTTATTGTTATTTATTAGATTTATATATTTCATAATTAAGTCAAGCAGCTCTAAATAATTGACACTTTTCGTGGATAGATTAATAATGTGTTTTTGTTGAAATATTTTAAGAAAAATAGGTTGTATTTTATTGATAATGAGTGTTAAACATATAATCACTTTTAGTTTAGTTTTTTGTTTAAACTAAATACTACTCAAAAGAGGGGAGATTGTAAGCTTTAATTTATGTACTTTAGGATTAAAATAAAAAGCAGATATACTAATGAAAAAAACACTTTTAATATTATTATTTATACCTCTTGTTTGTTTTGGACAAAATATTACTTTTTTAGATGGCAAAACACTTCCTATAAAAGATGTAGCTGATAATTGGAGTGTTAAATTAGGATTTAATCCTCTCTCCAGTGACCCATTTGCTAAAAACCCATTTTCTAAAGAAGTTATTAATTGTCTATTCCAAGAAATTTCAAAAAAAAAGACATATAAATTATATAGTCAAGATTTAGAAGCTGCTGCTGGGATTATTGATATAGAAGATAGGTTATCATTTTATTTTGCTAAAGATTATGTTTTGAAAGCAGCAACTAACTGCACAAATAATAATTCTTTTTCAGAGGCAGCTGAAGCTAATTATGGGAATAAAGAAATTTCAGAAAGCAGAATCAAGACATTGGCAGAAATATTATTGTCAAGTTGGAAAACTGAGCTCGGTTTAAAAAAGTTTAATGAAATGGGGGAATCATTAAATTGGATTGGCTTTAGCGAATGTTATGTAAGAAAAATACAAACAATATCAACCAATGACAAAAATAGAGATGAGCTTATATCAAGATATCAAGATGAGTGTATGGCTAAACATTGGAAAAAATAAAAATTATTACATCAACATCACTTGTGTTACAAATCTAATTAGTATTTTTAGTTTTAAATTACTGAGTGCCATGTCACTCAGTTTTTTTTGGTCATAAGAAACATATACAATACAAAAACATTAATTATTATTACAATACAAAAACAGTATTAAATACATGCAGTTAATAAAGAATAATCCTTACCGAATTCTTGGAGTTAAGGCCAATGCCTCATTAAGTGACAGAAACCAGCAAGCTAATCTAATTGCTCAGTATCTTAAAATAGGTCAAAGCGCTAAACTTGACTTTGATATCACACCGCCACTAGAGCCCTTAACAAGAACAAAGGAATTAATTGATCTGCAAGCCTCTAGGATTTTTTCTACAGAAGATAAAATATTACATTCTCTTTTTTGGTTTGTAGAGGCAAATGGTATTGACAAAATAGCATTAAAGCATCTAACGGGTTCTAAAGACATAGATAAAGCTTTATCAGACTTTGAGAAAGGATGTAGAGGCTTCGAGATAAGCCCTGATAGTTATTCTGCCATACTTAATCACTCTACACTACAAATAATTGCTTACAAGCAGCACAATGACCTCGACAAATTAAAAAGCGCAATTGCATATAAATTTGATATTGTAACAAACACTGCAACGTTGGCTCTTGTTAAAGATTTAGTGGCTGCAGATGGTATGAATACAGATGTTCAAAAAATACTGAAATTGGCAATGCCAAAGCTGAAAGAGTTGTTAAAGGAACTTATACCTTCTGAGAATACAGATAAGCTTTTGTTGGACATTTTTAAATCCAACACGGTAATTTACCCGAGTCTTAGAAATCAAGTCATTGAGGCATTGGTAGAAAAAATAACCTCTAAAGTTAACATAACAGAAGTAGAGAGAGAAAAAGCTTTAAAGGGTATTTACACATCAGAAATTTTAAAAGATGTTCCGGCAATGGGTGCTCTTTTGATAGCTAGTGTAAAAACCACACTAAATGAGATAGCTAACCTACTTGGAGAGTCTGATGCAGTTTATACAGAAACCCTGCAAAAAGTATATCAGGAAGTGAATTATTGTGGTATACTTCCGTTCAATAAAATGATTGACAAATTTAATTCCACGGAAGGGAAAGCAAGTGAAAAAATACGTAAAAATGCAGATATAGAGGTAATAGTAAGTTTGCTTACAAAAGCGAAGGAAAATTTAAATGATGTTTCAATTCCAATAAAAACAACACTCTTAAATAATCTAAAAGGAATTAGCGGATTTAAATCTAGAGGTAATTGTGAATTCTGTCAAGCTGGTATACCTGGAACTATGAATTTAAAAGTCAAAATGCACAAAATGACTGGTTTAAGTCAATATACTTATTTTAAAGATGGTGGGCTAAAATTAGGGTGTTGTAGTTCTTGTAAAAAGAAAAAAGTTTTAAATATGATTCTTTCTAGATTGGTAGCAACAATTGTCTATGGAGGTATTGCTGGTTGGACTGGCGGTATACTTTTATTAATTGATTTTGTATTTGCTCGCTTTGGTATAGCTAAATGGTGGTATAAACTAATTCATGAACAAATTTATTATAACAATGTAAAAGAACATCCCTCAATCAAAGGACATCTTACTGAGGGGTATAAGTTTGGAATGCCTTAATGCAAAAAACACTTCCATTAATAATATTAATACCTACACGACAAAAAATGTAATTTATTTATGCAAATAATCCAAAATAATCCATTCAGAATCCTTGGAGTTAAGGCCAATGCCTCATTAAGTGACAGAAACCAGCAAGCTAACCTAATTGCTCAGTATCTTAAAATAGGTCAAAGCGCTAAACTTGACTTTGATATAACACCGCCACTAGAGCCCTTAACAAGAACAAAGGAATTAATTGATCTGCAGCCCTCCAGGATTTTTTCTACAGAAGATAAAATATTGCATTCTCTTTTTTGGTTTGTAGAGGCAAATGGTATTGACAAAATAGCATTAAAGCATTTAACGGGTTCTAAAGACATAGATAAAGCTTTATCAGACTTTGAGAAAGGATGTAGAGGCTTCGAGATAAGCCCAGATAGTTATTCTGCCATACTTAATCACTCTACACTACAAATAATTGCTTACAAGCAGCACAAGGACCTCGACAAATTAAAAAGCGCAATTGCATATAAATTTGATATTGTAACAAACATAACAACGTTGGCTCTTGTTAAAGAATTGGTAGCAGCTGATGGTATGAATACAGATGTTCAGAAAATACTGAAATTGGCAATGCCAAAGCTGAAAGAGTTGTTAAAGGAACTTATACCTTCTGAGAATACAGATAAGCTTTTGTTGGACATTTTTAAATCCAATACGGTTATTTACCCGAGTCTTAGAAACCAAGTCATTGAGGCATTGTTAGATAAGGTTAGTGCTAAAGTTGATACAGCAGAAAATGAAATGAAAATTATTTTGCAAGGCACCTACCGAAATTCTATGATTGGTGCGGGTGTCGCTCTTGGTAAAAGATTAATAAAAGATACCAAGAAACCATTAAAAGAAATTGAAGCTTTACTAGGTAAAAGTGATCCTGTTTACACAGAAGCTATGAATAAGGTATTTACTGAAGTTAATTTTCATGGTATATTACCCTTCAATATGCTCATTCAAAAAATAAATGAAAACAGTGAGCTTGGTATGTCTACTACTAATTTACTAACTGGATGTGATTTGACAGGGGTTATAAGCCTATTTAACAGTGCTGTACGTAATTTGGCTGGTGTAGATATACCAATTAAAGAGACTTTAAAACAAAATAAAATAGGTATTGAAAAAGCAAACCTACAGATCATAAATTCAAGACCTAGTCCCAGACCAACATCATCAGCTGGATCGGGGTCTAGTGGTGAATGCTTTATTGCAACTGCAGCCTTAGGTAGTTATGATCATTCACAGGTAATAGAACTGCGTCATTTCCGTGATCAATGGATTTTAACCAAAAATTGGGGTGCAGGATTTGTTAAATGGTATTACCACTATGGTGCAATTGCAGCAAAGTTTATCGAAAAAAGTTTTACCTTGAGAAAATTAAGTTATTTATTTATTGTAAAACCACTGGTGATTTTATCCAGGATTGTAAAAAACAAATAAACTAAACAGAAAAAACATTAAATCAAATAAAGTCATAAACCAACAATATGAAAAAACTACTAATTTTTATAACACTAGCGTTTACTACAATTTCTACATATGCACAGACAGATACTAAATTAGATTCGCTGCATACTTTAATAAATAGTGAGGTAAACAAGACCACAAGAGGTTTAGAGGAGCAAATAACTTTAATCAATACAGAGTTAAAAGCCAATAAAGAACAGCAACAGCAAGCGCTCAAAAGCCTTGAAGATAGCACAAAATCTATGATTGGAGATTCTATTGGGGCTGTTAGAACGCAACTTAGTAACCTAATGGAAAAAGAAGTCTCTACTTTAAGCTCGCTTATAAAGGCTCAAAACAAAGAGATGGCCAAACTAAATGGCAGCATTGTTACCCTTAAAGAACAGCTAGATGGAAATCTCACCAAAATGAATTCTCAGTTAGACTCATTAGACTCAGGACTTGGTGATGCTAACAAACAATTAGAAACTACCCAACAAAGCAGTGAACTTGCCAGGCAAGACATCAAAGACAATGTATTATACCTTCTGGGTGCAATTTGCATAATTCTTATTTTGATAATAGTTGTTTATTGGTTAACACACAAAAAGCACAACACAGCTCAAAATGAAATAGCAGATGCCAAAACGCACCTAGAAGAACAGATAAATACAGCCAATGCAGATTTTGCAGAAAAACTTCTAGTGGCTATGAATAAATTACCTAAACCGGGAGAAGCAGGTGACGCTTCCCAAAACCCTGAAGATATCCAAGGATTAATACTCGATTTTGCACAGCAAATAGCTAGTATGGAGAATAATATTTGGCATTTACCAGAAGGCGATGGAGTTAGAAAGAGAATTGAAAGAGCCACAAAAAAGATGCGAGAAACATTTAAAAGCTTAGGATATGACATGCCAAAACTACTTGGCACAGAAGTCTCCGAAAATCAAATTATAGAAATAAAAAACAAGAAGGAAGATTTATCAATACCAGCAGGAAAAGTAATAATTAGCAAAATAATTAAGCCTCAAGTACTTTTTAATAATAAAATGGTTCCAGGAGTAAAACTAATTGTAGATGTGATACAAAACACAGAAAATTAATAGAATATGGGAAGAATAAAAATTGATTACGGAATAGATTTAGGTACAACAAACTCTGCGTTATCTCGCATGGAAAACGGAGAGGTAGTAACAAGTGAAATTGATCAAAGCAGGATTGTGCCCTCTTGTGTTTATATTGACAAAAGAGGAAGAATTAGGGCTGGTATTCAGGCCTTTAACAAATATCCGCATTTTATAGAATTTAAGAGAAATATGGGTGTAAACATTGATTATGATACCATTGATGGTAATAAGACCAACCCAGAAAAACTTTCTGCGGAGTTACTAAAAAAACTCGCCTCAGAGATTACAGACGAGGTGTTCAAATCTGTGGTTATAACAGTTCCAGCTGCTTTTGAATTACCACAAGTTTCTGCCACAAAAAGAGCTGCAGAACTTGCAGGTTTTGAGCAGGTAGAGATATTACAAGAACCAGTAGCAGCAGCCTTTAACTATGGATTAAGAAATAAGATTAAAGACGGGAAATTTGTTGTTTTTGATTTTGGAGGAGGAACCTTTGATGCGGCGCTTGTAACTGCAACAGGTGGTGTGATGGAAGTAAAATCTAGTGAGGGGGATAATAATCTTGGAGGGGGAGACATTGACCGTGCAATATTACATGGTTTATTATTACCATATCTAAAAGAAAATTATTCTTTTAATGAGCTTGATCTAGGAGTATTAAAAGGTATCGCAGATAACCTAAAAAAGGAATTGAGTAAGTCAGAGGAGTATGAAATTTTAACCGATATTGGAGAATTACCTGAGGATGATGAAGGAGAAGAGATGGAAATAGATTTAACTGTTACTAGAGAACAAGTAAACAATCTGGCAGGGCCACTATTTCAAAGGGCAATAGACAAAACAAAGCTTCTACTTAAAAACAATGGTTTAACCATATCAGATATATCGGCATTAGTTTTAGTTGGAGGGCCAACTCAAATGCTAATTCTGCGTGAGATGATAGAAGAGCAGCTTATGAAGCCAGATACTTCTGTAAACCCAATGACAGGGATTGCAGAGGGAGCCGCCCTTTACGCAAGTACCATGCAAAATAATGTAAAGAAGCATGGTGCAGGACCTAATGATGAGTCTAATAGCAATGAGCCTGTAATAGAACTTGAGGTAGATTTTAGCTCAACATCCAACCTTGATAAAGAGCCTGTTTCGGTTTTATTAAAAGGCGCAAGCGAGCCTTTATTTGGTGAAATTATAAGAGAGGATGGATTAAAAACTGAGAAAGCGGCCCTAGATGCAGTATTTATGGTAGATATAGATCAGAAAAAACCCAATAATTTCACGATAAACGTATTTAACGACAAAAACGATCGTGTAACCTGTTCACCAAATAAATTTACAATTTTGCCTGGTGTAGCCGTTAGTGGTGGATCTCCTCTACCCCATCATATTGGGATGGATTACCAGGCAAAAAACGGAAAAACTCTCTATACTGCTTTCCGAGGTCTTGAAAAAGACAAACCCATGCCTGCGGTAGGTAAAACCACAATAGAACTTTACACCCAGAGTGAGTTAAGACCTGGCAACACAGATGATACATTGGTTATCTCTATTTTTCAAGCTGAGGGAAGGGCTGAGGGCTCAAGGAGTTTAGTAAATTCTCGAATTGGACAAATAGAAATTGATGGTGGCGATGTCCCACAATTAGTGCCAGAAAATACAGAGGTTAAATTTACGTTGAGTATAAATATATCTCAAGAGATGACACTAGAGGCTGAGTTTCCAACACTAGATTTTGAGATTGAGAAAAAAATGATATTTAAACCAGTTGAAGAAGCTAGTCAAAAGCAACTAGATGAACTGGCTCAAGAGGCTGACAAGCTTATTGAAAGGTTGGAGAGTAGCGATCAACCCCCAGCAGACTTACCAAGATTAAAAGAGAAGAGTACGAGCATCAAAAAAACTCTTGAGCAAGATGGATCTGCTGAACAGGCTTTTGGACTTCTAAGAGAATTAATTCTTGAACTAGATCTTGCTGAAGCTGCACTAGCTTGGCCTGAACTGGTACAAGAAATAAATGAGGCCTTCAAAAACCTAGAAGACATGGTTAGAGAATGTGTAACTAATACATTGGATGGGTACCAGAAAGATCAAAGCGATTTGGAGTACCTAAAAACATCTAAAGACTCTGTGCTTGTCTCTAAAAATGTTGAGCGTGGTAAAGAAGTTTTAGATAAAATTAGAGACAAAGTATGGAATATAACAGATAGGCACGCTGGTAAAGAAAGACGCATTGCCTGGATACGAGAATTTAATGCCACATTTGGCAGTATTGATTGGACAAACCAAGCACAGGCTCGTACAGCGGTAGATCGCGGAATGCAAATGGTTAACTCAGGTGCATCCTTTGATCAATTAAACCAACAGGTTCAAACAATAGTTGGTTTTATGAAAGATAGAGGTAATACTCCAGGTCCTGGTCCAAGAGGCGGTGTTGGTGAACGTTAATACATAAGAAATGAATTATTTCAATAAAAAAGATATCATTGATAATAAGTATGAAATACTATTTTTTATACATCAAACTACCTATGGTTGGAGCTACCGCGTAAAAGGTAAAGAAGATGGGAAGATATATATGCTCAAGGTTTACCAAAAGAACAAGTTGCTTACGCACCATTTTACAGAAGATGGAGATCTACTTGAGGCTAATATTCATAAAGGATTAGACCACCCAAATCTCTCAAGATATATAGAACACAAAACCATTACCAAAAATGGTGTTGAACTTATCTATTATGTTGTAGGATTTATAAGTGGTGAAACCCTGCAAGATAGAATTGATCGAGAGGGAGAGCCTAATAATGATTTTGCTATACGGTTTTTCTCTGGAGTTTTGGATGCTGTAAGTTACTTGCACTCAAGAGATGTACCAGTTCTGCATTGTGATATAACTCCACAGAATATTATGATGGACCTCTCTGAAAATGTTATGAAACCAGTGCTTTTTGATTTCGGACTTGCACGATATGGGGGTACTAAGGGTACTTTTTTTAATAGAACACAACCCTCGTTGTATTACTGTGCGCCAGAAACGCTTAATGATTTTTCGAGTGTTGAAAGTGATGTTTTCTCTTTAGGAGCTTTGTTATATTGTCTTTTGTATGGAACATTTCCATGGCACGGTGAGATTACTAATTCTAACATGGAGTCAGAGACCTTTATAACAGATCTAATAAACTCTAGAAATAAGAAATTGAAATTTAATGTTATTGAAAATGTTGACGATCATATTAAATTAACAATCATTAAAAGTTTACTTCCAAAAGCTAATACACGCTTTAAAAGTGTTGATGAGTTCAAAAACACTCTTAGCAAAGAAATGGTAGTATCAGAAAATGAGGTGAAGACACAGGAACGACTTCAGGTAGTTAAAAGAACACCTGGGCTTGGTTTTAAAAAGATAGCTGGAATGGACACCATTAAATCTATGATAAAACAAGATGTTATTGACCCGCTACTGCATCCCGAAAAAAATGAAGAATATGGTATAGAGCCGCCTAACGGTGTGCTTTTTTATGGTCCTCCAGGATGTGGTAAAACTTTTTTTGCAGAATGTTTAGCAGATGAAGTAGGATTTAATTTTATGAAAGTTAAACCATCTGATGTAGGTTCCAAATATGTACATGGAGGTCAGGAAAAAATAATGCAGTTGTTTAAAGAAGCTAAGGAGAATGCTCCCACTATATTATTTTTAGATGAAATGGATGCAATGATACCAAGCAGAGATGGGTCTGCTGGGCATCATTATGAATCTGAGGTTAATGAGTGGTTGGTGCAAATAAATAATTGTTCTCAAAACGAGGTTTTTATAATTGGAGCAACCAACAGGCTAAATAAAATAGATACCGCTGTTCTTCGCTCTGGAAGGTTTGATCGTAAAATTCATATACCGATACCAGATTTAGAATGCAGGGCCGCCTTATTTAAACTTGAACTTAACAAAAGACCAAAGGTCTTAGACGAAAACCTTGACTACGAACTTATTGCAAAAAAAACAGAAGGTTTTGTTTGTAGTGATGTTACTTTAATTGTCAATGATGCGGCTAGAGTTGCAGCACGTAATCAAGAAAAAATAGGCAATAAAATAATCCTTGATATTATTGGAGAGACTAATGCCTCGGTAAGTGAAGATGAGGTCAAAGAATACAATAATGAACAGCAGGAAGAAGTTAAGAGAACACCAATAGGCTTTAGGAGCTCTCCAAGTGTAAAAAAAGAAACTCCAGAAGAAAAAATAATGGCATTGGAGAAAAAAATGAAAGAAGCCGCTAATAACCAAGATTATACACGTGCTGCAGACATAAAAGCACAAATTGATAAACTAAAAACAAATTGATTATGGAAGCAAAAAAATTTACAGAAGTCTTATTAGAAATCGCTTTTGTGTCTATGGTATGTGATGGCGATATAGCACCCGAGGAAGAAGAGTATCTGCGAGAAATTGAAAAGAGTGACTTTTATCTAAAGGAATTTGATATGTCAGCAAAATTAGACACACTAAAGGCTGATTGGGAATTAAATGGGTTAAACTTTTGCGAGAAGATATTAAATTCTGCATATAAACTAGATCTTGCAGAGAGTGAGAAAATTATAATAATGGATTTTGCAATAGGCATAACACGATCAGATGGGAATATGCAGCAAAGCGAAATTCACTTTATAAACACACTAATGAGAAATATTAAATTTTCTACAAATCTTGTTGAAATGAGATACGGAAACTGGTCTATTATTGAGGCTAATAACTAAAACGTATTTTTCATACACGTTTAATAAAACTCATAAATGAAAAAAACTATAGTAATAAAACTTATACTAAGTATACTTCTAGTCGTGTGCGTGTTTGATATGCCCTATGGTTTTTATCAATTAGTTCGATTTATTGCTTTAATTGGTTTCGGAATTTTAGCATTTAATGCAAATCAGGAAAACAAAAAAACTGAACTTATTATTTACGTTTCACTTGCCCTACTCTTTCAACCCTTTATGAAAATTTCACTTGGAAGAGATCTATGGAATATTATTGACGTAATAATTGCAGTAGCTCTTGTTTCAAGCTTGTTTGTTAAGAATAAACAAACTTGAAACAAGAAATTTCTTAAGCAAGACAATTTTAAATATTAAAATAAAAAAAATGGGATTATTTGATTTATTAGGCATTTCAAAAATATCAAAAGTTAAAGCTGAACTCAGAAAAAAAACTCTGATACCTCAAGCAGATTTGCTACAACAAATGAAAGACAGTGGGTATTCTGATAATTGGAATGAAAAACGAAGAGATTTTGAGATAAAGATGTTAGTTGTTCAAAAAGTTAATATGATGGCTGCATCAAATAGCTTAATTAGATTTACAGACACTAGGGACATCTGTTACCAAAACGGATTAGAAGATGCTGGAAAAGGTTTTCAAAATTATGTTGACCTCTATGAATACTACCTTAAAAACTATCAAGAGCTTGGAGGCCCAAATACATGGTAAACTTAAAATTAAATAAAAACGAGTATGTTCAATCTATTCATCAAAAAAAGGAAGGAAAACTGCGATATTAAACCAGTTTTTTATAAGATCTGTATACTTTAAAGAGGGAACGTATTAATACGTTTTAAATAGGTTAAGATTATTAATTTATAATTTATAATATGGGAATATTTAATTGGCTATTAGGAAAAAAAAATCTTATACAAGAAAATGGGATTTGTAAAATATATTATGGAAGGGATTTAGGAAAAAAGTTTTATTTATCAAATGGCCTGTTAGATGGCAAATATGAGACATACAGAACAAATGGAAAGGTTGATATGACAATAAACTTTAAACTCGGTAAATTACATGGTGAACATTCAAGATTTTTTTCAGTCAAAAATTGTTTTGACTATATAGAAAACTATTCAGACGGTATTCTTATTTCTCGCCAACAGATTAGAAGAACTGATGGTTTTGACCCAAAATCAATTTTTGGCACCAAATACGAATTAGGTCCTGTTGAAACAGATAAATCAATGTTAAAGAAGTCCTTAACTACTCTTTTCACAAAAGAAGATGAAATTAGTTCTCTAAGAAAAGAAGTGACGTTTAAATTATTGTCTGAAAACTCTGGGTTTATTCAATAATCAGAAGACTATAGAGTAATTAATGCTGTCGCTTTTGTTACATTGAAAACTAAATGAGATGTATAATCTTCAAGTAAGTAGCTCCCTAATTTTTCAATCTTTTTATTCTTTTTTAAAAAATCAAATAATCTCTTTGCCATTTATATATTTGACACCGTCAATAATGCCGTGGACAAGACCCTCACATTTCTGCAATTTTAAAAATTAAGGGTGTAATCATATTTATATTATTTGAATTGATCTCTGTAATTTTAATGTTATCACTAGAACAACTCACGAGTACTAATATCGAAAATATATAAATCAGTTTTTTCATGATTAGTAATTAGAGTAATTTGCAGCTTGATTCATGTAATTTTCTGATTGATACATATAATCTTCAGCATAACTCGAATAATTGGAGGCTTGTATCATATAATTCTCAGTCCTATACATGTATTCCTCTGCACTTGACCTAGCACCATTTGCCTGGTCACTATAATCCTCCGCGTCTGACCGCGCACTATTAGCTTGATCTTTATACAACTTCGCCTTGTTCATGTACTCCTTAGCTTTTGTAGCGCTTACATTGTCTTCTTTTACCTTTTGGTATGTGTAGAGGTTAAAACCCAAAGAAAATATCAATAGTAAAAAAGTGATATTCTGCTTTAAAATTATTTTTTTCATTTTCAATACCGTATTAATATTAATTATACTAACTAATAGTTTTTAATAATTACTTTTTTAAAACAGAATTAATTACTACTCCCCCATCTTGGTCCTGGATGAGACCCAACACTGGAGGTAACAGTATAGCCATTTTCGCGAGCAATTTTAGCAGCTCCATCTTCGATAATGCTACTACCACAATTAAGTAAATCAAGGCCCATTGTCAAAGAAAAATTATAGCGCAATGCTTTTAAAATAATCTTTTCGCTACCAGGTTGGCCAAGTCTAATGTAAAAAATGTAATTATTAGCAATTGTTTTTATTCCTTGTTTATCAATAGCAGAAGTTAGGTTACTGAGTGCATCTGGATGGTATTCAATCATTTTAACCAATACATCACCAGCAGCAAATCTAACAGATTGTGAATTGCTTCTCATTTTACGTTTCATTATGGGTATTGCTGGTTCTCCAATTCTTGCAAGTAAATCTATGGCAAATTCATCTTCTGTTATTAAATCACTTAAATACGCTAAAACTTCTTGATCAAAAATTCTTATTGCATTAATCAGTGCCCTGGAATTTCTATTCTTTTTCCATTTTCCAATTAATTTCAACATTCCCGTTTCATTATGCTTTAAGGCAGAATTTGAAAGTATACTTTTAAATTCATCATTGGTTCCAAGTAATTCAAGTCCATAAATGATTAAATCTAACTTATTATCATTGCTTAGTACATGATTGGGATTAGGGTCGGTTATGTAGGATAGACAGGCTTCAATTCTTGAATCATTAATATTAGCATATCTAGATATCATCCCTTGGAGTCCCCACCATATTTTTTCTTTTACACTACTCTGCATAGGATATTTTGCAATCAGTAACCTAGAAGCTTTAGTATCTATTGAGTCTGCCAAGGAATACGCAATTTGTGTAATATCTTTTTTTTCAGTTTCAGAAACTAGTTCTTCAACTTGTTTCTCAATAGTATTTGGCTCACATGAGACAAGAATAAATAGAGAAAATAGGGTTACAAACAAGCGTGAGTATATTTTATTTACATTAAAATAGTTGTTTTTCATTATGTTTTTTTTTAATTTTTGTCTAAATATAAATAATAAATCTACGTAAATTGATACAACTTTGGTACATAAGCCCCTAAAAAAATTAAGTGTAATAGCGAGTTATTTAAATCGAATAAAGTTTGATCAAAGCATTAAAAATAGTTAGCAAAACAAGAATATATATGTGGTTTATAAATTAGAGTTACTATTAAATTAAATAACTGCGATATTCAACTCATGTCAAAAAAAATTAATCATCAATTTAAAATAAAATAATTTAAACTAAATAACCATGGAAAGAAAATCATTCACAACAGGTATTTTAACTGGAATAATAAGTATTTTATTAATAACGTTAATAGTAAGCTTTAAGAGTAATAATATTGAAAACAACAACCGCTATGAATTTCACGATTTGAAAGATACTCGAGGCATCATTTTTGACAAGGCAACTGGTGAAATTGAATATAAAGAAATTAGAACATCGGTGCAAAATATTGTAAATTATGTCGAGTTAAGTGGGGAGCTAAACACATATGAACAGAATTAAGTTTTAGGATAATTTTTGCAACTATTACCAACAAAAAATAAACTTCAGCTGTAATATTTTTAACAATTATGAACAGAATTATAAAATACTAATCAATAGAAAATAGTTATGTTATAGCATCATAACTAAGTTTATCTTTAGAGATAATATCCATGATAAGAGTTTGTTTTATTGCAGTTTTATTTAAACCCTATTTGAAAATTAACTTTATAAGTTCCGTTATTAAGGTTTTCTAAATCAATACTGGTTGCTGTAAAACCGCACCTTTTAACGTCTAAGGGCTCAAACAAGACGTTTTTATACATAGAAATGTGAGAAACCTCATTTGTTGCATCCTCAATACTAAAAGCGTTTAAACCGGCTACTTTTGGAGGCGTTGGTATACTTGGCAAATTTTGGGTCTCTTCTAAAATTTTTTCTACAGTAATTAGGTCTTTAGCTTGTTCTTGCCATTGCCCAGAAATAGTGTCGAGATTATATACATTAAACATTTCATTGAGCTTATTGCAAATAATAAAAATAGAAAAACATGTGGCTTAAAAAATTATTTGGTATTAAACCGGTTTCGACAAAACAGGTTAAAAAAGAACCGTTAAAAAATGAATATTCTATCCAATTTGGCCCAGAGAAAACTCCTACTAAAAACAAGTGGCTTCATCCCAAAGACAACTTTGGAAAACTAAAAAGAGGTACAGAATAGATATGGATAATAAGACTTCACAACCTTTTACTGACAATACAGAAGCTCCCAGAGAGGATAAAAAAAGTGACATCCAAAGCTTGTCAATGAATTATTATCTAATTGCATTCTTTGTAATAGCTGTTGTTGTTGGGCTTTTTTATTCGGCTAAGAGTGCTAAGAAAGGATTTAGTAAACATACACCAAGGCTTGCAATAGATACCCCAGAAAACACGGCAATTTCAAATACAGAGCACACATTTGGTATTGACATTTCTCATTATCAAGGGAAAATAAATTGGGATAAAGTAAAAACCTCCTCCCACCCTATTGAGTATGTATTTGTGAGGGCAACGATGGGAAAAAACAGAAAGGACAGCAAATTTTTAGAGAATTGGAAGAATGCTCAAAAACACAACTATGTAAGAGGAGCCTATCATTATTATCGCCCTAGTGAAAACTCTACTAAACAGTTTAATAATTTTAAATCTGTGGTTAGATTAGAAACTGGAGATTTTATACCAGTACTAGATGTAGAAAAGGAAAGTATTTTTGGAAGAAAAAATCTAAGAAAAGGAATCTTAAATTGGTTGAAATTGGCAGAAGAAGCATATGGGGTAAAACCTATGATCTACACAGGTTTATCTTTCTACAATAATATTTTAAAAGGGTATGTGGATAACTACCCTATCTGGATAGCAGCCTACTCTGGAAAACATAGAGTGAAAAACACAGATTGGACATTTCATCAATTTACTGAAAAAGTCATCGTTAACGGGATAAGAGAATATGTTGACGGAAATGATTTCAACGGGACATTGGAAGATTTAAAAAAAATGTGCATCAACTAATAAAACCTATTTTACAATACCTAATGAGAAACATAACCACACTACTTGTAACATTTATATTACTTATGTCCAACTATTCAAATGGGCAAGAATCGATATATGAAACCATAAACAAAAAAAGACAAGGACTAAGCTACAGCAATGAATATAGCAGTGATACCTCTTCATTCAAAATTGTTTTAAAGCACAAAGAATTTGCTGGAGCTTATTACTATTATACTGTAGAAGTTTATGTAGATGGAATAGAGATTAAAAATTACGCTAACGATACCATATTATTTGGGTGCGGAAATGAGTTTGAAAAAGAAATGAAATTCAAAGAAATAATTAATTTTGAAGGTAACCCTGTGGGTTGGGTAATAAATGGAGTTGGTTCAATTTGTGGCAATACGTATTCAGCAAAAACATATTTAATACTCCCAACAACAAATAATCATTACAGGAAATTTTCAATAGACAATAAGAATGAAATTGTTATCAACCCAATTGATACTAAAAATATAGAAGTATGGTACTATGAACAAGAGTGGGGAAAATCTGGTACTTCAAATAGTTTTTTTATGCCTAGAAAAAAACTAGTTACTTACAAATCAAATTCAAAAGAGCAATATGTGTTTAATCAAGGAGATGTTTTAAAAAATATTTCTAAGCTCAATGATTTTAAAAATGATTATTTATATCCAACATATTCTGGGCTATATTACGCTGGCGTACAGGATTTAAACACAAAACTGATACAATATTCTTTTGACAACTATTGTATTGATAATTATAAAGAATACTACAAGTTACATGAAATTGCTGCAACATATAATGATATACAAAATGTTTGTAAAGTACTAATTGAGAAATATGATCAATAAAATTTAATCACTTTAATGAAAGACAAACCACTAAAATATTTCCTGCCAGAAATAAGCCCATACAGCCCCATAGAGGCCACTTGCCCAACTTGCAACATAGCAACAGTATATTCTAGCCACGCGCGCATTAGAACCTCTGAAAGAGCTATTTACTTATGGGCTTACCAATGCCAATCTTGTGGTAAACTAGAAAGCTCAGAAGATGGCCACCCTAAAGGGGTTCGTGTTGCTTTAGAAAGCCCCTGTGAGTGTGGAGGACAGTTTAGAAGAGATAAGAATATTTTTTGCCCCGGTTGTACCTACAGAAAAGCTGACGAAAATAAAAGGGAAGACAAACTGCATGCCTCCGAGAAAGAAATGGAAATTATTAAAACAAGACACGGTAATGAAGAAATGGAATAAAAATAAGGGAATCATTACAAGTATCTTGATCTTACTTGTGATGGCTCCCCTACTTGTGTTTGGGCAAGATAAAAATTACCAGGGCCAGTGGAGCGCCTCTGGCGAAGCGTTTGAAAACATTCTAACACTAGAAAAAATAGATGAGAAGGAAAATATCTACCAATTTTCATTTGATGGTTGGCGGAAATCCTACGATACTTTTACTAAACAAATAATACGGTTTCCTGGAAGTATGACAGAAGATAGGTTTATAGTTCAAATAATAGACAACTATGGATATTACACAGATGACACATTAGTTGAAGTTGATGATTTCCCTCTATATAAGGAAGGAGAAGAGCGATGTAAGGTGTTTTTTGAGTTTGGTAAAGAAACTATAAGGGTTATAACAAAAGATTGCAGCATGATTTATGCCGGGTATGGAGTATACTTTGACGGGGAGTATAAAAAAACTAAAAAATGAAAACCTTAAAAGACCTATGTATCTATGGAATAATCATTCCATTAATAGTTTGTCTATTAGCTGACTTAGCAATAACTATATCTTGTAAATACTATTGGGGAGAACATGTACTAAATTTTAAACTAAGTATGTTGCAATTAACCCTTAGCATCACATTAAGTGTTATCTATTATCTATTCTGTATAGTGTATAAAATAATTAAGAGAAAAGCTGACATACGCCTTATAACAATCCTATTTGTAACAATGCCAATACTGGTGTATCATATGAGTTCTACATATGATTTTAGAATTACTGTAAGTTTTGCGTTATTTCACTTCACGTTTTATGTTTTGTTCTTTGCTACAAGATATATTTGGGAACCAAGATTAACAAAAAGAAAAAAATATTATTAAATGAAATTAGATACTAAGGAAACACATAAATTCTTGCCAAGTGGAATATGGGAGGGATTTTATTGTTACAACAACTCACCAACACAGCACAAAATGCATATCACATTATTATTTTCTGACAATAAAGTTTCAGGATCTGGAATTGATGATGTTGATACTTTTAAATGGAAAGGAAAATATAATTTGAAAGATTTTAAAATTAAACTAACAAAAATATATCCTACACACACCATTTTATATTCTGGGGATATTGATGAAAATGGAATATGGGGTATTTGGGAGGACGGATATGATTTATCAAAACTTGGATTAAGTGAAGAAATAATAAATAGCATCAAAGAAAAATTTAAAGATGAAGCAATGGGTGGTTTCCATATTTGGCCTAAACGAAAAGAAAAGAAGTCTAATAAACTAAAAGAAGAATTTATAAAAAATAAATCCTCCATACTTGAAGAGATTTTTATAGAGTATTTTAATTAATAGTGTGTTTAAGTTATAAATGATATCGTAGAGCATTTATTATATTTGAAAAAATTAATTTCTTATGAAAATAATTTTGAAAAAAACTTTTAATTAGACTTTCAAAATAGCTAAATCCTCCAAAAAATAGTTCGACTTTGCCCCTCTCTGCTCCAAAATTATTCTTGGAAATAATTTCTTATTATAAGTGATACATCTTTATTAAAAAAGAACCTTATTTTATTTCTTGCAGTAAAACATCAACTGCTTTTTTCAGTTGAGCATCCTCACCTGTTGCGCCCCAACCTGGCGTGTTTTTTACCAAATAGTCAGGAACTGCAGGAGCCTCATTTTCCATATTGAGTCCAGATTTTTTTACATACCAAGCACGAAACGGCATGCGCACATACCCTTTTGATAAACCATATCCTCCTGTAGAGATAACTGCCCCAAAGGTGGGCTGACCCACTAATTTACCAATTCCTAAATTTTTATACGCATGGGAGAATATTTCTGCATTAGAGTAACTATTCTCGTTACACAAAGCCACTGTAGGTTTTGTATTTACCGATAAAATTGCCCGCTCGTTGAAGGGGTAATTACCCTGAAATTTTTTATTCTCTTTCTGTAAGTTGCTTGTAGCACCTCTAGGTATTGTATAGGCATGTTGGTCTACA
>Ga0115549_1000342_pt1 | contig 29837 bp, 23 predicted proteins | sample COGITO_mtgs_1004_2_FD_87176 | JGI IMG/M metagenome (GOLD analysis project Ga0115549, IMG submission 87176) | Pelagic marine microbial communities from North Sea - COGITO_mtgs_100430 | ecosystem: Environmental > Aquatic > Marine > Epipelagic | place: Germany:Helgoland, sampling site Kabeltonne...
ATTAAATCAACCAAGACGTGGAAAAAATAAACTCCATTGGTTTTAGTTTAAGGCTGCTAAAAGTTGCGCATCCAGTGAAAAAACGGTGAATAAAGGGCAGATAAACAAGCCGGGGTTTAATAAGCGGGTAAGTGATGGTGTTGTTGAGAGTTTGGTCGCGATAAGGTAGCTTCTAAAACTGCATCGCAATTAGCGCCCTAGTGCTGCCTGATGGGTTGCCTGAGATTTTTTGACGTTGATATGATGCCTTCCTTGGTTTTTTAGTGGCGGGGAATAGGATTCGAAGCGATTTTTTTAGAAGGCGCTGGCTAGAACCTTTTTGACAATAAAAATGACGCTCAGCACAAAGAGTGTGGTGAACGCGACACCAGAAAAAAGGTAAATATAGATGCTGTTTTTGGCACTAAAATCTTTTTCGTGGTTCTGTTTGCTTTGTACGCCTATAGCGGCCGCTAACACACTAGTGATGATATGTAGAACGGATAGCTTTATCTCGCCACTGGTGGGTAATGGCTCTACCTGTATTTCTATTTCTAACTCTTCTTTATCCTGCCTGTCTGCCTGCACGGGAAGCCTCCATTGAGAGCGAATGCGCTGATCTTGTTGTTCGATGATTTACTCAAGAACTGGCCGCAGCCAGCGAGTCATTTCTTCCATGGTGAACCCTTTGCGTTGAGCAATGCTATCTAATTGATCCACTCCTATCTTGCCAGTGCCAAAATATTGGCTGTCAGGATGAGAGAAATAAAACCCACTGACTGAAGCGGCCGGAAACATAGCAAAGCTTTCGGTTAACTCTACCCCTATTTGATTTGTGGCATCCAGCAGCTCAAAGAGCGTGTGTTTTTCAGTATGGTCGGGGCAGGCAGGGTAGCCGGGGGCGGGGCGAATACCGCGGTATTTTTCTTTGATGATTTCTTCGGGGCTGAGTTCTTCGGTTTCGTCATAGCCCCAGTATTCAGTGCGCACGCGCTGATGCAAATGCTCTGCAAAAGCCTCGGCTAATCTGTCGGCTAGTGCTTTGACCATAATGCTGTTGTAGTCATCGCCCGCTTGCTCGTAAGCTTCGGCGATTTCATCGGCGTTGATGCCAACGGTAACAACAAAACCACCAATATAATCAGCTTTATCGCTGCTCAGTGGGGCTACAAAGTCAGCGAGTGAAAAGTTTGCTTTACCCGACGGCTTGTCTGTTTGCTGGCGTAGGTGGTGTAGGTGTTTGAGTGTCTTGGTTCGTTTTTCATCGGCAAATACAACAATGTCGTCGTCATTGATCTGATTGGCGGGCCAAAATCCAAAAACAGCACGGGCTTCGAGTAGCTTTTCATTAACGATTTTTTCAAGCATGAGTTGAGCATCTGCAAATAGCTGAGTAGCGGCTTCGCCAACCACTTCATCGTCAAGTATGCGCGGGTATTTACCAGCAAGATCCCAAGTAATAAAAAACGGTGTCCAGTCGATGCTGGGTAATAATTTTTGCAGTGGGTAGTCAATCAATAGTTGCGAGCCCAGTGTGCGAGGAATGGGCGGGACATAAATTTCCCAGGCTATGGGGTGTTTGTTGGCTACCGCTTGTTGGTAGCTGAGTAGCGCTGCCTTGGGTTTACGCTTGGCGTGGCGCTCCCGCACTTTTTCATAATCTGCATTTGTCTCGTTAACGAAGTCGGGTTTTAATTCGTCGCTAATGAGTTTGGTAGCAACGGCAACACTGCGCGAGGCATCGGGTACATAGACAACCTGATCATTTTTATACTGAGGCTCAATCTTTACCGCTGTATGGGCCTTTGATGTCGTGGCTCCGCCGATTAATAGCGGCACGTTGAAGTCTAGTCGCTGCATTTCACTGGCAACATGAATCATTTCATCTAGAGATGGTGTGATCAAACCGCTCAGGCCAATCATGTCGACACCTTCTTCTTTGGCACGGGCAAGAATATCGTTGCACGCTACCATTACCCCCATGTCGATCACTTCAAAGTTGTTGCACTGCAACACAACCCCGACGATATTTTTGCCAATATCGTGTACGTCGCCTTTAACCGTTGCCATGAGTATTTTGCCGTTGGCTTTTTGTCCTTCTTGTTTTTCATCCTCTATATAGGGTTGTAGGTAGGCAACCGCCTGTTTCATAACGCGTGCGCTTTTTACTACTTGAGGCAAAAACATCTTGCCTTCGCCAAATAAATCACCCACTACATTCATGCCGTCCATGAGAGGGCCTTCAATAACCTGAATAGGGCGGTCAAACTGCTGCCGCGCTTCTTCGGCATCGGTTTCAATGAAAGTGTTGATACCTTTAACCAACGAGTATTCAAGGCGCTTGCCAACGGGCTCGTCCCGCCAAGCGGGGTCTACGGCTTTGGTTTGTTGACTACCATCGCCTTTGTATTTGTCAGAAATTTCTAGAAGGCGTTCGGTGCCATCTGCTCTGCGGTTGAGAACAACATCTTCAACCCGTTCACGGAGATCTTCAGGGAGATCATCATAGATCGCGAGTTGACTGGCATTGACAATACCCATGTCCATGCCAGCCTTAATGGCGTGATATAAAAAGACCGAATGGATGGCTTCGCGTACAGGGTTATTGCCTCGAAATGAAAACGATACGTTGCTTACGCCGCCAGATATTTTGGCATGGGGTAGGTTGGCTTTAATCCATTGCGTGGCTTCAATAAAGTCGACAGCATAATTATTGTGTTCTTCTATGCCAGTGGCAACGGCAAAGATATTGGGGTCAAAGATAATATCTTGCGGTGCAAAACCTATTTTATCAACCAATGTGCGGTAGGAGCGTTCGCATATTTCTATTTTACGTTTGACTGTATCGGCCTGGCCTTGTTCATCAAAGGCCATCACGACAACGGCCGCGCCATATTGCTGGCATAGCCGTGCCTGATGCAAAAAATTCTCTTCGCCTTCTTTTAAGCTAATAGAGTTTACGATGGCTTTACCTTGAATACATTTGAGGCCCACTTCGATCACATCCCACTTGGATGAATCAACCATGATGGGTACGCGCGATATTTCAGGTTCTGAAGCAATCAGATTCATAAACGTTTTCATAGCGGCATGTGCATCAAGCATGCCTTCGTCCATATTGATGTCGATGATTTGCGCACCGTTTTCAACTTGGTCGCGTGCCACATCTAATGCAGTGGCGTAATCGTCCTCAAGGATCAGCTTTTTAAAACGCGCCGAGCCCGTAACATTACAACGTTCGCCAACATTGATAAATAACGATGAATCGTCAATGTGAAAAGGCTCTAAGCCGCTGAGTTGTAAATGGTGGCTCGATGGCGGTAGTTGTCGTGGTGTGCCTTGTGCGGCAGCATGAGCGATAGCTTCAATATGTGCCGGTGTAGTGCCACAGCAGCCGCCAACGGCATTGAGAAAGCCTCGCTCGGCAAATTCCTGTAACTCGCGCTGCATGATGGCGGGTGTTTCATCGTATTCGCCAAAAGCATTGGGCAGCCCAGCATTGAAATGGCCGCTAAAGAAGCAGCTGGCCGCGTTGGCCAGTTCTTCAACAAAGGGTCTGACTTCAGAGAAACGACGGCCACAATTTACGCCAACGATCAGTGGCTTGGCATGGGCAATAGAGTTCCAAAAAGCGGTGGGAGTTTGGCCTGACAGCAGGCGGCCACTCATGTCCGGGAATGTCACCGAGATCATGATTGGGAGGGCTGATGCTGGATGTTCGGCAAAGTAGGCTTTGATGGCAAAAATAGCGGCTTTAGCGTTGAGCGTGTCAAAGATAGTTTCGATGAGCAGTAAATCGACGCGGCCTTCTACGAGTGCATCGACCGCTTCGGTATAGTCTGAAACTAGCTCATCGAAATAGATATTTCGCTCAGCAGGATCGTTAACATTGGGTGATATTGACGCGGTACGTGGTGTTGGCCCCAGAACGCCGGCGACAAAGCGAGGCTTGCTTGGGTCTTTTAATGTGTATTCATCCGCTGCCAGGCGAGCGAGCTTAGCTCCGGCTACGTTAATCTCGCGTGCTGATCCCTGAAGCCCGTAGTCTCCCTGAGCCACGCGAGTACCATTAAAGGTGTTGGTTTCTAGAATATCGGTGCCGGCGTCGAGGTAGGCGCGATGAATCTGGTCGATAACCTCGGGCTGGGTGATGTTGAGCAGGTCATTATTACCTTTGAGGTCACGATGGTAGTCGGCAAAGCGTTCACCTCGATAATCCGCCTCTTGTAAATCATAGGTTTGAATCATCGAGCCCATTGCGCCATCAATAACAAGAATACGCTGTTCAAGAGCGCTGTGAAGCGCACAAGGTGCATTGTTGGCTTGGTCGTGTGTTTTTACGGTCATGAAGTATTAGTTTCGGTGGTTAGGTCTAGAGATGGCGGTGGTCTGAACGCTTGTGTGTCCACCGGCCCACTTATTTAGGCATTTTATCAAACTCTTGGGCCGCTGCTGCGTATTCATTGGTGTTTCGTAACTATTAAGTCCCAACACGGTCTGAATAGGTCGAGGTTTGATGCTTTATCCTTTAAAATAAGCCTCGAAGGTGTCGCGTCAGTACAAACGCAGGGGCGGTGGCATTTGGCGCGTCAGAGCGCTCATCCAACTGAATATACGCAAGTAAGCAAGAGTAAGACTATGACTGAATCAACTTTTAGCTCCGGTGAGCATGACCCTAGCAGCGAAGATTTTACTGAAATTGTGTTGACTGACTCAGCGCAGGAATATCTGTGTGGCCTGCTTGAGTCGCAAGAAGAGGATGTCATCGGCATTCGCGTTTTTGTTAACGACCCTGGCACCCCCAAAGCTGAAACGTGTATTGCTTATTGCCGCGATGAAGATACCAGTGATGATGCGCTGATTCGTCAATACACCGGTTTCAAGGCTTATTTTGATACTAACAGCTGGAGCTATCTCGACGGCGCAAAAATCGATTATGCCAGCGATCGCATGGGCGGTCAGTTAACTATTAAAGCACCCAATTCAAAAATGCCACAGGTCAGGAGCGATAGCCCGCTGGCCGATCGTATTAAGTATCTACTCTATACCGAAATTAATCCGTCGCTGGCGGCGCACGGTGGTGAGGTTTCGTTGATGACTATCGATGACGAAAACTACGCGGTTTTGCAGTTTGGTGGGGGCTGCCAAGGATGCAGTGCGGTGGATGCGACCTTAAAAGATGGCGTAGAAAAAACTCTCAAAGAGCACTTGCCCGATCTGGCTGGTGTGCGTGATGTCACCGACCATACCGATCGAAGTAACGCTTACTACTAGTTGAGCCATTAATAATAATGGGTAGCCATATGATGATGGCTACTGTTTTTCCTCTTATAAAGTTATCTCTGCAATGAAGTCAAACATCGTTCAACCAGCTACCGCTTCCCCATTATTCGGTCATACGCCCTATTGGGCTGAGTGCTATGGCACGGCACCTTACTTGCCGATGTCTCGTGCCGAAATGGATGTTTTGGGCTGGGATAGCTGTGACATCATTATTGTTTCGGGCGATGCGTATGTGGATCACCCCAGTTTTGGTATGGCGGTCATTGGCCGCATGCTCGAAGCGCAAGGGTTCCGCGTGGGCATGATTAGTCAGCCCGACTGGAAAAGTGCCGACCCTTTCAAAGCCTTGGGTAAGCCCAACCTGTTTTATGGCGTAACCGGCGGCAACATGGATTCCATGATCAACCGCTATACAGCCGATCTGCGTACGCGCAGCGATGACGCTTATACCGCTGGAGGTGAAGGTGGTAAGCGCCCAGATCGTTGCGTTATTGTATACAGCCAGCGTTGCAAAGAAGCGTACCCCGATGTGCCAGTGGTGATTGGTGGAATTGAAGCGAGCTTGCGGCGGATTGCGCAATACGATTACTGGAGTGATCAGGTGCGTCGTTCAGTATTAATCGACGCCACGGCTGATGTGTTGCTCTATGGTAATGCCGAGCGCGCTATTGTTGAAGTGGCTCATGCCTATGCGCAGGGGCGTGGCCCAGCCGATATGTATGATATTCGAGGGGCCACTTACATCAGGTCGCAAGTACCCGAAGGGTGGCTTGAGGTCGATTCAGGTCGTATTGATTGGCCTAACAAAATAGACAAGTTGCCCAACCCCTATGAGTATGTGAACGAGCAAAGTAGCTGTGATCAGTCAGGCGACGATGCAGTGGGTGGCAGTGCGACAGCCGCCAGTCAAATCGAGCCCATTAAAATTATACCGATGCCTCTAGCTACGCGAGAGTTGGCCAAAGAGGGCGTTGATAAAGAGAAGGTTTATATTCGGTTGCCATCTTTTGAAAAAGTGAGCAAAGATCCTGTGCTCTATGCGCATGCATCGAGAGTTTTACATCAAGAGAGTAACCCACACAATGCCCGTGTATTAGTGCAAAAGCATGGTCATCGTGAAGTATGGGTTACGCGTCCGCCCATTCCATTGAGTACCGAAGAACTCGATGCTGTCTTTGATTTGCCTTACCAGCGCCGACCGCATCCTGTTTATGGTGATGCCAACATTCCTGCCTACGACATGATCAAAACCTCAGTAAACATTATGCGCGGCTGTTTTGGCGGCTGCACGTTTTGTTCTATAACCGAGCATGAGGGCAGGGTTATACAAAGTCGGTCGGAAGAGTCCATATTGCGAGAGGTAGAAAAAATTCGCGATCAGGTGCCAGGTTTCACCGGCTCAATATCCGATTTAGGTGGCCCTACGGCCAATATGTACCAACTCAATTGTAATGATGATGTGATTCAGGCCAATTGTCGTCGTCTGTCATGCGTGTACCCAACTATCTGCAAAAATCTTGAAACTGATCATAGTCCTACAACACAGCTTTATCGTAAGGCGCGAGCTATCCCTGGTATTAAACGCATTTTAATTGCCTCTGGCCTGCGTTATGACTTGGCAATTCTCGATGAAGAGTATGTTAAAGAATTGGTCACCCATCATGTGGGTGGCTATTTAAAGATAGCGCCTGAGCATAGTGAAGACTCAACGCTGAGTAAAATGATGAAGCCGGGCATGGGCAGTTATCAAGCCTTCAAGAAAATGTTTGAAAAATATTCTAAGCAAGCTGGAAAAAAGCAGTATTTAATCCCGTATTTTATAGCCGCGCATCCTGGTTGTACCGATGAAGACATGATGAATTTATCGTTGTGGCTGAAGAAAAATGATTTTCGTATTGACCAAGTGCAAACGTTTTATCCCTCGCCTATGGCCTTGGCGACAGCGATGTATCACTCGGGTCGCAACCCACTTAAAAAGTTGAGTTATAAGCGCGGAGAGAAAGTGTTTTCGGCTAAAAAAATGGATCAGCGCCGCTTGCAAAAATCTTTTTTGCGCTATCACGATGAGAAAAACTGGGCTTATTTGCGAGAATCCCTACTGCGTATGAATCGTCGTGATTTGATCGGTCCGGGCGATCATCAGTTGGTACCTGAAGAGGGGCATTCTTCACGAAGCTCTCATTCAAAAAGGCGAGAAGGTGATAGTAATGTTCGCAATCGTAAAGCGAGCAAGCGACACAATAAGGCCCGTGGCGGTCAATGGAGTAAATGATTGTTGGCGGCGCATGTAAAAACATGCGCTTGCTAGACGCAAGATACAAGACATCAGCGTGTAATGTGCTGAAAGAACAATGACCAACAGCGAGACGGAACGATGAGCGAATTTAATCAAGTATCGATAGTGAAAGCAGCTAATATCTATTTTAATGGTAATGTTATTAGTCGCACCGTTAAGTTTGAAGATGGCAGTCGAAAAACGCTCGGCTTTATGCAGGCTGGCGAGTATCAGTTTGGTACCGAGCAGGCTGAAATCATGGAGGTTTTAGGCGGCAGTGCCCGAGTGTTGCTTGCGGGTCAATCCGATTGGCAGACCTACGGTACCGGATGTAGCTTTGATGTGCCAGCCAACTCAACTTTCGAGTTGAAGGTTGATGAGTACATGGATTATTGTTGTTCGTATATTTGACGGCTCTATGTGGTAGTAACACGTTAATAAAAAAGGCGCCTAAGGGCGCCTTTTTTAAAGTTTTACTGAGCCATTATTTAAGGCAGTAAATGAGCAACTGCGTCGCGCTCTTCACAAAGTTCAGTTTCTGTTGCGCCCATTTTGGCTCGGCTGAAGTCGTTAACATCCACACCTTGCACAATACTCCAGTCACCATCGCTGCAAGTCACCGGAAAGGAATAAATCAAACCTTCCTCAATGCCATAACTGCCATCACTGTAAACGCCCATGCTTACCCAGTCACCCTGCGCTGAGCCGAGGGCCCATGTGCGCATATGGTCGATGGCTGCATTAGCAGCTGAGGCCGCCGAAGAAGCACCACGTGCCTTAATGATGGCTGCACCGCGCTGTTGTACCGTAGGGATAAATTCATCTTCGAACCAGCTTTGTTCAACGAGTTCCATCGCCGGCTTCTCACCTACTTTGGCATTGTATAAGTCGGGGTATTGCGTGGCTGAATGATTGCCCCAAATGGTCATGTGGGTGACATCGTTAATGGTGACGCCGGTTTTTTTCGCCAACTGGGTCAATGAGCGATTGTGATCTAGGCGTGTCATGGCCGTAAAGTTGCGCGGATCGATTGACGGCGCATTACGCTGGGCGATGAGTGCATTAGTGTTGGCGGGGTTGCCAACAACGAGGACTTTAATATTGCGGCTGGCGACATTATCGATGGCTTTGCCCTGCGCTGAAAAGATCGCTGCATTGGCTTCGAGTAAGTCTTTACGCTCCATGCCTGGGCCGCGTGGTCTCGCGCCTACTAATAAGGCATAGTCAGCGTCTTTAAACGCTACAGCGGCGTCGTCGGTGCAGATGACATCGTGCAACAGTGGAAATGCGCAATCGTCTAGCTCCATAGCGACACCGTGCAGGGCATCTAGCGCTGGGGTTATTTCAAGCATTTGTAAAATCACGGGTTGATCCTCGCCTAGCATGGCGCCCGAGGCGATGCGGAACAACAAGCCGTAACTAATTTGGCCGGCGGCGCCGGTAACGGTGACTCTCACAGCTGGTTTCATAAGTGTGTCCTGATGGTGGTGCCCTGCAAAGGGTTAGATGCGCAAAAATTAATGCGCCGAGGTCAAAAAATCGGGCTGTATTGTAAGTGCGCGAGCCAATAAAAACCAGAAAAACACGGGTTCTGGTGAAAAACCGGCTTATTTATTAGCCTGATCTGCCTTAAACTAGCCCACCCGTTTTTATGGTTATGTTGTGTAATCAAGATGCGGCCATAGGGCAGGCCAGGCAACAGTTATAGGTATGCCATACAGTTAGCTAAAAGGTATTGAGCACGCTATGTCATTCACGCACACGCACAAAACCGACGCCACAGCCGCCAATGAATGGGTTGGTGAGGCTGTTGGAATGCTTACCCCCTCAAAAGATGCTGGGTCAGAGCGCCTAGCTGGCCTGTCGAAGAAGCAGCGCATAGAATTTAATAAGCTGCAAAAGAGATTGCGCCGTAATGTGGGGAGCGCCATTGAAGATTACACGATGATTGAAGAGGGCGATAAAATCATGGTGTGCTTATCTGGCGGCAAAGACTCTTATGCCATGCTCGATGTTTTACGCAACCTGCAAAAAAGCGCCCCCGTTAATTTTGAGCTCATTGCGGTCAACCTTGATCAAAAGCAGCCAGGTTTTCCCGAGCATATATTGCCAGAGTATTTAGAACAGCAGGGTGTGGCGTTTCATATTTTAGAAAAAGACACCTACGCGATTGTTAAGTCGGTGATTCCCGAGGGGAAAACTACTTGTGGTTTGTGCTCTCGATTGCGTCGGGGTAGTTTGTATGGCTTTGCCGAAGAAATTGGCGCCACTAAAATCGCACTGGGCCATCATCGTGAAGATATTATTGAAACGCTATTTTTGAATATGTTTTATGGCGGCAAGCTCAAAGCCATGCCGCCAAAGCTACTCAGCGACGACAAGCGCAATGTGGTAATTCGCCCTTTAGCTTATTGTAAAGAGCGAGACTTACAAGCCTATGCAGATTACAAAGCATTTCCAATCATCCCTTGTAACCTTTGCGGTGCCCAAGAAAACCTGCAGCGTCAGGCCATTAAAGGCATGCTCAGCGATTGGGGTAAGCGCTTTCCGGGAAGAGTGGAAAATATATTTGCCGCTATTAGTAATGTAGCGCCCTCTCAATTGGCCGATGGCGATTTGTTCGATTTTCGCAATCTGCAAATCGATCGCTCACTGGGTAAAATTGACGCGCTTAATATTGATACTCCGCATATGGATACTGGCCAGCTTGCCCCTGTTACGGTCATTGATCCTTTGCCGCAATCATGAGCGATAGCGAACTGCCTTTTTGGCAAGCTAAAACACTGACGCAAATGAACGCCGATGAGTGGGAGCAGCTATGCGACGGCTGTGGACTGTGTTGTTTGGTCCGCATACAAGATGACGATACCGATGAAATTTATGACACTAACGTCATTTGTAAACACTACGACTGCAGTAAGGCTCAGTGCTCAAGTTTTAGTACACGAACCAGTATTAAAGAGGGTTGCGTGCAGCTCACACCGGACTTAGTGGAAGAATTTGATTGGCTTCCCGATAGTTGCGCTTACCGCACGCTTTTGCGTGGTGATGCGTTGCCGGACTCGCATCCGTTAATTGCTCGCGAGCCGCCCATCCGCAATGTAGTGCAAATTTTTGCTGGTCCAAGCTTGGTAAAAAATTCTAAAAAAGTCGACCCTGCCAATCATTTAATTGCGCGAGAAGACTTTGATTATTAAATGGTGAAAGGTTGAGTTAGCGTGTGCGCACGCGGATGTTGTCGAGTAGCTTGGTGTCAGGATAAACAACTATTTTTTCATTTTCGGCCAAGCCATCAATAATGTGTGCCTCTAGCCCGTTGCGCATACCTACACTGATTGGCGTGAGCTTGGTATGCAGAGGCCTAGCCGGGAGTAGGGCTGCATGCATTGCCCTTGATTGTGCATCGGGCCTGCGAAAAAAATGCGGTTGCCGAAAAATAAACGGGGAGCATAGGCTCCCCGTTTATCGGCGTTATGAAGCAATCCTAATCAGCGAGTGCCGTTGTTGCCTGCTGAAATTAGGCGTTGGCTGAGGCTAGCAGCTGGTTGAACGTTTCGCTGGGGCACATAATTTTGGCAAGTTTTTCAAGATCGGGGTGGTAGTAACCACCAATATCGGTCGGTTGCCCCTGTACCTTTTTGAACTCATCGATAATTTGCGTTTCATTTTCCGCTAATGCTTTAGCCAGTGGCGCAAACTGTGCGGCTAATTCAGAGTCGGTTGTTTGCTCGGCCAGTTTTTTTGCCCAGTACATACTGAGATAAAAATGGCTGCCGCGATTGTCGAGTTCACCCGTTTTTCGTGAGGGTGATTTATTATTCCCCAGCATTTCTTCTGTCGCATCATCGAGCGTTTGCGCCAATATTTTAGCGCGCCCGTTGTTTTGTTTATTGCCGTAGTCTTCGAGCGATACCGCTAAGGCCAAAAACTCACCGAGCGAATCCCAGCGCAAATGATTTTCTTCAATGACCTGTTGTACATGCTTGGGTGCTGAGCCACCGGCCCCCGTTTCGTACATGCCGCCGCCATTGAGCATTGGCACAATAGAAAGCATTTTGGCCGACGTGCCCAGCTCCATAATCGGGAATAAATCGGTGAGGTAGTCGCGCAATACATTGCCTGTTACCGAAATCGTGTCCAGCCCTCTAATCTGACGCTCCATTGATTCGCGGATGGCTTTGAGATAATTCATAACCCGTATATCAAGCCCCTCAGTGTCATGCTCTTTTAGGTAGTGGCGAACTTTTTTGGCGAGATTCATATCGTGCTCCCGCTCCTCGTCTAGCCAAAATATTGCAGGCGTTCCCGAGTTGCGCGCTCGGTTTACAGCTAACTTGACCCAGTCTCGCACGGCATTATCTTTTGTTTGGCATGCTCGCCAGATATCGCCGCAGTCGACTTCATGTTCGATGAGTACATTACCGGCTTCGTCTAGCACCCGCATGGTGCCTGGTTCGGTGATTTCAAAAGTTTTGTCGTGCGAGCCATATTCTTCAGCTTTACGCGCCATTAATCCTACGTTAGATACTGAGCCCATAGTCGTGGGGTCGAATGCGCCGTTGGTTTTACAAAAATTAATAACTTCTTGATAGATGCGTGCATAGGTGCTTTCGGGCATTACTGCTTTGGTATCTTTTGCGCGTCCATCAGGGCCCCACATCTTTCCTGAGTTGCGAATCATGGCCGGCATTGATGCATCGACAATGATGTCACTGGGTACGTGCAGGTTAGAGATGCCCTTGACTGAGTCGACCATTGCTAATTCAGGGCGTGTGGCATAACAAGCCTGAATATCTTCAATGATTTCATCGTGCAAAGAGCGAGGAAGGTTGGCTATTTTTTCATAGACACTGCCTAAGCCATTGTTCGGTTCTACGCCAAGCTCTTCAAATAATGTACCGTGCTTTTCCCAAAGATCTTTGTAAAAAACAGTAACGGCGTGACCAAAAACAATGGGATGAGAGACCTTCATCATGGTGGCTTTTACATGGAGTGACCACATGACCCCAGTATTTTTTGCATCTTCGAGCGACTTTTCAAAAAAATCACGCAGCCGCTCGCAGCCCATAAACATACCGTCTAGTACTTCGCCGGCTTCAAGCGGCAATTCTTTTTTGAGCTCAGCCTGGCCTTCTTTAGTGACAAATTCCAGACGCACGGTCATGGCTTTCTCGGCTGTAAATGATTTTTCGCTGCAGAAAAAATCACCGCCGTGCATATAGTCGGCATGGGTGCGCGATGCTTTGCTCCAAGCACCCATCGAGTGCGGAAATTTACGAACAAAGTTTTTCACGGCTTTGGGCGCTCGGCGATCAGAGTTGCCCTCGCGCAAGACAGGATTGACTGCGCTCCCCAAGGTTTTGCCGTAACGGGCGCTAATAGCTTGATCTTCATCGCTTTGCGGATTTTCAGGCAGTTCCGGTACCGCATAGCCTTGGGTTTGTAACTCTTTAATACACATCTTGAGTTGAGGGATTGATGCGCTAATATTGGGCAGTTTGATAAAGTTAGCGTTGGGGTCTTGAGTCAACTGACCTAAAAAAGCCAATCCGTCTTCAACTTTCTGGTCGTCTTTCAGGTATTCTGGAAATTGGGATAGCACTCGACTAGCCAAAGATATATCGGTGACTTTCACATCGATATCAGCAGCCGAGGTAAATGTTCTGATTACCGGCAGTAGAGAGCAAGTGGCCAGTGAAGGTGCTTCATCGGTTAGTGTGTAATAAATGGTTTTTTCAGTTTCAGACATTAGGGATCCTGCAGGCGTTGATAATATGGAAGACGTGATTGCTCAAAAAAAGTGCGATTATTGCTACGTAAAATGGCTTTCTATTATACGCCATTTTTTTAACTATCCGCATGTCCGTTAGGCAGCTGGTCGCTACAACTGTTCCGGCGAACGTTTTATGGGTCGATTTAAATTATGTCGCAATTATGTAACGGAAAGCATTTAACCAGTCGGCAACGGCTACAGCTTTATTTTGATGATTTGGGCTCCAATGGAGGCGTCGCTCCTGGGCGCAGGTTTCGCTTGGAGGGCTATCTGCACGCGCAGCTCGATGCCGGTTATTGGCTCGAAGCTGATTTGCGTGAAGTGATACAAGCGTTGATCAAAACGTTTAATGCTACCCACAGCCAGCAACTCAAAGCACAGCCCGAGGCGTGGCAATTACCGCATGTCGCCCCGATCGCCCCGGTTCAAGGTGAGTGAGCTATAACTGGTTTGTGGCCGTAACAACACGGGAATACCATTTAAGGAGCTAGCCGGTGAGCCAAAGTATTACGCTTGATGAAACTATTCAAATAGATCGGCCCTTGCAAGAGGTCTTCGATTATGTGGCAGAGTTTTCTCGCATTCAAGAGTGGGATCCAGCCGTCAAAGCGGCGCGAAAATTAACGCTGGGGGCTCCGTCGCGAGGCAGTGAATATCAGGTTGATATGAAAGGAGGGGCATCTCTTCACTACACAGTGACAGAATTTGAGTCTAACAAACGACTCCTGATGAGTGTTGACTCGCGTATGTTTAGCGCAGTGGAAGAAATGCAGTTTGCTGAAAGTTCTGCAGGCACAACATTACGCTACATTGCGACTTTTAAATTTGCAGTGCCTCTGGCAATGTTTAATCGATTGTTTCCCGCGGTATTGCAGCGAGTAGGCAAAGTCTCTGTGCGAGGTTTGCAGCGCGCATTAGAAGATGATGTGGCAGCGCCGCAGGCATCTAAGTATTTGGCTTTAGCGGACAAGTTAGTGTTACCGGGTGTTTGGCGCTTTACGCGGCTTGGATACGGTGCCGCGCGCAAGCGATGGAATCCGCAATCGGCTTACTTAGCTGGACGTCATGCGGTCATTACAGGAGCCACATCGGGTATCGGGCTGGCTGCGGCTAAGCAACTGGCTGGCAGGGGAGCACGCCTGACTCTTGTTGCGCGCAACGCTGAAAAAGCCGAACAAGTGGCTCAGTTGCTGAGTGAAGAAACCGGCAATGCATCTATTAATGTTGTCACTGCAGACATGAGCATCATGGCGGATGTGCATGCCTTGGTTGCGCGCTTTATTGAGGCGGGAGACCCCATTGATATACTCATTAATAATGCTGGGGCTTTGTTTAATCCTCGAGAAGAGACGGCCGAAGGCCTGGAGAAGAGCTTTGCACTGCTGCTGTTAGGGCCCTATATTCTCACCGAGGGCGTGCAGCCGCTGTTGGCTAAATCTAGTCTGGCGCGAGTGGTTAATGTGCTTTCTGGCGGCATGTATACGCAAAAAATTAAGGTTAATGATTTACAAACCAGCCGGGGAGTCTACTCAGGTTCGGTGGCCTATGCGCGAGCCAAACGTGGCTTGATGATCCTAACCCAGGAGTGGGCACGGGGCTGGAGTGATGCGGGAATTATCGTCAATGCCATGCATCCGGGCTGGGTGAATACGCCGGGCGTGGTCAGCGCATTGCCAGAATTTTATCGCGTTACACGCTCTGTTTTGCGTACGCCTGAGCAAGGAGCCGACACAATTACGTGGTTGGCATCGGCTACCGAGGCGGCTAAAGTATCGGGTAAGTTTTGGTTGGATCGGGAACAACACCCTAGCCACTTGAGTAAAAAAACGCGCGAAACTCCGCAACAGCGTGAGCAACTGCTGCAGGCACTCCATAGCCTCAGCCAGAGCACTCGCTCTTAAAACCCGCCCGTGTTAAGTAGGATGCTCGGGCTCAGAGGTTGGTTGTTATAAAACGGCTAATTGCGCGCGCTGCGCCTCCAACTTTTTACTGGCCTGTTGATATTGAGCTAGTTTTTGGCGTTCTTTTTCCACCACCTCTGGCGGCGCATTGCCCATAAATTTTTCGTTACTGAGCTTGCTCTGTAAGCGTCCTGTCTCTTTTTGTAGTTTAGCCAGTTCTTTTTCTAGTCGCGCGATCTCAGCATTTTTATCAATCAATCCCGCTAAAGGCACCATGATTTCCATCTCACCGAGTAGCTGCGTGGCAGCCGGTGGGGCGTCCTGTGCGGAGTCTAACCATGTCACACTCTGAGTTTTAGCAAGTGCTTCAATCAGCACTTGGTTGGTGTCGAACAGGGTGCGATCGCGTATTGAGGCGTTCTTGAAGATAATGGGTAACGGTTTGCCTGGCGCTATATTCATTTCGCCGCGAATAGTGCGCAGAGCAACTACTACAGCTTTGAGCCAATCGATAGCATCTAGCGCATCTTGATCAATCAAGTTCACGTCAGCTTGAGGGTAGGGCTGTAGCATGATCGTATCGGCACTTGCCGGTAGACCGGCTAAATCTTTTACTGATTGCCATATTTCTTCAGTGATATAGGGCATGATTGGATGCGCGAGTCTTAGCGTAGCCTCTAACACTCTAACTAAAGTTTGGCGCGTGCCGCGCTTACCCTCTAACGATGCGTCGGCATCGGCCAGTGCGGGCTTAGACAGCTCTAAATACCAATCGCAGTATTCGTTCCAAATGAATTCATATAAAGCCTGGCTGGCCAAATCAAATCGGTAGTTCTCAAAATGCTTGTCTAGATCAGCCTCGAGTTGCTGGAGTCGGCTAATTATCCATTTGTCGGCAATGGATAGCTGCACTTCTTCATCGTTTTGTCCGCAATCCTCACCTTCAATATTCATCAACACGTAGCGAGCGGCGTTCCAGAGTTTATTGCAAAAGTTGCGATAGCCCTCAAGCCGATGCATGTCCCAGTTGATATCTCGACCGGTTGAGGCTAAAGCCGCCAGCGTGAATCGCAGTGCATCAGTGCCGTGAGCATTAATGCCGTCGGGGAATTCTTTTTTTGTTTGTTTTGCAATTTTTTCTCGCAGCTGTGGCTGCATCATATTACCAGTGCGTTTAGCCAAAAGGTCTTCGAGGGAAATACCGTCGATCATATCTAATGGATCGAGTACATTGCCTTTAGACTTAGACATTTTGTGCCCGTTCTCATCACGAATGAGCCCCGTTACATAGACTGTGTTGAACGGCACTTGCGGCTTGCCGTCATCATCTTTCATTAAGTGCAGAGTCATCATCATCATTCTGGCAACCCAAAAAAAGATAATGTCAAAGCCGGTAACTAGTACGCTACTAGGGTGGAAGGTGTCGAGTCGTTCGGTTTTTTCGGGCCAGCCTTGAGTGGCGAAGGTCCACAGTGCTGAACTAAACCAGGTATCGAGGACATCTTCATCTTGCGTTAATATAATGTCTGCGCTGAGTTGATGCTGCTCACGTACGGCCGCTTCATTTAGGCCTACATAGACTTGCCCATCACTGTCATACCATGCAGGAATACGATGTCCCCACCACAGTTGGCGTGAAATACACCAGTCTTGTACGTCGCGCATCCAGGCAAAGTACATGTTTTCGTATTGTTTAGGAACAAAGTTAACGTCGCCGTTCTCAACAGCTTCGATGGCAGGCTTGGCTAGCGTTTTGGCGTCGACATACCATTGATCGGTGAGCATAGGCTCAATAACTACACCGCCGCGATCGCCATAAGGCACGGCTAATGTGTGATCTTCAATGCGCTCTAGTAATCCTTGCTCATCGAGCGCAGCGACAACGGCTTTGCGCGCGGCAAAGCGCTCCAGACCTGCAAATTCGCTAGGCATTTCTGGCGCATAAGCAGTAGACGGTTTGCCATCGGCATCAAACACTTCGGCTATGCTGCGAATAAAACCATTGCCGTTGAAAATGTTGATCATGGCTAGCGCATTGCGTTTGCCAACGGCGTAATCGTTGAAGTCGTGGGCGGGCGTTATCTTGACGCAGCCCGAGCCTTTTTCTATATCGGCATGGTCATCACCAACAATAGGAATGCGTCGATGAGTCAGCGGAAGCTCGATCATCTTGCCGATTAAATTGTTAAAGCGCTCGTCGCGCGGATTAACAGCAATACCCGTATCGCCCAGCATGGTTTCTGGTCGCGTGGTGGCAACTACTAAATACGGCTTGCCATCGCGTGTAGTTACGCCATCGGCCAGCGGATAGCGAAGATGCCACATATGGCCTTTGCTCTCGCGATTCTCAACTTCTAAGTCCGAGATGGCAGTTTGTAATTTTGGGTCCCAGTTAACCAGGCGTTTGCCGCGATAAATAAGCCCTTGCTCATGCAGGCGCACGAAGACTTCCTGAACGGCTGCATTAAAGCCTTCGTCCATCGTGAAGCGTTCGCTATCCCAGTCGACGGAATTACCTAATCGGCGCATTTGTGCAGTAATAGTGCCGCCCGATTCGTGCTTCCAATCCCATATTTTTTCAATAAACGCTTCGCGCCCTAATGTATGGCGGTCGGGTAGTTGTTCGGCTGCCAGTTTTCGCTCTACCACCATTTGCGTGGCGATGCCCGCATGGTCGGTGCCTATTTGCCACAGTGTGTTTTTGCCGCGCATACGCTTGTAGCGAACCAGAGCATCCATGATAGTGTGCTGAAACGCATGGCCCATGTGGAGGCTGCCGGTGACATTAGGCGGCGGGATCATAATGCTAAAGGCGTCTTCGGCGGGGCCGGATTCTGCGTTGGGTTTGAAATAACCCCGAGTTTCCCAGTATTGGTACCAGCGCTGCTCGACCGCTTGCGGTTGAAAAGTTTTTTCCATGGTAATTATCGTTCTATGCGTGATTGAGAAGGGTGTTGAGATGGGTTGCTGATTCGATGTCTTGCCATTGATTTAAGGCGATTGGTACGGGTCAGATTGACTCGTTAAGTCAGTGGCAGTAAGCATTGGTCGGACTCAGTAAGAGGTGGTGTGGCGGCTGCAGCAGGCTGGATAGCGTTAGATGCTTTTGTACAAGAAGCTTGATGACTTGCTGGCACCGAGTCAGGCTGGTGCCTTTTAGCGATGCTTGGCATTGTAGCGAGTTCATCACAAAGATGCGCCAGATCATCGATCAATTTTTTTTGAACATCGTTTTGCATATCTCTTACCTACTAAAAATGTTGCGCTGCTTGGTGGAATTTAATGGTAACCGATGTTGCTGCTAAAGCGAGTGCACGTTCAATGGATAGCCTCTTTTTCGATAGTATTTATAGCGCTCTCTTGAACGGGCTTTAGAGGGTTCATCACCACGCACTACTTCGGCAATGCGGGCAAAGCGGCCAAAAAATTCGGGTGTATTTTCAGTAAGATTGATTAAAACATCGTGGTGCTCGCCCGGCTCGCCGCTGCAAGCGACCATCACATCGGGGGCGTTATCCGGCGCGCTATGGTCACTGTTTTCATGCCGATGTGGAATGAAGCTGTTGGGCCTAAATGACCACAGGAGCTCGTCGAGCGTATGCATGGCTTGCGGGTCAGCCGTGTGCACATAAACATGGTGTTTTTTGCGCCACGCCTTTTCCACTAAGCGGCAAGCGATAGTTAAACACTCGGAAAATTCGCTGCCAGGAGCGATATAAAAATCCACTTTGGTCATGGTGCTTGTGCAATCGGGGTCTGTGAATGAACTGCGCTGGCCGACAGGATCTATCGGCCATTCAGGCTAACAATTCTATCCTGTTAGCCGTTGCGCGGCTAGCTGCCAATGGTTTGCAAATATTGGCAAAGCAGGGCAACCGGTCGTCCGCTGGCGCCTTTGGGGCCAGGCTGGTTCCATGCGGTGCCGGCAATGTCGAGATGTGCCCAGCGGTAGTCTTCGGCGAACTGCGATAAAAAGCAGGCTGCGGTAATGGTTCCTGCGCCACCTGCGCCAATGTTAGCGAGGTCCGCATAGGGTGTTTTAATCTGCTCTTGATATTCGTCCCAGATGGGTAGGCGCCAGGCGCGGTCGCCGCTGGCGATACCGGCCGCCAGTAACTCATCAGCCAGTGAATCATCATTGCTTAACAGGCCGCTAGCGTGATGGCCTAAGGCAACAATGCAGGCGCCGGTTAAAGTTGCCATATCGACTACGCTGGCAGGTTTAAAACGTTTGACGTAATGGAGTGCGTCGCACAACACAAGCCGGCCTTCGGCATCTGTATTGAGTACTTCAATAGTTTTACCGGCCATACTCGTGACCACATCGCCGGGTTTGGTCGCATTACCTGCCGGCATGTTTTCTGCGGCAGCGATAACACCGATTACGTTGATGGGTAAGTTCATGGTTGCCAGCGCATGCATCGTGCCTAGCACGCTGGCTGCGCCACACATATCAAACTTCATTTCATCCATTTTTGCGCCAGGTTTCAGGCTGATGCCGCCAGTATCAAAGGTAATGCCTTTGCCTACTAATACATGCGGCTGCGCAGATTTTTTACCACCTTTATATTGCATGATAATAAATTGAGACTCTTCTTTGCTGCCGTGACCTACCGACAGCAGTGAGCCCATGCCCAGTTCGCCCATTTGCTTTTCGCCCAGCACTTGCGTGCTGATGCGTTCAAATTTACGTCCTAGCTTGCGCGCTTCGCTTGACAAATATTTTGGTGTGCAGATATTGCCAGGCAAGTCGCCGAGGTCGCGGGCAATATTAATACCGTCGCCAATGGCGATACCTTGTGTGATGGCATGCTTGCTATTGGCGGTGTCGCTGGCGCCCAAAAAGCTAATTTTTTCAATAGGGCAGAGGCCTTTTGCGGCCGATTTTTTTGTTGTTGTGTAGCGATAGTTGCCGCGTGTGAGTTGGGTAGATATTTGTTGTAATGCCCAGCTGTTGGGCACTTTTTTAGGTGTTTTAAAATCGGCAGCGATGGCGATATGTTTTGCTTTGGTAGCGCTCAACGCGCGACTCAATTGGTGGCATGCATTAACCCAATGCTGGCGTTGCAGTGAGCCTTTGTCGCCGCAACCCCACAGCATTACATGCTTAGTACCTAAGTTTTGCACGCCAGGTAAAAGCAGCGTTTCGCCTTTTTTACCGTTGAAATCTCCGGCATCCAGCAATCGGCTGATTTGTTTTTTGAGGGCTCGATCGGTGTCCCGCGAGGCTTTGCTGAGCTTTTTATCGGCAAAAATCGGTACGATTAATAAGTCGGCGGAAAACTCGGTGACAGAGCCCGGATTTTTTAAAAAAGCGCGCATGTTGATAAATTCCTTTAATAAAATGAGTGGTGGCGTGTCAAAGTAATTTAGGTGGTCAGGGTTTATGGCTGATCGTCTTTAAAAGCCACTAACTTTTTTTCTTTCAGTTGTGGTGGCTCTTGCAACGCCACCAGATATCCTAACTTTAGCAGGTCTGGTGGCAGGTTGGCCGCTGAACGCTGCATTTTATAGCTCGCGGGAGGTTGTTTTCTGCAGCTAGGGGCACCCTTGAAAAGTTCTTTAAACGCCTACCTATTCTGGATATCGAGCCCTCGGTGTCAAGTGATTTGTGCCGTACTAGTGCGGCGGGCGGCGGGCTTTGCTCGCAGCTAGGTGAGGTTTTGGTTATACTGCCGCGCCTTAAGCCAGACCAGTATTTATCGCGGCACCATGATGGCCAAACGACGGATGCTGTGCAGTCTCTCTCGCAAAAAATTGTAACAGTGAATTCGGCAATGCTTGAAACAAACCAGCAGCTCACCTCCCTCAAAGATTTACGCAGCCGTGTGGATGTGCTCCGGGGGTATCTTTGACTACGATCTTAAAAAAGAGCAATTAGCTGAGGTCGAACTCGAGTTGGCAGAGCCCTCGGTATGGGACAAGCCTGAAATAGCACAGCAGTTAGGCCGTCAGCGGGCGAGCTTAGAAGGCGTCGTGTTGTGTATTGATGATCTTGAGCGAGGAATTACTGACACCCTTGAACTGCTAGAGATGGTTGTTGAAGAAAATGATGCTGACACTTTGCAAGAAGTCGAAAGTGAAATAGCTAGCCTGTCCGAGGTTTTAGCGCAGCTTGAATTTAGGCGAATGTTTGCCGGCCCCATGGACCCTAATCATGCCTTTCTTGATATTCAAGCCGGCTCCGGTGGCACTGAGGCTCAAGATTGGGCGGAAATGCTACTGCGCATGTATTTGCGCTGGGGTGAGGCTCGAGGCTTTGCGACCGATTTAATTGAGGTGTCGGCGGGGGACGTGGCTGGAATAAAAAGCGCTACGATACATTTTCAGGGTGAATATGCTTTTGGCTGGCTGCGCACTGAAACAGGCGTGCATCGGCTGGTGCGAAAATCGCCATTTGATTCCGGCAGTCGGCGGCATACTTCTTTTGCCTCGGTTTTTGTGTCCCCCGAAGTAGACGACAATATTGAGGTTGAAATCAATCCTTCTGACGTGCGCACCGATACCTATCGAGCGTCGGGGGCGGGTGGCCAGCATGTTAATAAAACCGATTCGGCCGTGCGGCTCACTCATGAGCCTACGGGGGTCGTGGCGCAATGCCAGAGCGAGCGTTCGCAGCATCAAAATCGTGATAAAGCCTGGAAGATTCTTAAGGCTCGATTGTATGAGCTTGAAATGCAAAAGCTCAATGAGGCAAAGCAGTCGGTTGAAGATAATAAGTCTGATATTGGTTGGGGCAGCCAAATTCGCTCTTATGTACTTGATGATCAGCGCATTAAAGATTTGCGCACTGGTGAGCAAACGAGTAACTGTCAAAGTGTGCTTGATGGTGATATCGACAAGTTCATTGAAGCCTCGCTGAAGCAAGGTTTGTAAGCCTTGTTGGTAGCTTTGAGTAGCTGTGTTTGACCACAGCGCAGGGCGGTAAAGAGTTGTTGTAGAAGTATTGGCGTAGTGCGACCATTGCAAGCGGTATTAGTCGTGTGCAATGATTTTTAAAGCTACTAAATTTTAAATTATATTTTGATCAAGAGATCGCTAACGATGAGTAAGCAAATACCCACAGATTTACATGAGCCGGCCGGTGATATACAGGTTGATCACAAGTTGGTGGCTGAAAGGCGCTCCAAGCTCGATGAGTTGCGCAAGCTAAAGATGGCTTTTCCGAACGACTTTCGTCGTGATGCACTAGCGGCCGATTTGCAAAGAGAGTTGGGTGAGCATGACAAGCAAGCACTGGAAGTGCTTGACCGTCACGCCTCAGTAGCGGGTCGAGTGATGGCTAAGCGCGGACCATTTTTAGTATTACAGGACATGTCGGCTCGCATACAGTTGTATGTGGATAAAAAGTCGTTACCTGAAGAGCATGCTAGCGCGATTAAATCGTGGGATATTGGCGATATTGTGGGTGTCCATGGGCCAGTGCATAAATCGGGTAAAGGCGATTTATATGTCTATATTAAGGAGGCTGTGTTACTGACAAAATCGCTGCGCCCACTGCCAGACAAATTTCATGGTTTAGCCGATACTGAATTACGTTACCGGCAGCGTTATATAGACCTCATTATGAATGCCGACGTGCGCGATGTTTTTTTGCTGCGTTCGCGTATTGTAGAAAAAATTCGACAGTTTTTGGTTGAGCGCTCTTTTATCGAAGTAGAAACCCCGATGCTGCAAGCCATTCCGGGTGGCGCAACTGCGCGCCCATTTGTCACGCATCACAACGCACTCGATATGGAAATGTTTTTGCGCATTGCCCCCGAGCTGTATTTAAAGAGATTGGTTGTCGGTGGATTCGAGCGTGTGTTTGAAATCAACCGCAATTTTCGCAACGAAGGCTTGTCCACCCGGCATAACCCTGAATTCACCATGCTAGAGTTTTATCAGGCCTACGCTGACTATCGTGACTTAATGGATTTGACCGAGGCTATGCTCAGTGAAGTTGTGGCCGATGTGCATGGTAGCTCGAGCGTTGATTACCAAGGGGCGACTATAGATTTTACAGCGCCATTTGCGCGCCTTACCGTATTCGAGTCGATACTTGCGCACAACCCCGACTTGACTGCGGCGGATCTAGAAACGCGTGAAGCAGCAGCTGGAGTGGCGCAGCGTTTAGCGATCCCGATAAAAGATAGCTATGGCTTGGGTAAGATTCAAATCGAGATCTTTGAAAAGACGGTTGAAGATCGCCTTTTTGCGCCGACATTTATCACCGAATATCCTACCGAGGTTTCGCCATTAGCGCGGCGCAGTGACAGTAATCCGTTTGTAACTGATCGCTTTGAGTTTTTTGTTGCAGGTCGTGAAATTGCTAACGGTTTTTCAGAATTAAATGATGCAGAGGACCAGGCAGAGCGCTTTAAGCAGCAGGTCGCCGATAAAGATGCTGGGGATCTTGAAGCGATGCATTTTGATGCGGATTATATTGAAGCTCTGGAATACGGTATGCCACCAACCGCAGGAGAGGGCATTGGTATCGATCGTTTAGTGATGCTGCTGACCGATTCTCCTTCTATTCGCGATGTGCTTTTATTTCCAGCGATGCGGCCTATTCGAAGTAATTAAGTAGCAGTTTAGTGGCGGCGAGCTTGCTCGATTTATGAGGCGGATGATTTGCGCCGGCTGCCATTTAAAAATTTGTAAAGTGCTTGATCTTTTGCCGCGTACATTGGCAGGTGAAAAAAAAGATTGTATCATTGGGTCGATGCTGTCACTGTCACGCGAATTGCGCGCAAAGGTAAGCAGCAAGTCCGATACGCAGGCGAGTCGATACTAACGCGTGAATCATTTTAATAGGAAGTTCAAAACCATCAAGATTGTGGCCCATACCCTAATTGTTATCGACTGTATTGAGCAGGTCTGGGAGCACGTTCGGCGTCTGCCTTTAGCGTCAAAAAAAGTACGCCACCAGCCACCATTGATACAAAGCAACGCTATGCGACTAGGGCGCCCCAATCAGTTGTTGCGCCTTTTATTATGCATTGCACTGCTGCAAGCAGGAGCCTGCGCGTCAACCAGCCCAGCAACCCAGCAGCAATGCGAGGTTCAGGCTCCGCTTGTTACTACGTTGCAACAAGCAGCTCTTGCGTGTGAACCCGAAATTGATTTGGCTTCGGAAGCAGCTGTGCGCAAGCTTTCTTTAGGCAATGAATGGCATGGTGAAGGTCGTTATCAAGCAGCCTTTGATGCCTATGAAGCGGTGCTTGCTGAGCATGCTAGCTTGTTGGCCGATGCCTACGCACTGTGGGGTATGGTGGCTTTGCGGTTGGATCGTGACAATCCCGATTACAGTCGTGACGCGGCGCAAACAGTGGCTTATGTTCTCGATCAGCGAGCCGGAGACGCGATCAATAGTGAAACCGCTGCAGAGGCTCGTTTACTGTGGTTTGCAGCCAAGATCATGATAGAGGCCGATGCTGATAAGGATAGGGTGGTCGTGGAAAACCGCAAATTAGAAGGTGAGCTTGAACAGCGGGACGAGGCTATCCAACGTTTGCGCGAACTTACCGTGGGCCGCTGAGCTAACAGTCAGCTAGCTCCGTATCAATCATATAGTCTTTTTTTGGCGCAGTGCGTTTATGAGCACGATGCCATTCTAGAAGACGCCTTGCTAGAGGATGCCTTGCTAGAAAGAGGTTGATGAGCGCCGATGAACAGAGGACCGTTCGTTAATTAGCGGCAATACCGTTTGATAGCAACTTCCGCCCTGTTTATCTCAGCTTGGCGCTCTTCTTCCGATAGAATGGTCACCTCATTGTTGGCATCGCGACGGCGGATGAGCGCTTTACTGTTGAGCGACTCCAAGTTGGCCTTTGCCGTTGTGCAGTAGCCGTCACTTTTCTGCTTCGACAGTTTTTGTTTTTGCTCAAATTCTGCTTCCAGCAAGCCTGGTGTAGGGAGCGGTACTTGATCGCTGGACGGCGCGGCGCTTAAGCTTTTCGGGCGTGCTTTATTGGCGCTGGTTTTAATTTCAATGGCTTGTGTGTTGGCAGGTGGATGGGTCCCATACTCCCAAGTACCGCGTTCATTTTGCCATTTGTAATACGTTTCGGCCTGGCCCGTAGTGCTGACGAGCAGCAGTAATAGTAAGGTGCTACGCGCGAGGTAACGGGCTATTGAGGTGACTTTGATAGTGCTTGACGTAGAAATCAACATTTTCAGCATATTTGCACATTCTCTAGTGTTGGCGATAGCTGTTATCTCCAGAGGGGTAGGTTACACGACCCGCCCAGGAGATTTTTAGTCATTGAAGACCATATTAAGCGATATTTGCGCCTAAAGTTAAAAGATTATGTCACATTGGCAGTCATACTATTGACACCGGCGAGCTGAAAACGAAGAATTGACGGCTTGTGTTTTTTTATTGAGTCGATACGTGAGGTGGGCAGCAATAATGACCTACTCAATGAGCGTAACGGCGGTGCAGAACACCGAAAAAATGAACGATTCATGAAACCACGGTTAATAGTTAGTGCGCTCAGTTCGCCCTTGAAACCGTAAAAAAGCAGAGAAAGTAGTCATGCTAGACAAAGATAGCGAAAAACCAGACCAGGCTGCCCCAAGCAAGGGTCTTGCTGAGGTGACCCCTGAAGCCGAAATGCTCTCAGGTGGCGAAATGTTAGTGCGCGCCTTAGAGGAAGAGGGTGTCGAATTTATTTTTGGTTATCCCGGCGGTGCGGTGCTGCACATCTATGACGCGCTGCATAAGCACAGCAAGATACCGCATATTCTGGTCCGACATGAGCAGGCTGCCACGCACGCTGCAGACGGCTATAGCCGCTCTACTGGCAAAACGGGTGTGGCGTTAGTGACGTCAGGACCAGGTGCGACGAATGCTATAACGGGCATTGCCACGGCTTATATGGATTCAATACCCATGGTGGTAATATCGGGGCAGGTGCAAAGCCACCTCATTGGCGAGGATGCTTTTCAAGAAACCGACATGATTGGCATTTCGCGCCCAGTGGTGAAGCACAGTTATTTGGTGCAGCGCGTTGAAGATATTCCGGGGATCTTAAAAAAGGCCTTTTATCTGGCTAACAGTGGCCGGCCTGGGCCGGTCGTGGTCGATATTCCTAAAGATCTTTCAGCACCTTGGGAAAAGCGGCCCTTCCATTACCCTAAAACAGTCAAGATGCGCTCTTATACGCCGAGCATTAAAGGGCATAGCGGCCAGATTAAGCGTGCTGTGGAAGAATTGTTGCGCGCCAAGCGGCCCATTATTTATAGCGGTGGTGGCGTTATTCAAGGCAGGGCCAGCGAAGCTTTGCGTGCGCTGGCTAAACATTTGAATTTCCCCGTCACCAGTACTTTGATGGGCCTGGGTGCTTACCCAGGCAGCGATCGGCAGTTTTTAGGCATGTTGGGTATGCACGGCACCTATGAAGCCAATAACACGATGCATGGCAGTGATCTGATCTTGGCAGTAGGTGCACGTTTTGACGATAGGGTTACTAACACTGTGGCCAAGTTTTGCCCTGATGCGACGATTATTCATATCGACGTTGATCCAACCAGTATTTCAAAAACAGTGCCTTCGCACTTGCCAATTGTAGGCCCAGCGCGCGAGACGCTCGAAGAGATGTTGGAGCAGATTCAGGCTATTGAGGCGCGCGATGGAATTGCCAATAAGGTGGATCAAGCAGCACTCGCATTATGGTGGAAACAAATTGACGCGTGGCGTGCAGAGCAAGGTATCTATACGAGCAACCGCTTTGATGACACCACCGATGCAATTAAGCCCCAAGAGGTTATTCAGTTGTTGCATGAGCTGACCCAGGGTAAGGCGTTTGTGACCTCCGATGTGGGTCAGCATCAAATGTTTGCCGCTCAGTACTATGTATTTGATGAGCCCCATCAGTGGATTAATTCAGGCGGGCTTGGCACTATGGGCTTTGGTTTGCCCTCGGCGATGGGTGTGAAATTAGCGCATCCTGATAGTACGGTGGTTTGTGTGACGGGCGAAGGCAGTATTCAAATGTGCATACAGGAGCTATCTACCTGTACGCAATATAAAATTCCAGTGCTCATTCTCAATTTGAATAATGGTTATTTGGGAATGGTTAAGCAGTGGCAAGACATGCAGTATGAAGGCCGTTATGCGCAATCGACCTACCAAGATTCGTTGCCCGATTTTATTAAGCTGGCCGAAGCTTATGGTCATGTCGGCATGAAAGTTACCGACAAGTCTACGCTTCGAGAGAAAATGCAAGAAGCCCTAGAGCAAAGTAAAACTCAGCTGGTATTTATGGATGTTTATGTTGATCCACACGAACACGTTTACCCAATGCACATTGCCCCCAACGGTGCGATGAATGATATGTGGTTGAGCAAAGGGGAGCGCACTGAAAATGGAAAGTAGTCGTAGAATTTTATCGCTTTTAATGGAAAACGAAGCGGGCGCTTTGTCTCGTGTAGTAGGTCTTTTTTCACAGCGTGGCTATAATATCGAAACGTTGAACGTAGCGCCGACCAATGATAAGTCGTTGTCGCGTTTAACCCTTACGACCATTGGTGATGAGCGTAAAATCGAGCAAATCACTAAGCAGCTTAATAAGCTCATCGACGTGATTAAGTTGGTGGATTTGACCGAGGGTTCGCATATTGAGCGCGAGTCTATGTTGATCAAAGTGCGTGCCACGGGCGCTATGCGTGAAGAGATTAAGCGTACGACGGATATTTTTCGTGGGCAGATTGTTGATGTGAACAGTACGCTTTACACTATTCAATTAATAGGTACTCAGCAAAAGCTTGATGCCTTTATTGAAGCAGTTAAAGATGCGAATATTTTAGAAGTGGTTCGCAGTGGTGTTTCTGGTATTGCGCGCGGCGAAAAAATCTTGTCTTTGTAGAATACTAATGGACATAAAAAAACCGGCATTAGCCGGTTTTTTTATGTCTGAACAATTTAGAGGGTCAATCAGACGATTTTTTTCATATCCGTCATGTACGAACGCAAACGATGCCCGACAACTTCTACCGGATGGTTGCGAATCTGTTCATTGACCGCCACGAGTTGCTGGTTATCTACGCCATAGTCAGTAATGTTAAGCCCTTTGCCAATTACATCCGTGTCGATGTTTTTCATAAATTCGGCCAATAACGGCTTGCAGGCGTGATCGAATAAGTAGCAGCCATATTCGGCAGTGTCCGAAATAACACAGTTCATCTCGTAAAGCTTTTTGCGTGCAATGGTATTGGCGATGAGTGGCGTTTCATGCAGCGACTCATAGTAAGCTGATTCGTCAATGATACCTGCGGCCACCATGGTTTCGAAAGCCAGTTCCACTCCAGCTTTGACCATCGCGACCATCAAGATGCCATGATCGTAAAATTCTTGCTCGCTAATCTCCATTGAGCCGTTGGCTGATGTCTCGAAAGCAGTTTCGCCAGTGGCCGCGCGCCATTTGAGCAAGTTAGCATCGTCATTATTCCAGTCTTCCATCATGGTTTTAGAAAAGTGACCGGTCATGATGTCGTCTTGATGCTTTTCATACAGTGAACGCATAATGTCTTTAAGTTCTTGCGCTAATTCAAAGGCCTCGATTTTTGCCGGATTAGACAGGCGATCCATCATGTTAGTAATGCCGCCCAACTTGAGCCCTTCGGTCACTACTTCCCAGCCGTACTGAATTAATTTTGACGCATAGCCGGCATCCAATCCTTTTTCGATCATTTTATCAAAGCACAAAATTGAACCGGTTTGTAGCATGCCGCAAAGAATCGTTTGCTCGCCCATCAAATCCGATTTCACCTCAGCAATAAATGATGATTCAAGGCAGCCAGCTCGATCACCGCCAGTCGCTGAGGCATAAGCCTTTGCAATATCAAGGCCGTTACCTTGTGGGTCATTTTCAGTATGTACCGCAATCAATGTAGGCACGCCAAACCCACGTTTGTATTCTTCACGCACTTCGGTTCCAGGGCATTTGGGGGCAACCATCACAACCGTTAAATCATCACGAACCTGCATGCCTTCTTCAACAATATTAAAACCGTGTGAGTACGAAAGCGTGGCGCCTTTTTTCATTAATGGCATGATGCTTCCCACCACATCGGTGTGCTGCTTATCAGGGGTTAGGTTACACACCAAGTCGGCTTCTGGAATCAACTCGGCATAGCTGCCCACAGTGAAGCCGTTATCAGTGGCATTTTTCCAAGAGGCGCGTTGTTCGGCGATAGCCGAATCACGTAATGCGTAAGCGATGTTTAAGCCACTGTCGCGCATATTTAAACCTTGGTTTAAGCCTTGCGCGCCACAGCCTACAATAACGACTTTCTTACCCTTGAGGAGCTCACAGCCGTGTGCAAATTCATCGCGACCCATGAAGCGACATTTACCCAGCTGTTTGAGTTGCAGGCGAAGAGGGAGAGTATTGAAGTAGTTGGCCATGGTGATTCCTGTGGGTTCAAGGTGATAAAGTCTGCGAGTGTACGCGCTACTTTATGTTGCGTAAAATGATATATATGAAATAATGTGTTTCATTAAATGAAATAATTGAGTTGTCGTCTGGGCGCCAGTCCTTATATCCCCGTTGGTTTAGCTGCTTCTTCCACCCTAGAAAGCACGTGAAAAGAAACAAAATTTCATATGAATATCAGAGACCTAAGTGTTTTTATTGATTTG
>Ga0115549_1000354_pt1 | contig 29602 bp, 28 predicted proteins | sample COGITO_mtgs_1004_2_FD_87176 | JGI IMG/M metagenome (GOLD analysis project Ga0115549, IMG submission 87176) | Pelagic marine microbial communities from North Sea - COGITO_mtgs_100430 | ecosystem: Environmental > Aquatic > Marine > Epipelagic | place: Germany:Helgoland, sampling site Kabeltonne...
CGTCGGCCTCTTGCTCGCCAGCGGCGGCCTGGCCGAGGCCTTGCCGGGCTGGGCCGCGAGCGACGGGCAGAGCACCCAGGTTGTTGATCATGGCGCCTGGCAGCGCTTCCTCAATACCTTTTTACACACCGACGCAGCCGGCCAAACCTTCCTTGACTACGCTCGGGTGACGCCGCCACACCGTATTCAGCTGGCAGCCTACCTGACCGAACTGCAAGCCATTGACCCGCTCACCCTAAACCGGGCCGAACAGCAGGCCTATTGGCTTAATCTCTATAATGCCGCGACCGTCGAGGTGGTGCTGGGCGACTATCCGGTCAAGAGCATTCGCGCTATTGGTGGCGCATTCGGAGGCCTGATCCCGACCGGCCCCTGGAGCGCTGAACGGGTTCGAGTCAATAACCAGATGCTCAGCCTGGATGATATTGAACATGGCATCTTTCGCCCCAAGTTTAACGACTTTCGCGCCCACTTTGCCTTTAATTGTGGCGCCAAGGGCTGCCCCAACTTAGCCGCCCAGGCCTTTACCGGGCTCGCTCTGGAGGCTCAGCTGAACGCTGCGGCGCAGGCCTTTATCAATCACCCGCGCGGCGTGCGTCTGCAAGACGGCAGCTTGACGCTGTCAAAGATTTTCGACTGGTATCGGGCCGACTTCGTGGCCGATGAACAGGCACTGCCGTTATTCTTAGCGCCCTTTGCCGAACCCATACTGGGCGCCCAACTGACCAACTATAGCGGCCGCATCGATTATGAATACGATTGGTCACTCAATGAGGCAGCACCATTACTATGAAGAAATTATTGCTCTTAGCCTTACTAATATCGGCCGTCGGCTTATTTTTCTATTTTGACCTAAGCACCTGGTTTACCTTGGCGAAATTAAAAAGCCAGCAGAGCGCACTGGCCACCTATCAGGCGGATCATCCGATCGGGCTAGCGCTGCTCTATTTGCTGACCTACATCGGCGTAACCGCTTTGTCGTTGCCCGGTGCCGCGCTCATGACCCTGACCGGGGGCGCTGTCTTTGGCCTGGTTCAGGGCACCGTGCTGGCCAGTGTTGGCGCCAGCATTGGCGCCACCCTGGCATTTTTAATGGCTCGCTTCGTCATCGGGGGCTGGGTGCAAAGCAAATTTGCCGACCGCATTGCCCCCTTCAACCGCGGTATCGAGCAAGATGGCGCCTTTTACTTGTTTTCGCTCCGCCTGGTACCGGTGTTCCCATTCTTTATCATCAACGTGGTCATGGGCCTGACCACCATTAGGGTCTGGACCTTCTATTGGGTCAGCCAGGTCGGCATGTTGGCCGGCGCAGCCGTGTACGCCAATGCCGGCACCCAACTGGCACAAATCGATAGCCTGTCAGGCATCGCCTCACCCAGCCTACTGTTGTCTTTTGTGCTGCTCGGTCTGTTCCCCCTCGTCGCGCGCAAGTCGCTGACTTGGCTGCGCCGACGCCAAGACACATCAGACTCTGTGCGCTGACGCGTGGCAATACTTGGTGTCCGGATCAGGGCTTAGCGTTGGCTGGCGCAAGCCTTGCCGAATGCGGCATACAACGCTGATCAAAGAGCCATTCGATCTGCGGCCAATCTTAGGTATACTGGCCCTTAACTAGCGCCGGAATGAATCTAATGTCTATTCGAGTCCTGCTCAGCAGTCTACTGCTGATGACCACTCTGGCCCTGACCGGCTGCGGCAATAGGCCGACAGAGCTGACCTTGCCGAGCGCTGAGCGCACTAACATGACCAATACTGACCGCATTCAACCCTAAAGCATTAAGGCCCAACCCTAATATGGCTGCATTTCATTACCAAGCGAACCAACTGTTTATCGAACAGGTCTCTGTGGCAGAACTGGCCATGACTTACGGCACGCCCTTGTACGTCTATTCTCGCAGTGCCATCGAGCAACAGCTTGCGGCCTATCAGGAAGGTTTGGGTGACCACCCGGGGCTAATCTGTTATGCCGTCAAGGCCAATTCGAACTTGGGTGTGCTGAGCTGTTTAGCGCAACGCGGTGCCGGTTTTGATATCGTCTCGATCGGTGAGCTGGAACGGGTCTTACTCGCCGGCGGCGATCCAGCCAAAGTGGTTTTTTCCGGCGTAGCGAAAAAGGCCAGCGAGATGCGCCGCGCCTTAGAAGTTGGCATACACTGTTTTAATGTCGAATCCGCGGCCGAGTTGGAAAGGCTTAATGAGGTGGCCGGTGAACTGCAGGTCCAGGCACCCATTTCCTTGCGGGTTAATCCCGATGTTGACGCCCAAACCCATCCCTATATCTCCACTGGGCTGAAGGAAAACAAGTTTGGTGTCGATTTCCGCCAGGCGCGGGCCTTCTATCAACGGGCGGCCGCCCTGCCACACATTCGCATCGTGGGTATGGACTGCCATATTGGCTCCCAGCTACTGGTCTCGCAACCCTTTGAGGATGCCGTCGATCGCCTGCTGGCCCTGGTCGATGAACTCAAGACCGATGGCATTCAACTGGACCATATCGATATGGGCGGCGGCATCGGCGTGCAGTACACCGAGGACGATCAGGAGCCCGATGTCAGGGCCTACGTCGGCCTGTTGGTAGAGCGCATTAAAGGCCGAGATCTGGCTTTGGTTTTGGAGCCCGGACGCAGCATCGTCGCCAATGCGGGTATTCTGGTGACCGAGGTTGAATACCTTAAGAGCAATGATGAGCACCACTTTGCCATTGTCGATGCCGGCATGAACGACCTAATCAGGCCCTCTCTGTATCAGGCCTGGATGGATATAGTCCCGGTCAACAAGGCGTCGGTCGGACAACAGGCGAGTTGGGATGTGGTCGGGCCGATCTGTGAAACCGGTGATTTTTTCGGCAAGGGCCGTGCCCTGAGTCTGCAGGCCGGCGACTTGCTGGCGGTGATGTCCGCCGGCGCCTATGGTTTTGTGATGGCGTCCAACTATAACAGTCGTGGCCGCCCAGCCGAGATTTTGGTCTCTCAGGGTCATGTCCAGGTGGTGCGTCAGCGAGAAACCATGGAGTCCTTATGGTCATTAGAAGCCATAGCCGACGCCTGAATAGGCTTTGTTAGAACGCGGAATATTCGCGGTTTGGGTAACGACCCTACCGTCCAAATTAGGCAGCAGAGGCAAGCATGCGGTTAAAGTTTACAAAGATGCACGGTTTGGGCAATGACTTTATGGTGATCGATGGCGTCACCCAAAATGTCGAACTCAGTGCGACAGAAATTGAAGAGTGGTCCGATCGGCACTTCGGTATCGGTTTTGATCAGCTGCTGTTGGTCGAGCCGCCCACCCGGCCCGATCGCGACTTTCGCTATCGAATCTTTAATGCCGATGGCAGCGAAGTGGAAAATTGCGGCAACGGCGCGCGCTGCTTTGCGCGTTTCGTCACCGATCAGCGCCTGACCGAACAAACCTCGATCCGGGTTGAAACCGCCGGTGGTGATCTGGAGCTGCATATTCAGGACGATGGCCAGGTTACCGTCGATATGGGTCGGCCACGCTTGGCCCCAGCAAAAATCCCCTTTAATGCCCCCGACCGGCTCGACCTCTATGACTTGCAGGTGAATCAACAGACCCTGCAAATCAGCGCCGTTAATATGGGCAATCCACACTGTGTGATCCGAGTTGAGGATGTGCTGCGGGCCGATGTAGAACAACTGGGTCCACAGATCGAAAGCCATCTCGCCTTCCCGCAACGCGTCAATGTTGGCTTCCTCGAAGTGGTTAACCGCAGCCAGGTCCGCTTGCGCGTGTTTGAACGCGGCGTCGGTGAAACCCTGGCTTGTGGCACCGGCGCGTGCGCCGCTGTTGTGGCCGGGATCATCAATGGCTGGCTCGACCATGAGGTGTCTGTCACACTGCCAGGTGGCGTTTTAGCCATTCAATGGTCGGGCGAAGGCAACGTTATGATGACCGGTCCCGCCAGCCGGGTGTTCGAAGGAGTTTTATCGTGAAAAAGTTGTTTCAGCAGCTTGGTTCGGCCGAGACCGACGTCGTACGCTATTTAAAACAGCATCCTACTTTTTTTGAAGATCATCCGAATCTACTCAAGACGCTGCATATTCGTCATGACAGTGGCCAGGCGATCTCCTTGATGGAGCGTCAGAATAGCATTTTACGCACTGAAAACAGCGCCATGATCGATCGTATAAGTCAGTTTATTAGTGTCGCCCAGCGCAACGACCAGCTGTTTTTAAACTTGCAGGCCTTGTCACTAGAACTGATTACCTGTCGTACCCTAAACGAGATCAGCCATACCCTGACCCAGGGCTTGACCGGCCGATTCGAGGTTGAAGAAGCACAACTGGTCTTCAACCACCTGCCCGGCGACACCGACGACTCTTGGCGCGCCTGCGATGCCAACGCCTTAGAGCTGCATTTCCCAGAGACGGTGGCGCATTTAAGGAATCAATGTGGTGAATTCGACTCGGCGGCACGGCAGTTTATCTTCGGCGACGCCGCCGTCCGATCCATGGCCGTTGCCGCCATTTCGCTCAATGGCCAGGCCATCGGTCTACTGGCCCTAGGCAGTCGCGATGCGCTGCACTTTAAGTCGAGCACCGACACTTTGTTTCTGGGCTATCTGGCCATGGTGGTCAGTCAGCTGTTGGTTCGCTTTTAAGCTCTATCTGGATCTTGTCCATCAGACTGAGGCCGACATGGGCATCGTAGTAGGCGGCCTCATTGATAAAGGCACCGTAGACAACTTTACTACCGGTATAGGCTAGGGTATCTCCGGCCAACGTCATAAAAAACGGGTCGCCCGGCGCAATCGGCTGGTAGTCTCTGTCCTGCAAGTCCGGATGCACCATCGCGGTTAATTCACCTTGCTCATTTTCCGGCAGGACCACCTTTTCGACAAAGCAGAAGCCCTCGCGCTGCCCCGCTAAATTCGGCAAGGTGCCTCGATTAAAGGCATCTAAATAGTCCAGGCAATGCATCACCACCGCCTGGGTTTCATTGTATACATCGGCCCGAAGTAAGCCCTGGGGGACCGGCCCCACCTCGACCAAAAACCCGTTGTAACGCCCCACTGAGGTGAGAAAGGTGTCACTCAGGCGTTCACCCGGGTCCATAAATAATTTCGCATGGGGCAGTTGCTGCTGCACATAGAAGGCCATGCCGACCACCAGCGGGTCTTCACTGTTAAAGATCAATGAGGTACCCATATTGGCGGTGGTGGTGTGTAAATCGATAACAAAGTCGACTCGGGGATCTTCCTTCGGGCCGAGCAACGCGTTGAGGGCCTTGGCCTGCTGGTGTTCATAACCGAGGAGAGCGGTATTGTTGAGATCATCAAGACTGAACTGACGGTTTAGATCCTGATCGATATAACGTCGATTGAGCCCGTTAGCCCTGGGGTTGGTTAGGTGCAATTCGGTGGTAAAGCTCGAGCGAGCCACCTGTGCGGGGTCAGAGCGCCAATGTTTTAACAGATGAACACCGGTCAATTCATTACCATGGGTGCCACCGGTAATGGCAACCTGCTTAATGTGCGGCATAATACTCAACCTCGAAGGAACAAAAGGGGAATGGAATCAGCTTAACAGCTTTGGCCTTGTTGATCCGCTGATTTTCCACATCCAACACCGAGATTTAGAGCGCGCCCGAGCCGACGTCCCGGGGCGACCTGCTGTACTCAAAAACCATCGACTTGCCCGCCCGCCTTGGCCATACTGACGCGAAAACCCGTCGATAGGAGACACAGATGCGCATCGCCATGATCTGGGCAATGGCCAATAACGGCGTCATAGGGCGCCAGAACAAGTTGCCTTGGCACCTGCCCAATGACCTAAAATACTTCAAGCGCCTGACCAGCGGCAAAACTGTGATCATGGGCCGCAAGACCTATGAAAGCATTGGCCGCCCGTTGCCGAATCGGATCAACATAGTCATCACGCGTGCGAAGGATTTTCACGCCGAGGGCATCAAGGTGGTCAATAGTTTGCCAGCCGCACTGGAGCTGGCGGCGGCCGAGACGCTGATAGCCGGCGCCGAGGAAGTCATCGTGATCGGCGGTGCCGAGATATATAAGCTCTGTCTGCCCTTGGCGGAACGCCTCTACGTGACCCTAGTGCATGCCGATGTCGATGGCGATGCGCGCTTCCCCGAGTGGGATCGGCAGGCCTATCAAGAAATCGGCCGCGAGGACTTCAGCGCGGACGGTCCCAATCCGTATGACTATTCCTTTGTGGTGTTTGACAAGATTCGCCACTGAGTGCGCCGCCCGGCTTTATTCCAGTGGCGTGTCGGGCAGATTACGAATCTGCCCGACAATCAACAGCGCCGCTATGGAACAAACGCAGATGCCCAGCAGTATAGGCAACAGGGTGTCGTTATAGAACCAACCCACCAGAGCCGACACCAGCACGGCGACCACATTCGATACCGAACCCACCACCGCAGCGCCGATCCCGGCCATCCGTCCCAGTGGCACCATCGCCAAGGCGTTCAAATTGCCGAACAGAATACCGACGCAAAAAAACATCAGAAAACCCAAGCCCATAAAGGCCCACAAGGGTGGAATACCCTTATTCACAAAGGCGATCAGAGTCAGCAGCGTGGTAAAAAATAGCAGGCCCCAGAGGCCAGTCACCGTCAGACGCTCCGCGCCAAAGCGCACCACCAGGCCACTGTTTGCAAAGGACGCAACACCGATGCCAAAGGCTAGGGCGCCGAAGTAGAACGGGAAAGCCTCGCCGAGTTGGTATATACCCTGGAAAATGGCCTGCGCGGAGGCTACATAGGATAACAGGGCCCCGAAAATCAGCCCTGCCGTAATCGAGAAACCCAGTACCCTCGGGTGATGCACCACCGCGACGGTGGTGCGCCAGATGGCTTGCACGCGAAACGGCCGCCGATTGGCAACGCCTAAGGTTTCTGGCTGTCTTATCACCAACCAGAGTGCGGCAATGGTCGACAGGACAATAAACAAACCAAAGATGGCGCGCCAACTGAACGCCAGCAGGACTGCCTGACCGACCAGAGGGGCCACCATCGGCACCATGATAAAGACCATCATAACAAAGGACATGACCCGCGCCATGGCGTCGCCAACATAGATATCGCGTACCAATGCCAGTGATGCGATACGCGGTCCGGCGACACCAATACCCTGGAGCACTCGACCGACCAGTAACATCGGTAAACTGGTCGCCGTCATGGCCAACATGGAACCGAGACAAAATAATAGGATGCCGGTGAGGATGCCGAACTTTCGGCCATAGGAGTCGGACAGGGGCCCGAAAAAGAGCTGTCCAAATGACATGCCAAATATCAGCGAGGTAATCACCCATTGGGTCTGACGCATATCCTGAACACCCAAATCGCTGGCTATCTGCGGCAGGGCGGGCAACATTGCATCGATACTCAGCGCCACCAACGAGCTGATCAGCCCGACGAGGGCAATAAACTCGGCGAGCGGAGGTGAGGCTTTGGTTCGAGCTTGGGACGAGGCGGTCATGTTGTTCCTACGGGGCGAACTTCGGCCGCGCAGTCTAGCACAGCCGATGGCCGGCTCTAGGCTTTTGTTCATCGTTGCCCCGTCCTGAGCGAGCCGCCGGCGACGAACCTGCAAACAAACATTTACAGATCGATATAAAAAAACCGCGCTCGGCGGTTTTTTTATTTTAGCAACTAGCGTGGTCCGATTGCTCGAGCCTTAGCGTTGCCACACGTCGCGCAAACCGATGGTCTTGTTAAAGACCAGGGCATCGCCCGTCGAGTCGAATCGATCGACGACAAAATAGCCTTCGCGCTCAAACTGAAAGCTGGCTTCCGGTGCGGCGGTCTTGAGACTGGGTTCAACAATACAGTCGGTCAGAATCGACAATGAATCGGGATTGATAAAGCTCATGAAATCATTGTCGCCCTTATCCGGGGTCGGATGATTAAAGAGTCGGTCGTAGACCCGCACCGTGGCCGGCAAGCCGTGCTCGGCCGATACCCATTGGATCACGCCGCGCGGCTTGATGCCGTCGATGTTATTGCCGACCGAGTCGGCAACCACCGTCGCCTGAATTTCGCTGATTTGGCCGTCGGCATCTTGGCTAAAACTTTCCGCCTTGATGATATAGGCACCGCGCAAGCGCACGTAATCGCCGGGCACTAGGCGTTTAAATTTCTTGCGCGACAGGCTGCTATCCAGATTAAAGTCATCCCGGTCGATCCACAATTCTCGACTCAGCGGGACATCACGCTCACCCAGTTCCGGCTTATTCGGATGGGCTGCCATGCTCAGTATCTCTTGATGACCCTCAGGCAGATTGGTCAACACGACCCGCAGCGGGTTCATCACCGCCATGGCGCGCGGTGCATTGTCGTTGAGATCGTCGCGAATTGAGGCTTCCAACATGCCCAGGTCGACGACGGTGCCGACGGCCCGAGAAATACCCGAGGCATCGATAAAATGGCGAATGGCCGCGGGCGATACACCACGCCGACGCATGCCGCTGATGGTCGGCATACGCGGATCGTCCCAACCGTCGACTACCTGTTCATCGACCAGTTTTTTCAACTTACGTTTGCTGGTAATGGTGTAGTTCAAATTCAAACGCGCGAATTCAACCTGGCGGGGCCGAGACGGCACCGGCAACTGATCGAGAAACCAGTTATAAAGCGGCCGATGGTCTTCAAATTCCAACGAGCAGAGCGAATGCGTCACGCCTTCGAGCGCATCACCCTGACCGTGAGCAAAGTCATAACTCGGGTAGATGCACCACTTGTTACCCGTTTGGTGGTGCTCAACCTTGCGAATGCGATAGATAATTGGATCGCGCATATTTAAATTGGGTGAGGCCATATCGATTTTTGCACGCAGCGAACAGCGGCCCTCATCGAACGCGCCGTCTTTCATCTGCGCGAACAGCTCGAGGTTTTCGGCCACGCTGCGGCTGCGGAATGGACTGTCTTGGCCCGGCTCGGTGAGCGAACCGCGCGCGCTGCGCAGTTGCTCGGCGTTTAGGTCACAGACATAGGCTTTGCCCTGCTCGATCAAATGGACCGCCCAGGCGTGTAACTGATCGAAATAGTCCGAGGTAAACTTAACCGGCGCCTGCCAGGTAAAGCCCAACCAACGGATATCTTCCTCGATCGCGTCAATATAGGACTGCTCTTCTTTTTCCGGGTTGGTGTCATCGAAACGCAGATTGGTTTCGCCCTGGAATTCCTGCGCGAGACCAAAATTGACGCAGATCGCCTTGGCATGGCCGATATGCAAATAGCCATTGGGTTCCGGCGGAAAACGGGTAACGATTTTAGTGTGCAGGCCGGCTTTCAGATCATTGTCGATGATTGTCCGCAAAAAGTTGGACGATTGTTCAGTCATGTAGGCGCTTCTCTGTTCCAGGGCGTGGGAACCGCCGATTATAACGATTCCCGGCCGGTTAAACAGGCGCAAAGGCAAAGAAAACCGCTGGCCCAACAAGAAAGGTCGATTTTAGGCCTCGCCGTGCCGACTCAGCGAGCGGGCAGGCCGAACCGGCACGAGGCTCTGCCCACTTTGACTGCAAAAAAAACCGACACAAGCGCCTCAAAATGGGCTCCAGAGTTGTCTCTGACGGCTATTCAGGGCGGTGCTTAACCATCCGCCGCAGACCCAAAATCGACAACAGACCCATGCCAAATAGCAGCAGAGTAGCGGGTTCGGGCACATCCACCAACTCGATCGCGGCCAGCGCGAAGTCACTGCTGTACGGATTACCCAAGTACGGATGAGCGCCCAGGTAGAGGTTGGTCACCCCGCTAAAGAGTCCGGCACTGGTCAGGTCTAAGGCATTATCTAGCGTCGCGGTGAGAAAACCGGTGTGATCATTATCGGCGGTTCCTTCCCAGATACCATAGTTCAGATAGCCGACGTCGCTGCCAATTGAGGCATGTTCGGCGACTCGATCGGTGGGTGAGGCCGCGAACAGGTCGAGCAAAGTAACCGATTTAATATCGACCGCCGATGAAAACATCACCTGCAACAACTCAACACCATAGGTGACTTCGTCATCGCCAATGCCGATACCATCGGTTTCACATTGCAGGCCCTGGCCGCCAACATCGAAGCAGGGTTGCTGGCCGTCATAGGGGGTGTTGGTGAAGGGCACCTGCTGGCCATAACGGTTATAGGCGATCAGGGTTACATCCAAATCACCATAGGCAACGGTGTGTGGCGTGCCAGCGGCAGACCATTGAGTAGCGTCGGTGAAGTCGATCAACGTGGCGTGGGCGGCACTGGCCGCAACAATGAGTGCGCCGGCGGCGAGCCAGCCTCTTGCGTAAGACAACATAGGGCATATTCCTTTTGCTGGTTGAATGGCACATTCAATAAAGCAAAAACCAGACCTATTCCTAAGCGCGGCCAGGCGACACTGGCCCCGGGTGCGGCGGACCCGAGTGTCTGTAATCGGCGCGGTGAACTGTATAATCATTCGACGGTTGTGGGCTGTGCATGTCGAGTTCTCTTACGCTGTTAAAAACAATCTAAAGCCAAGAGCCATATGGGTAAGGGCCATTGATTGTTGCCCCCTCCTGCAGGTACCTTGTCGAACTGTCGATACAGACCGGCATTGGTGCAGTCGGAGAACGGCCTGCCAACGCGTTGTCGATAGATAAATTTTATTCATATTAACTAACACAGGAAAATACCATGAGTGCTGACGATTCATATATTCCACCCAAGGTATGGCAATGGCATACGCCAAGCGGCGGCAATTGGGCAAATATTAATCGGCCTATTTCCGGCGCAACGCACGACAAGGTATTAGAAAAAGGGCAACACCCTTTTCAATTGTATTCGTTAGCTACACCCAATGGGGTGAAGGTAACCATTATGTTTGAAGAGTTACTCGCCTTGGGAATCAAAGAGGCGGAATACGATGCCTATCTAATCAATATTGGTGAGGGTGATCAGTTCGGTAGTGATTTTGTTAATATTAACCCCAATTCAAAGATCCCCGCCTTGCTCGATCAAAGCAAGACTGAAACCGTTCCTATATTTGAATCGGGATCGATTTTGTTTTATTTAGCTGAAAAATTTCAAGTCCTGATCCCTACAGGCGATAAACGCACCCAATGCATGTCCTGGTTGTTTTGGCAGATGGGCAGTGCACCCTATTTAGGCGGTGGCTTTGGTCACTTCTATTCGTATGCTCCTGAGAAATTTGAATATTGTATCGATCGATTTTCTATGGAAGTAAAACGTCAACTGGATGTGCTCGACAAGCACTTAGCCCATAACGACTATATCTGTGGAGATGAATACAGCATTGCCGATATTGCCATCTGGCCTTGGTATGGCGCGCTGGCCTTAAATCGACTGTACGATGCGGCAGAATTTTTAGATTTGGCCTCATACCAACACCTAATGCGTTGGGCTAAACAAATTGATCAACGTCCCGCGGTTAAGCGTGGCGTAATGGTCAATAAGGCTTGGGGAGAGTTGTCGGGCCAACTGCATGAACGTCATGATGCGAGTGATTTTACCGAACGGTCGCAGGATAAAATTACCAAAAAATGAGTTGAATTTGAGATGCTCATCCAGCCTCATCAGGCTGGATGCCGGCGCTCTGTTAAACCAACGGTCAACGGAATCAGCACCAGTAACAGCGACAAGCCGATCACCCCAGTCCAGCCCCAATGCTGGTAGAGCAGACCATTCAAACTGATGCCCAGCCAACCGCCAACATAATAGAACAGCACATAGAGTGCATTGGCGCGGCCGTGGCCGCTGGTCAGGCTGCGATTGAGGGCGCCCACAGCGGCGGCGTGAACACAGAAAAACCCGGCACAGACCGCGGTGAGGCCGACAACCACCGCGATCAAGGACGCCAGCTGCAGCAATAACAGGGCCAGCAACAGCACCAGGCTGCCGGCGACCAGAGTCGCCCGGCTGCCAAAGCGCACGCTCCAGCGACCGGCCAGTGGGGCCATAAAGATGCCCATAATATAGACCAGGTAGAGCGTTGTAGTCGCTTCGGTCGACCAGCCAAAGGGGGCGTCTGCTAGGCGAAAGGGCAGGTAATTAAAAACCGACGAGAAAACCGCGAAGCTGCCCGCGGCGCAAATAAAGTAACGTACCAGCGGCCACTGGGCCAACAGCTGACCATAGCTCAGCGTGCTCTTTACATGAGGGCCTGCGTTGCTCGGCTTGGGCAAGCCGACAACCGCAATGACCGTAGTCAGCACGGTTAAGATGGCGGTGGCCATAAAGGCATAGCGCCAGTCATCGGCCGGGAACAACCAACCGCCCATCAGCCGGCCGCCCAGGCCACCCAAGACCGTCGCGGCGACATAGGAGCCCATGACCACGCTGAGCTTCTCGATCGGCAGTGTCTTACCTAGGTAGGCGGCGATCGAGGTGGTTAGAGCTGGAATAAACAGGCCCTGGACGAAGCGCGCCGCGATTAAAACCGGGAAGCTGTCGGTCAGGGCACAGACCAATCCTGCGCCGGCCACCATCAGGCCACCGACCAGGATAATGGGCTGAATGGGCCAACGATCGACCAGCAAACCAAAGGGCAGATTGGCCAACGCCATACCCAGAATAACCGCCGATACCGCCCAAGATACGCCCGCAATATCGATACCGAATTGGGCTTGCACCATCGGCAACACCGGTTGCGCCAGATAGATATTGGTAAAGGCCGCCGAGACTAAGGCGAATACCATCAATTGCAAACGCAGGTAAGGAAAAGCAGGCATAGTGAACCGCTGTGCAGAGGGAGGCGCACTCTACCATAGGCTGGCCGAGCTCGGTGTCGATCTTTTGTCGTATGGCCTGCCGCCAAACTCTGCGCCGAGGGCTTCGGCTAAACTAAAAAGACCGCGCTCGCGGCCCAAGAAGGCTACAGAGCGCGGTCTGCCAGGTTGCCTAGGCTGGCCGGTATCAGCTCGCCGGCCGAGCCGTTGCTAGCCTAAGCGTCTTTTTGCGCGCGCGCCGATTTCGCATCGGATTGCGCTGTTTGGGCATGTTCCAATACCGACTGGCCTGCGTCGGAAGACGCGTTGATCGCAATGGTTTTGGGCTTCATCGCCTCGGGCACTTCCTTTACCAAGCTGATGGACAGGAGCCCGTTTTCAAGGGTCGCCCCGGTGACCTCAACGTAGTCGGCCAAATTAAATTTGCGCTCGAACGTGCGGTGGGCAATACCATGATGGGTGTACTGATGCTGTGCGTCGTCCTGTTTTTTACCTGAGACGCTGAGCACGCCCTTTTCAACATTGATCGACAACTCATCCGGTGCGAATCCGGCGACGGCCAGTCCGATGGCATAGCGATTGTCATCCAGCACTTCAATATTATAAGGCGGATACCCCACGGCGCTGCTGTCCATGCTGAGGGTTGAATCCAATAGGGCAGCGAGGCGGTCGAAACCGATGCTGTTGCGGTACAGGGGGCTAAGGTCAATTGAGTTCATCATATATCCTCCAAGAGAAGCAATACTAAATAAAACCAATTCGTCACCAGGCGGCCCAACTGACCCACCCGTGACAGTTGTAAAGATAAGGATTCCGGACCGAATTTCAAGGCCGGTTTGACTGAAAAAAAGTAAAATTTAGTCGCAGTTAAATGTCGCCCTTGCGCGCCTAGGGTCAACCCATTCGAGTGGCGCAACCGTTCTCGATCAAGAGCGACGATAGCGCCGTTCGGGTCGACCGACCTGACCGTAGCTGACTTCCGCGACCACTTCTTGGGTACTGACCAGATACTCCAGATAGCGGCGTGCGGTGGTGCGCGATGCGCCTATCTCAAGCCCCAACTCTTCGGCATTGAGGTGTTGGGTGTGTTGCATGGTGTCGCGCACCTTATCGAGGGTCAAGGCATCGATGCCCTTGGGGGGCCGCGTGGCCTTGCTCGGGCTTGAGACATCATTGATCGGCATCAGGGCATCAACCTGGTCCTGCTGAACCAGCTGCAATTGGTTGAGCTGGGTCAGGTGTTTGGAATAGCGCTGAATGGCATCCTCCAGCCGATCGAACGCCAGGGGTTTTAAGATGTATTCAAACACCCCAGCGTGTAAGGCGGAGCGCAAGGTCTCCACGTCTTTGGCGGCGGTGATCAGAATAATATCGACCTGCTGATTGGCCATGCGCCACTGGCGCAACAGTTCCAGTCCATTGCCGTCGGGCAGGTGGACATCGAGTAAGACCAGTTGCGGCTGGAAAACATCGATAAGATCCTGAGCCTCTTGCACCGAATGCGCGATGCCGCACAGTTCGGTATTGGCAATGCGCTGCACGAAGCGGCGTTGGATTTCGGCATTCTGGGGATCGTCTTCAACGATCGCAATTCTGAGTGGCTCGGCCATGGTACTGGGTTAACCTTTTTTATTATTTTTAGGTATATATAAGATAAAGCGGGTGCCGATGGGGTCAACATTTTCCAGATGAATGGTGCCGCCACACTGGTGCATGAGATTGTGAATCAGGTACAGGCCATAACCGTGATCGTTACCGCCCTTGCTGGAGAAACCCTTGGCAAATATCTTGCTCTGAATCGCCTCCGGGATGCCATCGCCCTGGTCCTGTACTTCCACTATTACGTCGTTGCCCATATCGGTCAAGCTGACATACACCCGACCCCCGACACCGGTAAATTGGCGTGTGGCCTCGAAGGCATTTTCAATCAGGTTGCCGAGGATCGAAGCCAGCTGATCCTGAGTTAGGGTCAGGGGTAAGTCGGTCAGATGACTTTCCGGATCGATCACCAGATTCAGGCCCAACTCCTTGGCGCGGTTAAACTTGCCCAGCAGGCAACCGGCAATCACCGGGTCCGGCGTGGCATTGAGCAGCAATTCCAAGAGCGCCTGATGGTCACTGGTCTCGCGCCCGATCAGGGCGAGGGCCTCCTGCTTGGCATCGAGTTGAATCAACCCAGAAATGGTGTGCAGCTTATTGGAGTATTCATGCGCCTGACTGCGCAACGTCTCGGCATATTGTTCGATTTTGGTTAGCTGCTGACTGATCAGATCGACCTCATTACGGGGTCGAAAACTCGATACGGCGCCGATGATTTCATCGCCCTGCATCACCGGCAACCGATTAACAATCATCTGCTTGCCGCGCAGCCAGACTTCCAGGTCAAACTGCGGTGCACCGGTTTCCAACATCGTCATCAGGCCAGAATCAGGCAAGATGGCGTCGATCTGTTCACCTTCAAGCAGGGTATCGGGAGACAGGCCCAGCGTTTCAATGGCCTTGCGGTTAAAGGTGGTGATCTGGCCGGCGCGGTTGATGGCAATAATGCCCTCGCGCACCGACTGCAGCGTGGCATCGCGCTCGGTAAAAAGCCGCGCGATCTGCTCTGGTTCCAACCCAAGAATTTCCCGCTTAAGGCGCCGTGCGATGGTGATGGCAAAAAACACGCTGCCGCCCATGGCCAACAGCAACACCCCGGCCAACCAAATCGAATAGCGGGCAATGGTGGCGTCGATCTGGGCCAGGGAATAGCCGACCGAGACGATACCGATAATGTTTTCCCCGTTCAGATCATAAACCGGCGCCTTGCCGCGCATCGAATAACCCAGGCTACCCTTGGCCTTGTCGATATAGCCCCGGCCCTGAATCAGCGCCGGCGTGCCCTCGTCACCGTCATCATCGGCCATCGACTTACCCAGTTTGGCACTATTGGGATGGGCTAACCGAATGCCATTGTGATCGCCTACAACAATAAAGAGCGCCTCATTGGTGGCCGCCAAATTTTTTGCGAAGCGATTCAGGCCGACCATATCGCGCCGTTCGATACCGACGATAACGGTCGGTGTCAACGCCACGGTCTTGGCGACATTGAGCGCGCGCTGGCCAATTTCCTGATCGAGCGAACGCGCCAGATTGAGCCAGGCAAAGCCACCGATCAGGATCGCCTGGGCGACAGAGAGCAGACACAGCACAATAATCAAGCGGGTATTGAGTTTGAGGCTGCGATAGCTGCCGCTGGGTGACTTCATAATGTTCCAGGTTCGGCTCAAGGGGAGCTTGAGTTTAGCAAAAAGGTCCGCTCGCCGGCGTGAACAATATGAACAAAATGATCACAAAGACCTTTATGCAATCAACGCACTTAAGCTGTTGCCGATCAGAGCGGCGTCCTATGCTCGGCCGGTCCGGTTGACTCACCAGCAGTCGACCGGCTCAAATAAAAACAACAATCAACGCACCCAATAAGGAACCACCATGAATTCAAAGCGTACCCTAACAACTGTTCTGGCCACGGCATTGAGCCTGTCGGCCAGCCTGACCATGGCTTGGGAGCCATCCGGCAAGGTCGATTGCATTTCACCATCTGGCCCAGGCGGCGGTTGGGACTTTACCTGCCGTAGTGTGGGTAAAACCCTGGCCGATCTAAAGCTGATCCCCGGTTCCATGCAGACCACCAATATGGCCGGCGCGGGCGGCGGTGTTGCCTTTGCCCATGTTATTGGCAAACGCGGTGACGACAACCAACTGATCGTTGCGGCCTCTACCGCCACCACCACCCGTCTGGCCCAAGGTCAGTACACTGGCATGAATGCCGGCATGGTTAAGTGGGTCGGTGCCTTAGGCGCGGACTATGGCGTTATTGCCGTCGGCAAAGACTCCAAATACCAGAACCTGAATCAGCTGATGGCGGCGATAAAAGCCGATCCGCGTGCGGTGAAGTTTTCCGGCGGCTCAGCCAATGGCGGCTGGGACCACTTGAAAGTGCTGATTGCCGCCAAGGCGGCCGGTGTCGGCAGCTTACCGAGCATCCCGTACCTGTCGTATAACAACGGCGGCGAAGCCATTACTCAGGTCGTTGGCGGACACGTTGATGCCTTCACCGGTGACATCTCCGAAGCCGCTGGTTTCTGGGAATCGGGCGATCTGCGCCTGCTCGCCGTATTAAGTGAAACTCGTTTGCCCGGCAAGTTTGGCTCTATCCCAACCGCTCGTGAACAGGGCATTGATGCTCTGGGTCCAAACTGGCGCGGTTTTTATATGCCTAAAGGTGCCGATGCCGACGCGAAACAATACTGGGTTCAGGCGATCGAAACCCTGTATGACTCGCCAGAGTGGAAAGCGACCATGGCTAAAAATGGCCTAATCCCCTTCCATCCGAAAGCGGACGAATTCGAAGCCTTTGTAACCCAGCAGGTTGCCGATATCGAACAACTTTCACGTGAAATTGGTCTGCTTAAATGACATCAATTGGGGATCGACTCTTGGGTCTTTCCCTGTTGATTCTCGCCCTAGCCTATGGCTGGGGCGCTCAACAGTGGCCTGAACCCTTTGGCGGCAGCGAGACAGTTGGACCGGAAACCTTTCCCACCCTACTGGCGATCATACTTGCGCTGGCCAGCCTCAACATGATGTTCAAACCGGACCCGGATGCCGACTGGCCGCCGCGTAAAACCTTAATCGAACTGGCCATGGCGATCTTGGCGCTGTTTATCTATGCGCTGTTGATCGAACCGGTCGGCTTTATCTTGACCACCCTGGCCTGTGTTGCATTCTTGGCCTGGCGTATGGGCGCGGCACTCAAGCCGGCGCTGATGATTGCCACCGTCGGTGCGGTTGTCGTGTACCTGTTATTTAACAACCTCTTAGATTTACCGTTGCCATTGGGCCTGTTGGAGTTTAACTGATGGAAACCTTTAGTCTTCTTATGGACGGTTTTGCGGTCGCCTTAACCCCGCAAAACCTGCTCTTTGCCTTTGTTGGCGCCTTTGTCGGCACCCTTATTGGCGCCTTACCCGGCCTCGGCCCCGCCAATGGTGTGGCCATCCTGATTCCGCTCGCCTTTTCCCTGGCGCTGCCGGTTGAAACCGCAATGATCCTGCTGACATCGGTCTATGCCGGTGCCATGTACGGTGGCCGAATTTCCTCTATCTTACTCAACATCCCCGGTGATGAGCCGGCCATGATGACCTACCTCGACGGCTATCCGATGGCGAAAAACGGTAAGGCCGCTGAAGCCCTGGCCATTTCCGCCATCGCATCCTTTGTCGGCGGCGTACTCGGCACCATCGGGTTGATCTTCTTGGCACCGATTCTAGCGCGCTTTGCGCTCAGCTTTGGCCCGGCCGAATATTTTGCCCTCTTTATGTTGGCCTTTGCCACACTGGGTGGCATTACCGGCAAAAACACCGGCAAGACCATTATCGCGGCCGCTCTTGGCCTGATGATTTCGACCGTCGGAATGGATATCTCTACCGGCACCCAGCGCTATACCTTCGGCATTCTAAAGCTTTATGAGGGTATCGACTTTATTCTCGCGATCGTCGGTCTGTTTGCCATTTCCGAACTGCTGTTTTTTGTCGAACATCGGGTCAAGGGCCCGGCGCCGAAAATCGTGGTCGGCAAATTGTCCTTGTCGTTTAAGGAAATTATGGCGTTGGTCCCGAGCACCCTACGCGGCGGTCTACTCGGCTTTATTGCTGGGGTTTTGCCGGGCGCTGGGGCATCGCTGGGTAGCTTTATCAGCTATACCTTGGAGAAAAGAATCATCGGCGCAAAGGGCTTTTTTGGTCGCGGTGATCCGCGCGGTGTCGCCGCACCCGAAGCGGGCAACAATGGCGCGTCCTCTGGTGCGCTGGTGCCCATGCTGACGCTCGGGGTACCCGGCAGTGGCACCACCGCCGTGCTGCTGGCCATGCTGATATCGCTCAATGTTACGCCCGGCCCGCTGATGTTTACTCAGCATGCCGACGTGGTCTGGGGCATCATTGCCGCCCTCTTGATTGGCAACTTTATCCTCTTGTTGTTAAACATTCCGATGATTGGCATCTTCGTCAAGCTGCTATCGGTGCCGACCCATTATTTGCTGCCCATGGTCACCATGGTCGCATTTGTCGGGATTTACTCGATCAGCCACAGTCCATTCGATCTGCAATTTATGGTGGTGTTTGGGATTCTCGGCTACCTGTTGCGCAAGCTGGATATTCCGCTGGTGCCGATCATTCTCGGCTTGCTGCTCGGTCCAGAGATGGAAAAGAACCTCAGCCACGCGTTGATTATCTCCGACGGCAACTGGGGCGTATTATGGGGCAGTTCGCTGGCCATCGGCATCTGGGCGATCGCCTTTGCAGGCTTGGTCTTGCCCTATGTCTTTGGTGCCCGGATCCGCCATCAGATGGTTGCTAAGAAGACGCTGGTTAAGGATAGCGACGCCGACTGACGCTGAAATGCAGCCTCGCCTGCACAAGCAAGCCGATGTTCCGACATCGGCTTAATTGCCCTTTCTTGATCTGACCGCCAACCCACTAATGAGTTGCTTTGGGTCACCCTCAGTCGTGATGCACACCGCCCTTGCCGTGCACATGGCCATGACTGAGTTCATCGCTCGACGCGTCGCGGACCGACACAATCTCGATGGCAAAAGACAGTGTTTTGCCGGCCAAGGGGTGGTTCATATCGCAGTCGACATTAAAGCGACCCACCTTCACGATCGTGACCTGCTTACGACCCTGGTTGGATTCAACCGTCGCGGTCATGCCCGGCAGCCACTTCCGTGCGCCTTGCAGATGTTTAATTGGAATACGCTGGAATGCATCGGCCTGAACTTCGCCATAAGCCTCTAACGGCGTGAGGCTGACCTCAACCTTATCACCCCCTGCCTTGCCCATAAGGGCCGATTCTACCCCGGCGAGCATATTGTTATGGCCGATCAGGATGGTCATCGGTTCGCCACTGTGGCTACTCTCGATCTCGGTGGCCGCTTCACTCATAACATAGTGGAATTCAACTACGGAATTTTTGCTAATTAACATAGGGCATCTCTAGAGTTCGGATAAAGGATAGGGGTGATTGTCGCCGCTAAGAGTGGCCGTGGCAACTGGAAATCGAGTGGCGATCGTCTCACTCGACGGGCTCTTATCTGAAACCGACGGCCGAGCAGATGGCCCAGGGTGGGCCCAGCCACTGACTAAAAATGGATCCAGTCGGCAGAATTATAGCGCCCCAGGGTCTACACTTAAGCAAATCGGTTAACCCAGTCACCCACCGCGATCGGCGGCATCCAGAGTAGAAGCCTAACTAATGAGTCAATCAAGGATCGGAACTATGTCCGAAATGCAGTTTAGGGTTGGTGGGCTGCTATTGCTGGCCGTGGGCTTGGCAGTATTGGTGCTGGGCGGTTATATCCTCTATAGCACCTGGGCTGCCAATGCCCAATTTAACCGAATGGACAGCGCCCTTGGCGGACTGATCACGGAGCTCGGCCACGCCATCGGTGCCGATGTATCTGAATCCTTTCAGCGCGGCGGCGCCTTAGCGGCGATCGGGGCCGTGGTCGCGACCTTTGGTTTCTACCTTTTAGGCAAAGTGAAATAGCCCAGCGCCACCAACCGGTGGTGCAGGATTCAATCCAAGCCATGCAACCTGACAAGCTGCTTAAATTACGCTGCTTCCATATAAACCCGCGCGCCGTGGCTTTCTATCTTAAAAATGGATTCACGGCGACGGCAACAGAGGAACACTTTGTCGTTTTGCAGCGCTCACCCTAGATCAATCCGTTCACCATCGATCTTCACTTCTTTTTTTGCCGTTATGGTGGTTCGTTCGCTGCGTGCCACCCATTGCTTGTGCACACGCTGAAACCAGCGATCGGCCTGGGTATTTTTGCTGTCGAGGATGCGTTCAAACTGCTGGTGGAACAGGGTGAATTCCTGCTTGGCACTGCGATGAATTTTCTCAGCGGTGACGTCCAGTTTTTCGGCAATCACCGTCATTTTTAGCGCCAGCTGGCGAAAGCGGCCGAACTGAAACTGCGCCGCAGCGGCATTGAGTTCTAACGACCGAGTTTGTACGCTCAAGGATTCAGTGCTATCAAAATGCATCGACGCCGCGGCAATCACTAGCTCCCCGGGTACTTGCAAACGCTGGCTGCCGCTATCGTGCGCGATCAATACCGCGGTCAGATAAAACCGAGCACCATCGACCAGCAGTGCGACCCGATCGCCGAGCCCCGGTTGCAGCAAACAGCTCGCGGCCAGTTCGGCGCTCAACAGACCTTGGTCGGTGCGCACTCGGCAGCCGGTCTGCGTTAACAGCACGACCTCACCGAGAATAAGGCCGTTGGCTGCTGGCCAAGGGTTGGCCAGTGCGTGGACATTGGTCATCTGCAACTCCTTCATGAGGGCGCCAATACTTTGGTCTGCGCCGGTTTAATGGTGGCACCCACGCCATTGCCAGGCATGGCGTTCTGCATGGTCATGTCGGTCAGGCGGGTTGCCGGCTGGCCTTCGATCATCACCTTCATGCTGCCTTTACTGTGACGGCACTCGCCCATCATCTTGCTCGACATGACCCCGCCGGCGACCCCGGCATTATCGCCCATGCTCAAGGTCACCACGGTTTTAAGCGAATGGGCCGGTGCGTTGGCGACCATCACCTTCTTGGAGGCCGTACTCGGGTTGGCCATGGTGCTTTGCGCCGAGTTGGGGTAGGGCATCGGGACCGGGCCAGCCGGTGGTACCGGCGTCTTGCAGACATCGGGCATGGCCATATTCATGGCGCCCATCTGGGAATTTAAAAACATCGACCTCTCCTTTGATGCCGTAAACGGCGCCTTGTACTATCTAAAGTTTAAATTTTTGTGCGGCAACCCGCTTCGGATCGATCGCCTTGGCTTTTTCGCGATTGGCGCCCAACCAGACGGTCTGGTGGTCGATCAGCGCAAATAGATCAGCGCCGTCCAGCTTGGCGTCGAGGAACAGGGCGTCGTGTAGATTGGCGAAGGACAGATCGGCGTAAACCAAATGCGCCTCGGTAAAGTTAGCGCCCTTGGCCTGCAGGTTAGCCATAATCGCCATATCCAAATAGGCTTGTTTAAAGCTCGCCAGCTCGACATTGGCGCCCTGCCACACCGTCTGCGGCAAATGCGCGTGGCTGAAGTCGGCCCCGATCAGATCGCAGTCGCTAAAGCCGCTGTTATCGGCCACTACCCGCTGAAAATCAGCCCGATACAGGCCACAGGCTTTAAAGGTGCTTTTACTCAAGACGGCATCGGCAAAGCTCACGGCATGAAAGGAGCACTCGATAAACAGACTGCCGATCATCGCCACCTCATGCCAGTTGATGCTGTCGATGGTGCTTTTCCAGTATGACTGCTCGTGACCGAAAGCGCCCTGCACATGCACGCGACTGAGCGTCGACTCGTTCATCGTCCAGCGCATCAGGGTGGCCGCGCCGCAATCTAAATCGGCCAACGCGCATTGACTAAAGGATTGCTGCGACAGATCGGCCCGTTGCCAGTCGATACGGCTCAGCGCCGACTGACCAAAGCTTGAGCCCAGCCACAGACTGTCGGTACTTTTAAACATCTCAAATTTACAGTTATCGAAATTGCAGTCGCTGAAATCGGCGCCCGTGGCAAGCACATTGAGGAATTGGCAACGCTCGAACGTCGCGCCTTGGGCCAGAAAACTTGTCAGATCGGCGTGATGAAAAGCGCAGTCAACAAAGCTGGCATACCGACAGTCGGTGGTCACTAACAGCGCAGCGGAAAAATCGCAGGCCAAAAAAATCCCGCCGGCCAGGTCGACACCACTCAGATCGACGCCCTTAAAACTGGCCCGGTCGAACTCGCGGCCGTCCTTTACATAGGCGGTCAGCCAGTGACCCGGTTCAATCTCAACCGCGGTATCGTTCGCGCTGGGCGCCTCTGGCTCTGGCCCGGATGATTCAGGCTTAGTTGGCTCGGTGGTCACGGTTGCCAGTCCTCGAATAGGGTGTTCAATGTGTGCGCGCGACTGAAGTGGCATTCGACAAAGGTCGCGTGCTGGAAGTCGCTTTCGAACAGATCGCTACCTTGAAAGCTGACCTGTTCAAGCCGACTGCCCAACCAAATATTTTGCGTCAGCAGGTTCTTACTCAGATCGCAGCTGCTCAGTCGGGCATTGAGCCAGGTGACATTGGCTGCCTGGCACTTAGTTAGCTGGCAGTTAAGCAGGGTCGCCGCCATAAAGTTAGTCGCCTCGAACAGACAGGCGGAAAAGGTGCAGGCGGTCAGGTCGGTGTCGGCAAAGTTGGCAGAATTCAAATCCACTGTGTCAAAGCGCAGGTTCTGCTGCGGACTAAAACAGTAGCAGCGCAGGTTGGCCCAATTGGCGTCGCTCACCACTAGGTCGTCCAGGGTGCATTCGGTTAGCGTCAGGCCTTGGGCAGGTGAGCGTTCGAAGCAACTGTTATTGAGCAAACAGGCTTGGAAATCAGCACCGGTCAGGGTGGTGCCGGTCCAGCCTGAGGACAGCAGCGCACAGTTTTCCCAGATCGATTGGGGCAGTTCGCAATCGCTCACCTGCAGCTGCTCGAACTGGCACTCGACCCAACTGGCCGCCTCGCCCTGGCAACGCGCCAACTGCAGGTTGTTGGCCGTGACCTGCTGCCATACGCTGGCATCCAACTGACAATCGAGCCAGCGATTGTTGCTCAGCTCAACCTCAATAAATTGACTGTTGTTAAATTGGCACTGCTCGAAGACACAGTCGAGCCAGACCGACGACTGCAGCACCAGCTCGTTAAACCGGCAGGCGCGAAACGTGCATTGGCTAAAGCGGCACTGGCTCAATTGACTGGTGCTGAAGTCGACACCGTCGAGTGTCACGCCGGTCAAGCTGAGCTCGTTCAATTGATAGCCGACGACCTGCCCGGACGCCAATAGGGCTTCGATATCCATAGGTCTATTCTGCTGCCAACGGCACGCCGCTTAACTTGGTTTTTTCGATCACGCGTCTGTTTAAATCTTTTTGGCGAATTTCCAGCACCGCTTGGCCGCTGGTTTTAATCGCCCGATAGCTGAGGCCATTAAATTCCAACTCGCCCACGCCGCCGGCCCAGGTCTGCGCATAGAGGGCGTATTTGCCACCCCAGGGGTCGTTCGGACTGGCGGCAAAGCTGCCGAAGATCAGCCAGGTACCCTCGGAAAAACTGACCTTGGCCCAGGTCTCGGTGGCCTGCAAAATAATGCCCGGGGTTGAGGGTTTAATGACAATCTGCTCGAGTCGCTCGCCAAACACATTGAGTTCACCGGCGGCGATGTCGGCACCGCTGCTGTCGGTGACCCGCTCGAGCACAATGGTACTCGAGACATAGACCTGCAACTGTTTCAGTTCGGCCTCTTGCAGGGAGAACTGTTGCCGTAAGTAGTCACTCACCGGGACTCGGCTGGCGCCGCCGAATAGGGCGCAGCCCGATAGGCTAATTGTGCCGATCAGGAGCCATAGCGTGCTAATAATTGAATTTTTCATAGATTTCGTTTTACCCTAATTTTATAATTCCGCCTGAAAGCTGCAACATGGCCTTGGCAGTAAAGCCCACCTTAGCACCTGTCACAGTGAGACCGGAGCTGCTTATCTTCACATTCGATGCAGCACTGCCAATCGAGACACTGCCTGAGGGTATTTTTACCGACGATTTTGTGAACGTACTGCCATTCACATCGACTTTTGTCGACGCGGCAAGCTTAATGGTTTTAGCGCTGTCTAACTCAATACCTTTCGCAGCCGTAAGCTCTGCCTTCCCGCTAGCAAATTTAAGATCAACGTCCTTCACCTTTAACGCTGCTTTTTTCTGGGCCAATTCGAACGACGAACTGTTGCCGTTGATCAGTACCTTATAGGTGCCTTTAGCTCCGTCTAACTGCTGTAAAACACCGGTTTTCGCGGCCTTTTGCGCAGACAACTCAATGATATTCTCTTTTGAATCTAATGTGAGCTCGGAAAAATGATCAGACCCTGCTTGCGTGCGCAGATCAATTATATTCTCTTGTGAATCCAACTTAAGTTCAGCAAACTTAGTAGGCCCTGTTTGCATCCGCAGATCAATGACATCACCCTCGACATCGAGATTCAAAGTTGCATAGTGGTCTTTGATCTTTTGTACGTAGATGCCACCACTGTTCTTTTGAATACCTTTTCCTGCGTCATCACCGAGGGTGGCACTTTTGGCGACCCACATTTTGCCAATAAAATTGGCATCCATATTTTCGAAATGTGTGACGTAACAGATACCCTTAGTTATATCAAACAACTGGGTTGTATTTTTAACATTTTGGCGTAATTTTGATGACGCATCGCGAATATTAAGCTCAATCACCGACCGCCCACTATTCACCACCAACTCTGCAAATGTTCCGCCGGGGCGGCTGTCGTAGGACGCTACGCCAACGGAATTCAAATCCACATCGAGCCGACTATAATTACTTGATCGACCTTCTAGATGATCCGCGTCGCGGACTGAATTAAAATTGGTATCCTTTAAAACATCTTCAAAAGCCTTTTCGATAAGCTTTGCGCTACCAAATATAGATTTCCAGAGACGCTGAAAAAAAACCAGATCACCGAGACTTTCTGAATCTTGCCCCAGAATGGTCGCGGGCTTCAACATCAGGGTCGACTTGGGGTCTTCCACCTGTAAAACAATCGTCTCCCCCGCTATCGTTTCAGCCTTGGTTGTGGTTAGTAAACGGATATTCTTATCTGACAAGCGAAACTCGGGTCGATCGAGGATTTGGTACGAATTAACTGATTTTTCATAAGTGATGTCGACAAGCTTGTAACTATAGTTAAAACTGGCACCGGTATAGCCAATATCAAAGGCCATTCCGGTTAGGCCGAAGTCAAAACCCATGGCTTTAACACCCAACTCGACATCAAGCCCATGTGCAGCGAAATTTGCATCAATACCCACATGGGAGTGGTTTTCGCTAATTCCAACCGATTCGAAGCTGTGCGCCCTGTCGACGGCTGTGACATTGTGAGTGTTCTTGCTGAGCTGGATGCCATAGGTATCCCCCAGCTGGTAGCCGTAGGTATGGCCAATGTTTTTGCCTACGCCATTGTCCTCAAAATTAACTTGATCGTTAGGCTCACGAATAAAAAAATCTGGTATCGGAGTATCAATCTTATAAGCGTCCGGTAGGTCTGCAAAATCGGTTTCGTAGGAGGACATTCGAAGAGCCGGTTTTTCGTCTTTTTTTGGACTATAAATATCATAGGGGAAGCTACCGTCCCATGATTTGAAGTTAGAATTATCTTCTGTCGTTTTGGCACTCATGGTTACGCTATAACTGTTGCAGAAGGCATAGTCATGGCCACCGCCGAAGGTGTAGGTGTTGCCGCTGGACCAATAGTAACGATCGCCCTCCTGGGTGTTAAAGTGCGCTTCAGCCAATGCAACACTGCTCAAATTTGTTTTTGATACCCTCTGCCTAGGTTGCAGGTCTCCGTATGTGGACGAAATGTAAAACGCTTCCTCTACGTCGAGATCGAACAGATTGCCGGCGGCTGTATGATACTGTGTCCTTAAGGTATTGGCCTCTAAACGCAGATCAATCGCCGTCTGTCCTAGGGCAATATAGGTTTGACTGGCATGATCTGCCGCACTGGTAGAGAGGTTCTCTTCTGCAGCGTCGGCCTTTCGTTCTGCCTCCTGAACGTCTGTGAGTGTTGTCATTCGGTTCTCCTGCCATGTTTGGTTAAGAAGGTACTGGCAATCACAGCTTGCTCACGGTCGCCATTGATCATCTGGATCACTACCTTGGTGCCCACTGGCATCGGCTCATAGGCACCTGCGCCATTATTTGACGAGCTCGGGCGCAAGCGAAACAACCAGGCTTTCGGGTGAGCTATTTTTTGTTCAATAGTTAGGGCAAAATCAAAGCGCACCCGATAGCGCATCTGACTGTCGCGATCGCCGGACAGCTGATCGCTGTCACTGTGAATGGTGGCGATCAATGGCGTTAAAAAGGGCGGCGGTGTTTCATCCAACACCGACAGATCGAAATAGTCATCGGTCAAGGTACTTTGCGCCAGGACGGTGCAATGATAGCCGGTACGATGATGGTAGCTGTGGCTGACCTCCAGCGGAATAAAGACCATTTTCTCATGTCCGCGCCGAGTTGGGGTGTATTCGTATACCTGGTCACAACTCAACGGTTTATGAGACTGCAGCTTAACCTGCTGGTAGGCGGTTTGTTGGTTGGCTTGGTTGACACCAATGGTATCGCTGGCGTTCGCCATATGATTGATTTGGCTAAACTGATCTCGATACCAGCGCGCAAAACGATTCACACTGTAAGTGTGGCTGGACAGCTGGGACAAGTCATCTTCGGTCAATACAATACGTTGCACCGGCACCGGCAACAGGTCGGGCACGGTTAGCCAAATATGGTCGCTCTGCGAGGCATGGTAGAAAAATGATGCGCCCATCTTCCAGACCAAACGCGTAAAAGCTTCGCCATTGGTTTCCTGAATTTGCACCAGAAGCTGGTTCTGCCACCAGTCGATGCGAAACACGCCCAGCTTGGTATCGGCCGCCGAATCGACAAAACCGCTGTCTTCACCAATGGCACTTTGGTTGAGCAAGCGGGTCAGTTCTGCCAGGGTCGGCACCGCCGCAAAACCGATATTGAGAGGGTCTTGGGCATCACCGACCTCAAAGACGCGCATCGCTTGGTGGCTCAAGCGCGACCAGCCCCGGGGGCGCAAGGCCAATTTAAGCTGCTGACCCGATTCACCGCCGGCCTGGACATCGGTAATGAGGGTGTAATGCCGGGCAACTATTTCACATTCGTAGGTAAGGTCACCGATCAATAGGGTCGCGGCATTCCTTACCTGACAGGCCAACAGCTTGAGTTTGTCGGCATGGCGGATATCGATATCGAAGGCAAAAAACTCGTTCACCGCGTCTCGGCTATTGGTGATCGCAATCACGTAATAGGCTTCGCCGGCAACGGTAAAGGTAACATCAACACTCATCTATAAGCTTCCTGTACTCAGGTAAATTAGTCTATTTCATTTTCCGGGCTGACTAATTCGATTTATATCCGGTGGCTTTTTTAATGGCCGTTAAGATGGCCGGATCGAGTCCACTTTCGACGTCCGCCTCGGCCATCATCTTGGCCACCATCTCCAATGGTATTGTTTCGAGCAATGCTTCGGCGTCCTCGGGCGTCGCGGTACCGGCTAAGACGGCTTCGATCAGGTCCTTGTGCTCAGCCAGGGCGCCGGCATTTAGACCGGCCTCCTGGGCTGCCTTCATCATCCGCGCCGGCTCGGCGAGCAGTTCCTGCAGGGCCGAGGGGTCGTTAATCACGTCGGCCGTCGGCGCGCCGGCCGGCAAGACTTCTTTTAGCACTGCATCGATGCCACCCTCATCGCTCAGGCCGGCCATCAGTTCAGCCGTTAGACCCATTTCAAGGCGGTTTTTCTTCATCAGCGCATCGGCACTGGCGATCTGGTCGGCCATCAATTCCATCAAGGCATCCAGGTCGGCCATGGCTTCGGCGACAGCCGGGTCTTCCGGGGGCGACTCGGGCGCCGCGTCGGTTTCGCTTGCCGGCGCCTGGGCGTTGTTTTCAACATTGGCCGGGACAGCCCCGTCGGCTGGCGCCGCGCTGCCGACACTCAGTTCGGTCGCTGACGCGTCATCCACCTTGGCCTCCGCGGCCACCGCCGCTTCGGCCTCAGCGCCACCCTTACCGCCTTTCATTTTAGCCAACGCCGCCAAGGCACCCAAGCCGATGCCGGCGCCCGCGCCCGGTAAGACCACCTCGGGCACGCGACTCGGTTCCGGTGGATGCAAGACGCTCAGCGGCTCGCCATTGGGCCGCAGGGCTAGGTCATCCGGATCCTCTATATCGCCCTCTGGTGCCAGACGGCGGGTGAGGGCGTCGGCATAGTGTTGAACCGTTTTCTCAGGCCCCAAGGGGTCTTCATAGGCCACCAGCAGGGCGTTGATTTCCGATCCATCGAAGGTGTCCGTCGTACATTGAGCGCGATAGCAGCCGGTTTGCACCTGTTCAGTGGGGAACAACCAACAGGTTTCAAATTTAGCCGTCAACTCAAACAGCTGTTCGGCTTTTAACACGAACAACCGTATCCGCCACTGTCCCAGTTGGCCTTCGAGTATAGGCTGCTGCGGATGCATGTTGCGCACTTTAAAGGGCTCACCGCCCTGCCAGAAGCCGGCCTTAAGCCATTGATCTTCCGGCGCCAAGTTAAAGATCGTCCAATCGATATCCTTGGCAAAACCCGGCGCATCGGTTTCTTGCCAGCGGCCGCTGTAGGTGCCCCATTTCTCCTGCCGGGGCGACCAGAGAATATTGCGCGCGGTGAAACCGGCCGACACAATCGGCTGGTTCGGATGACTGAAGGGGTCATCCGGGTGCTCAATCTGCGGCAATAAAAGTGCATCGGCGCCGATGCCGACTGGGTTGGCTTTAATCTGCGCTCCGCCATAGGCGACATCGTAACGGATCGGCAAGGTACTCAAGGCCTCCGCATTGGTACTGCCGATACTGGTGCGCCACTGCCGACGGCCAATCACCTTGAGGGTTTTGCTCAGCGAACCGACCTGAACCTGAACGTGGTCGGCTGCCATCGGGACCGAGCCATAATAGCTGCCATAGACCAGATACTCACCGACGGGCTTAGGCATGCCCTCATCATAGACATCCCATTCGCTCAGATATTGCGCCGCCAAGGTCCACAGATCCTGTTCGCTAAATAGTGCCCGTCGAGCATCGAAGGGCTGCGCCAAATGCACGCCGATAGCCAACATCTTCTGCCGGCTGAACTCGAACGGCCGAATCTGCACACTCAGTTCTAAAGGCTTAATAACACGCATGGCTTAATTGGCCCTCGCTCACGGTAGACGGTTGGGC
>Ga0115549_1000355_pt1 | contig 29581 bp, 29 predicted proteins | sample COGITO_mtgs_1004_2_FD_87176 | JGI IMG/M metagenome (GOLD analysis project Ga0115549, IMG submission 87176) | Pelagic marine microbial communities from North Sea - COGITO_mtgs_100430 | ecosystem: Environmental > Aquatic > Marine > Epipelagic | place: Germany:Helgoland, sampling site Kabeltonne...
AAGAGTTTGAAGCGTTGGTGTATAAAAATATCATGCACCATAAAGTACGCAACACCATAGGCAAATATACCAAGGCCAACAGGTAATCCCGCCCAAAAGCCATAATACTGCCATGCAATAAAGCATCCAATACTAACAGCGGCATAGAATATAAAAAATAGGTCATTACGCTCCCACCAGCTCTTGTGATCTTTGTGGTGATGGTCTTTGTGCAAGCTCCACAAAAAACCATGCATCACGTATTTATGTGTAGCCCAAGCCATAAATTCCATGACCAAAAAAGTTCCAATAAATGTTAATATTAAAAACAGTGTATTCATTTTGTTTAGTTTAAATAATTGGTTTTTATAAAATTATCGAACAAGTTTTAGTTGGTATTTTACATAACTTCTGGTAAGGAGTCCAAATTTTTCGTAACTAGGTACTCGTATTCTAGTGTTTTTTATTTCTAAGGCAGGAGTTTTGTGTAACTTTTTAAGTAATCTTCTATAGTAGCGATATGCCATAAATACACCAAATTTTGCCTCTGTGGGTAGTTTTAATATGCCCTGGTACCCTCTTTGAAAATCTTTTTCAATATCTGCTATGATGTGTTGTTTTGATGCTTCATCTAAAGCCTCAAGATTAGTGTTTGGGAAATATGTCCTGCTAAGACCTTCAAAATCTGCTTTCAAGTCACGTAAAAAATTTACTTTTTGAAATGCAGATCCCAGTGCCATTGCAGAATCTTTAAGTTGACTGTATTTTTCTGTATCCCCTTTCAAAAAAACATGCAAACACATAAGCCCAACCACATCTGCAGACCCATAGATGTACTCCTTGTATTCCTGCTCTGTTAAGTAATCTGTTTTTGATAAATCAAGACGCATACTTTTCATGAAAGATGCTATAAGGCCTCTTTCAATATTGTATTTATGAACCGTTTCTTGGAAAGAATTTAAAATTGGGTTTAAACTAATTTTTTCTTCAAGTGCAAATTCAAGATCCTTTTCAAAACGATTAAAAAGTACGCTTTTGTCATACTCATGAAAGGTATCTACAATTTCATCTGCAAATCTAACAAAGCCATATATGTTGTATATATCTTGGCGTATGGTTGGAGATAGCATTTTTGTGGCCGAAGAAAAAGAAGTGCTGTAAGCATTGGTTACACTTTCACTGCATTGTCTTGATACTATGTCAAAAAGTTCTTTCATTTAATGTTTTTTTTTGCGATAAGACCTGCTACCAGTTTTCCAGAAATTAAAGCTGGAGGTACTCCGGGTCCAGGAACAGTCAACTGTCCTGTGAAAAATAAATTTTCCACTTTTTTACTTTTTAATTTTGGCCTTAAAAATGCGGTTTGTAATAATGTGTTTGCTAGACCGTATGCATTTCCTTTGTAAGAATTATACTGAGAAACAAAATCATTCACACAAAAAGACTCCTTAAATATAGCATGTTTTTTTATTTTTTGTCCTGTCAAGGTTTCAAAACGGGATATTATTTTTTCATAGTAAGTATCACGTAACTCCTGAGTATCTTCTAGCCCTGGGGCTATTGGAACTAGAAAAAAACCAGTTTCTTTACCCTGTGGTGCAAGCTCTGGCTGTGTTATTGATGTGAAATTTGCATAAAAAAGTGGGCTTGTTGGCCACACGGGTGTGTCGTAAATTTCTTTGGCATGCTGCTCAAAGTCTACATCAAAGAATAAGGTGTGATGTGCTACATTTTCAATCTTTTTGTCAAAGCCTACGTAAAAGAGTAACGAAGAGGGAGCAAAGGTTCTTTTACCCCAATATTCTTCAGAGTATTGTCTATATTTTTTTGGTAATAGTGTTTCTGTATGGTGGTAATCTGCTCCACTTAAAAGCGTGTCTGTGGCATGAAATGTACCATTAGACACAATACCTTTTACATTATTTTTCTCCACCACAATCTCTTCAACATTTTGATCTGTTTTTATGACTACTCCCATAGACTCAGCTAATGTTTTCATCCCAAGGATAACACTATACATACCTCCCTTTGGTTGGAAAGTTCCTAAACCAAAATCTGCATAGTTCATAAAACTATAAAAAGATGGAGTTTTGGATGGTTTTGCTCCAAGAAACAATACTGGAAACTCTAGTATAGATACTAGCCTAGGGTTGTTAAATTCTTTGCGAACATCTCTGCTGATGTTGCTAAAAAATTGTCCAACTCTTTTTGCGGTTGCTGGTGTTATTAGTTCTAGTGGAGAAACCCCTGGCCGGTAGACCAGATCTTTGATGGCTATATTGTAGTTTTGTTGAGCAGAGGCTATAAATTTTTGAAGTTTTTTTGAGCTTCCAGGTTCTTCTTTTTCAAAGGTTTCACAAATTTTATCTAGGGTATCTTCAATGGTAATAAAATCTTTTTCACCAAAGTACACACTGTAGGCAGGACTTAATTTTTCTAGGGTATAAAAATCTGAAGCTTTTTTTCCAAAATCATTGAAAAATCGTTCAAAAACATCTGGCATCCAGTACCAAGAAGGTCCCATATCAAAGGTGAATCCTTGTTTTGTGAATTGCCGAGCACGGCCTCCTATAGATTCGTTTTTTTCAAAGATAGTGACACTATATCCATCTTTTGCTAGGTATGATGCCGCAGCCAAAGAAGAGAACCCAGAACCAATAATTGTAATTTTTTTGTTCGTCATTTATCAAACAAAAATAGGGTATATTTAAACAAAACAATAGTTAAAAATTCTTAAAGTTAGTCGTTTAAGTTTTTTACTTTTTCTGCAAAACTTTTTATGCTATCAAAACAAACAATGTTTGAAGCTGTGTTTTGTTTTTGTACTTCATTATGTTTTTGTCCCAATATCCAAAGAGGATATTTTTCATTTTCACAAACAATTTTTTGATAGCAATCTAGGTAAGATTTAATTAAGCTATTATCTGGCTTTGTAGTAAAAAATGTAACAAATAAAAGGGTTTCATTTTTACAAAATTGTCTGGTTAAACTCTCCAAGGGTATGTTTGGCCCTAGGTAGGTTGTTTTAATTCCAGATTTTTCTAGAAGATAATTTGCATAAATCAAACCAATATCATGAATTTCATCAAAGGGAAGAAACAAACATACCCTAGTTTTTGTATAGTTTTTACCCAGTCTAGAACTCAAAAGGTTAATACGCTCTATGGTTTTTCTTTTGATAAGCTCTGATACAAAACGCTCGTGAGACACATCTATTGAACCAAGATGCCAAAGCATTCCAATTTCTTTTAAAAAAGGCATGAATATTTCCTCAAATATTTCGTCAAAAGTTTTTGTTTTCAAAAGCTGCGAAAATATTTTGTTGAAATGATCTGTGTCAAAATCAAACATTGCGTTTTTAAGCCCATTTATCGCGTATTGCTCTTTATGTAGTATTGCATTTTTAAGAATTACATCTTTTATTTTTTGTGGACTAAATGCTGCAATCTTAGATATTTTTATTCCGTGATTGTAAATAAAAGTGATGTCAAGTAGCTTTTTGAAGCTTTCAAGATCGTATTTTCTGATGTTTGTGTCTGTTCTCTTTGGCGAAAATAGCCTGTAGCGTTTTTCCCAAACGCGAATAGTATGGGCTTTTACTCCACTCAGGTTTTCTAAATCTCGAATGCTAAAATGTGTTTTAACGCTCATGGGTTGTTGCGTGTAACTTTTAGGGTAAGTTACATAAAATAAATCTGTAATTATTTATTAACAAGGTAATTAGTTGTTATTAAATAGCTTTCTAAACTTTTTGTTTTAGTAAATTACAGTCACGTCATTTCATAAAAAAAGTCATCTTATGTAAGATGACTTTGTACCCGGAATGGGACTTGAACCCACACGCAACAAGTGCACACGGCCCTCAACCGTGCCTGTCTACCAATTCCAGCACCCGGGTGTAATCTATGTAACTATTAAAGCCATAGAAACAAAAAAAGTTAAACCACAAGGCTTAACTTTTTAGTGACCAGTCTGGGGCTCGAACCCAGGACCACCTCCTTAAAAGGGAGGTGCTCTACCAACTGAGCTAACTGGTCAAAATGTCAAAAAATATTTTTTAGCCTTGCAAACTATTAAAGTTTTGTTTAGCGAGTGCAAATATACTATCATTATATTTATCTTTCAAAGCATTTTAAAATAAATTTAAACTTTATTTGTAATCCATTAAATTACAATAAATAAGAACTAGAATTTTATGAAAATATTGCTTTTAGGATACATGGGTAGTGGTAAATCTGTGGTTGCAAAACAACTCTCAAAAGTATTGCAATACACATTTATTGACTTAGATACTGCTATTTCAAAAGATCAAAATTTATCCCTCAAACAATTGTTTGAAACCAAAGGTGAAATTTATTTTAGAGAAAAAGAGGCGCTTGTTTTACACCGTTTATTAAAGGGTTCTGATACTGTAGTTTTAGCCCTTGGAGGTGGTACTCCTTGCTATGGTGATTTAATGCAAAAGCTAACACAACAAGAGGGTGTTGTTACCATTTATTTGGATGCAAAAATAGAAACACTTACAGATAGATTGTTTTCACAAATGCACACAAGGCCTTTAATTTCTCATATTTCTGACAAAGAAATTTTAACTGATTTTGTCCGTAAACACTTATTTGAGCGAAATTTCTACTACCATCAGGCACATCATAAAATTTCTGTGGATCAAAAATCAGTTGAAGAAATAGCCCAAGAAATTGTTACACGTTTATTCTAAAATTGCACGATCATCTCCTTTTTCAAAAATTACGGCAACGTTTTCGTTGATAGACGTAGACAAAGAAATGCCTTTATAATCTGCTTTGACAGGATATTTTTTATGGTTTCTATCTACAAGAACTGCGGTTTTTATCTGCTTGAGGGGTACCTCTAGAAAATGCTTTACAGCGTAAATTAAAGTAGTACCTGAGTGTAGTACATCATCCACCACAAGTAATGATTTATTTTGGTATACCTCTGGTTTTAAGGAGGTAGTAATGGTGCCAATAGGATTTTTTTTATCCATAGTTATTTTGCAGAGGAGCACTTGAATAGGAGAAATAGCCTCAACGGCAGTTTTTAGTTTTTCTGCAAAAGTGTAACCATTGGCCTTAATACCTGCAATAATTACTTGTTGCTCAGAAATATTAGCTTCATATATTTGATATGCAATGCGTTTTAATTTGTGCGCTATTTCTTTTTTGTCTAAAATTATTGTTTCTGCCATAACCAATCATTGTGTTTTGTATTCAAAGATAGTAAAAGATGTTTAGTGTTATTCTTCCTCTCTTTTATAGTCTTCTATATCTCTTCTGTCTTTTTTAGTAGGTCTTCCCATACCTCTTTTTCTGTAATATTCTTTCGAATATTTTAAAAGCTCTTTATGTTGGAAGGCTTCTTTTGGTGTAGTGTCCACTCTATACAAGTCTACTAGCTTTGGACCCACCCTACTTTTTGGAACCTCTATAACTCTTAGGGTGAAATTTATTTGATCTTTTCTAACTGTAACATTATCTCCAGGATAGACGTCTCTTGAGGGCTTGACTGTTGCATCGTTTACACGAACTGCTCCCTTTTTACAGGCTTGTGTTGCAATGCTTCTTGTTTTGAAGTACCGCGTAGACCATAAATATTTATCAACCCTCATACATTTTGCTTAAATTGTATATTAACTACACAACAAAAATAACTGAAAATTGTATCTTGCGCACTTAAATATACAACTGTGAAAAATTTTAAATTTCTACTGCCTATTGTTGCACTAACATTGATATTGGTATCCTCATGTGAGGGTGATGATGATCCAGAAGATAACTTTATACCAGCCCGTGATAGAGCCGAGGAAAATATTGATTCAACCCTTGAGGTAGAGCGCTATTTAAACACCCATTTTTATAACTATGAGGAGTTTGAAAATCCGCCAGCGGGGTTCGATTTTAAAATAAGATTTGATACTATTGCCGATGCCAATGCAGACAAAACACCTCTTATAGAGCAAGTAGATTTTAAAATGGTACAAGACAGGGTCAATGAAGATGTGTCTTATAAGTTATATTATTTAAAGGTAATTGAGGGCCAGGGTGAACAACCAAGTTTTCCGGATATTGTTAGGATTAACTATGAAGGTACTTATGTAGTTGATGAAGATGGTATAAAAGAAAATAAACTCTTTGATAGCGCAGTTACTCCCATACAATTTGATTTGACACTTATTGTCAATGGGCTTCAAGATGCACTTATAGAATTTAAAGCATCTACAGGATTAATTGATAACCCTGACGGAACTGTAATTTATGAAAATTTTGGTGTTGGAGCTGTTTTTATGCAAAGTGGTCTTGGGTATTATGTAAACCCTCCACCTGGAGCTGCAGTTAGTATACCAGTGTATTCTCAACTTATTTTCACCTTCCAATTATTTCAAACTGAAATTGGCGATCAAGACAACGATGGTGTCCCTTCTGTTTTAGAGGATGTAAACGGTAACGGATTAGAAGAAGATGACGATACAGACTCAGACAACCAAAGTAATTATTTTGATCCAGATGATGATGGTGATGGAAGACCTACCAGAGACGAAATAGAGATAAATGAAGATGGTACCATTACTTTTCCAGATACAGATGCAGACGGTGTTGTTGATTATCTAGACTCAGATAGTTAACTAACAGCTATAAATAATGTATAAAAAGCCGCTATAAGAATAGATCTTACAACGGCTTTTTAGTTTACAAAAATTAGTGTGTTATTTTCTCGCAACTACCTTTGTTGCAGCCTTAACAATTGCAGCAGCATTTAAGCCGTATTTATCCATTAATTGGTCTGGCGTTCCAGATTCTCCAAAGGTGTCTTTAGTGGCCACAAATTCTTGCGGTACCGGATTGTTTTCTGCCAAAATTCTTGAGACACTTTCTCCTAGTCCTCCAAGGTAATTATGCTCTTCTGCAGTAACCACGCAGCCAGTAATGGCAACGCTCTTTAAAATTGCAGCAGCATCAAGGGGTTTAATGGTATGAATATTTATAACCCCAGCGCTAATTCCTTGTTCCTGTAATGTTTTACAAGCCTCAAGCGCTTCCCAAACCAGATGTCCTGTAGCTATAATAGTAACATCTGTACCTTCTTGCAGCTCTATTGCTTTACCAATAGTAAAGGTGCCATTTTCTGGCGTAAAGTTGGCTACTTTAGGCCTACCAAAGCGTAAATAAACTGGGCCATTGTGATCTGCCAAGGCAATTGTTGCTGCTTTTGTTTGGTTGTAGTCACAGGTGTTAATTACCGTCATTGATGGAAGCATTTTCATCAGGCCAATATCTTCAAGTATTTGATGTGTTGCACCGTCTTCCCCAAGGGTAACCCCTGCGTGTGAGGCGCATATTTTAACATTTTTACCACTGTAGGCAATGCTCTGGCGTATTTGATCATAGACCCTTCCTGTAGAGAAGTTAGCAAAAGTTCCTGTAAAGGGTATCTTACCGCCAATGGTTAGACCAGCAGCCATGCCCATCATATTTGCCTCTGCGATACCCACCTGGAAGAAACGCTGAGGATGATTTTCTTTAAAAGCGTCCATTTTTAATGACCCTGTTAAATCTGCACAAAGTGCTACTACATTTTCATTGGTTTTGCCAAGCTCGGTGAGACCTGCTCCAAAACCTGATCGTGTGTCTTTTTTTCCTGTGTCTGTATATATTTTCATAGTATTTTGGTAGTAGCTTATTAATAATCTCCTAAGGTTTCTGGGTTTTGAGCTAGTGCAGATGCAAGTTGCTCATCATTGGGTGCTTTTCCATGCCAAGCATGAGTATGCATCATAAAATCTACCCCATTACCCATTACTGTTTGCAGTAATACACAAATAGGTTTTCCTTGACCTGTTTTAGTTTTGGCAGTTTCCATACCCTCTAAAATTGCTTGTATGTCATTTCCTTTTTCTATGGTAACTACCTCCCAGCCAAAGGCTTCAAATTTTCCTTTTACGTTTCCTAAAGGTAACACCGTATCTGTAGATCCGTCAATTTGTTGACCATTTAAATCTACAGCCACAATCAAGTTGTCTACTTTATTTCCAGCGCCATACATAATAGCCTCCCAGTTTTGACCCTCCTGTAGTTCTCCATCACCACAAAGGGCATAGACAAGATGCTTGTCATTATTTAATTTTTTTGCTGCTGCTGCTCCAATAGCCACAGATATTCCTTGGCCTAAAGATCCAGATGCAATCCTAATTCCAGGTAATCCCTCATGTGTGGTAGGGTGTCCTTGTAATCTTGAGTTAAGTAGTCTAAAGGTGTTTAGCTCCTCTACAGGGAAATACCCCGACCGAGCCAATACACTATAAAAAACTGGAGAGATATGTCCGTTAGACAGGAAGAAAATATCTTCTTGATCTCCATCCATGTTAAATCCCTCTTTGCGTTTTAGCACTTGTTGATACAATGCAACAAGAAATTCTGCACAGCCTAAAGAGCCTCCAGGATGGCCAGAATTTACTTTGTGAACTTGCCTTACTATGTCTCTTCGCACTTGGGTAACAAATGCTTCTAATTGGGTAATATCTGCCATGGTATATTTTAGTTTCTGGCTCAAAAATACTTCTTTAAAGGCCCAAGAAAAAGAAGTGTCAAATGAGGTTATTAACGATTTTTAAGTTTTAGTTAACATTGTTGTATTGTTTTTAATCTTGGTGGCCAATCAAACATTATTTTGGTAGTATTTGTTTTTCTAACCATCAAAAAAAAATGTCTTTCCTTATTCGTACTTCCTACAGCAAATGTATCTTTGGTTATTCATTAAAACGTCTCATGGATTTTAAACTCGAAGCTACAGATATACAAGGGCAAGCGCGCGCTGGTTCTATAACACTTGATCACGGAGAAATTCAAACACCTATTTTCATGCCAGTTGGCACCATAGGTACAGTAAAAGGAGTTCATCAAAAAGAATTGCGCGAAGAAATAAACCCTGATGTTATTCTGGGCAATACCTACCATTTGTATTTACGTCCCGGAACAAAAATTTTAGAAAAAGCAGGAGGTCTTCACAAATTCATGAATTGGGATAGAAACATCCTAACAGACTCTGGAGGCTATCAAGTTTATTCACTCTCAGACAACAGAAAAATAAAAGAAGAGGGTGTGAAGTTTAAATCTCATATAGACGGGAGCTATCATTTTTTTACTCCAGAAAATGTTATGGAAGTCCAAAGAAGTATTGGTGCAGATATCATTATGGCCTTTGATGAGTGTACCCCATACCCTTGTGATTATAATTATGCCAAAAGGTCTATGCACATGACTCATCGTTGGTTAGAGCGTTGCTTGACACATCTTGATAAGACTCCTTTTATGTATGATTATAGCCAAACATTCTTCCCTATTGTACAGGGGAGTACCTATAAAGATTTACGCAAGCAATCTGCAGAATATATTGCCTCAGTGGGGGCACAAGGTAATGCTATTGGAGGTTTGTCTGTAGGAGAACCTGCAGAGGAGATGTATGAAATGACTCAGGTAGTTACGGCAATTTTACCAAAAGATAAACCTAGATACCTAATGGGGGTAGGTACACCCATTAACTTACTTGAGAATATCGCCTTGGGTATTGATATGTTTGACTGTGTGATGCCTACTAGAAACGGAAGAAACGGGATGCTTTTTACCGCACATGGAACCATTAATATTAAAAATAAAAAATGGGAGGCAGATTTTAGTGCTATTGATGACATGGCGATTACTTGGGTAGATACAGAGTATAGCAAAGCATACTTACGCCATTTATTTACCGTTAATGAAATGCTGGGCAGGCAAATTGCTACCATACATAATCTTGGTTTTTATTTATGGTTGGTGCGTGAGGCAAGAAAACATATCTTAGCAGGAGATTACACGCCTTGGAAAAACAAGATGGTACAACAAATGGACAAAAGATTATAAGAACATATACAATGTTAAGCATACTCGATAAGTATATTTTAAAACGTTATTTAGGAACCTTTGTGCTCCTGTTACTGCTATTTATCCCTATCGGTATTATCGTAAATCTTGCTGAAAAGATTGACAAAATTTTAGAAAACGAAGTACCCCTTGGGGAGGTAGTCACTTATTATATTGACTTCACCATTTATTTTGCCAATTTATTATTTCCCTTATTTTTATTTTTATCTGTAATTTGGTTCACCTCAAAATTGGCAAATAACACAGAAATTATTGCTTTTTTGAGCAGTGGGGTGTCTTACTCTCGTTTTTTAAGACCTTATATTATTGGCGCCACTATTGTTTGTATTGCCGCTTTTATTTTAGGGATGTTTATTGCTCCAAAAGCCAGTCAAGGCTTTAATGAATTTTCATTTAAGTATTTAAAAAAAGGCCGCCAAGATCGCGAAAAATCTAATGTGTATAGGCAGATTAATGAAAATGACTATATCTATGTGAGTTATTTTAATGTGTCAGAAAAAAGTGGAAGTAATTTTACCCTTGAACATTTCGAGGATAAAAAAATGACCTATAAAATAGCGGCTAGCAGAATTAAGTTTAATGAAAAAGACAGCACCTACTCATTGTTTAATTACACAAAAAGAAGTGTTGGGGTAGACAATGATAGCATTGAACGTAAAAAAAGATTGGATACTGTCTTTAGTTTTGATATTGATGATCTAACTCCTGTAAAGTATATAGCTGAAACTCTAAACCTACCAGAGCTTAATAACTTTATTGCAAGCGAGAAAAGAAAAGGCTCTTCTTTTATTAGCTCTTATGAGGTGGTGCGCCACAAACGTTGGAGTTTACCTGTTTCTGCCTATATACTAACTATTATTGCTGTTGCTGTCTCCTCTGTGAAACGTCGCGGTGGTATGGGTGTTAACCTAGCCATTGGTATTGCAATAGGGATGATTTTTATTTTCTTTGATAAAATATTCGGAACCTTGGCTGCTAAGAGTGACTTTTCACCTTTTGTAGCATCTTGGGCTCCAAATATTGTGTTTGCCATTTTAGCCATTTATTTGTTACGAAATGCCAAACGCTAAACTCCTTAATTACCTTCATTTACATTTTATTGTCTTTATTTGGGGCTTTACCGCTGTGCTAGGAGCCCTTATAAGTATTGATGCCCTTGGTTTGGTTTGGTTTAGAATGAGTATTGCATCTTTACTTATATTGGCATGGTTAGGGTATAAGAAAATACCACTAACCTTCAGTAAAAAAACCATGTTGGTGTTTTTACTTGCTGGAGCAGTTATTGCGATGCATTGGCTTGCTTTTTTTGGTGCTATTAAGACAGCTAACGTCTCTATAACTTTAGCTATTATGTCTACGGGCTCTTTTTTTACTGCTTTACTAGAGCCTATTTTTTTCAAAAGAAAAGTTATTTGGTATGAAGTTGTTTTTGGTCTTATTGTAGTGTTAGGTTTGTTTGTGATTTTTCAGGTAGAAGGAGATTACTCTTGGGGGATTTTACTGGCACTGATATCTTCATTTTTGGGAGCTCTTTTTTCTGTAATTAATGGAAAGTTAGCCGTGCAGTATAATGCCAGTGCTATCTCTTTTTATGAGCTCTTCTTTGGGGTTTGTTGTATTTCTTTGTACTTGTTTTTTAGTGGGAGTTTTGATGCTTCATTTTTCACCTTAAGTACCTCAGATTGGGGTTATTTGTTTATACTTGCCTCTGGGTGTACAGCCTATGCATTTATAGCCTCTGTGCATGTCATGAAATGGATTAGCCCATACACGGTGATGCTAACCATAAATCTAGAACCAGTATATGGTATTGTACTGGCGCTTTTGATCCTTGGAGAGTCAGAGAATATGGGCCCGCAATTTTATTATGGTGCCGCGATTATAATTTTAACAGTACTTGCAAACGGTATTATTAAAAACAGAATTAAAAAGAAAATAAAAAATTAAAGCAGTTCAATACATAGCTCAAAACAAAATTTTATCTTTGTAAAAACTAGTAATGCAACCTATTGAATAACCATTATGGAATACCTAGATTTTGAATTACCTATTAAAGACTTGCAAGAGCAATATGAAAAGGCCTGCCAAATTGGGGAGGATAATGATGTGGACGTTACAAATACCTGCGAGCAAATTGCATTAAAATTACAAGAAACCAAAAAAGAGATCTACAAAAACATCACTCCATGGCAACGTGTGCAATTATCACGTCATCCAAATAGACCCTATACCATGGATTACATACATGCAATTTGTGGCGAGAGTTTCGTTGAGTTACATGGAGACCGCAGCTTTAAAGATGATAAAGCAATGGTTGGAGGTTTAGGAAAGATAGCAGATCAGAGCTATATGTTTATTGGACAACAAAAGGGGTATAATACCAAAACACGTCAATACAGAAACTTTGGTATGGCTAATCCAGAGGGGTACAGAAAGGCTTTGCGCCTAATGAAATCTGCCGAGAAATTCGGGGTTCCTGTGATATGTCTTGTTGACACCCCAGGCGCTTATCCAGGACTCGAGGCAGAAGAGCGAGGCCAGGGAGAAGCAATTGCAAGAAATATTTTAGAAATGACACGCCTTAAAGTGCCTATTATAGTACTTATTATAGGTGAAGGTGCCAGTGGTGGAGCCCTAGGAATAGGAGTAGGAGACCGTGTATTGATGCTTGAAAATACTTGGTATTCTGTGATTTCTCCAGAGAGCTGCTCTTCTATATTGTGGCGTAGTTGGGAGTTTAAAGAACAGGCTGCAGAAGCCTTAAAGCTCACCGCTACAGACATGAAAAAGCAGAAACTCATCGATGTTATTGTAAAAGAACCTCTTGGAGGAGCTCACGCAAACAGAGCAAAAACTTTTACTACCGTGGCAAATGTAATTACTAAGGAATACAATCAATTAAAAGACTTATCACCAAAAGATTTGGTTGCCCAGCGTATGGATAAATATTCACAGATGGGAGTCTATAACCAGTAAAGCTAGTGGTAGCAATACATCTTAAAATCTGAGGCCGCTGTCTCAGATTTTTTTTATGCTTATTAACAAAATTTCAGAGTTTTCAACAATTAATTTGTTAATGAGTGGTTAACAGAAGCACCATAAAATAACCCAAGCCATCATCACAATTTCTTTACATTCGTTACATGGAAAAACTGCAACCCAACTCCCCTTATAAAAAACGCCCTTCTCAAGTAATCAATTTAGAGAAAGGTAAGATACCTCCACAAGCTACTGATTTAGAAGAGGTTGTGCTTGGAGCTATGATGATTGACAAAAAAGGAGTTGATGAGGTTATAGATATTTTAAATCCAGATGTTTTTTACAAAGAAGCACACCAACACATCTTTGAGGCAATAAACACACTATTTGTGGAGAGCCAACCTGTAGACTTATTAACCGTTTCACAGCAGTTAAAGAAGATGCAAAAGCTTGAGCTTGCTGGGGGAGAGTTTTATTTAATACAACTGACTCAAAAAGTGTCTTCCTCTGCTCATATTGAGTTCCATGCTCGCATCATACTTCAAAAATATATCCAGAGAAGTTTGATTAAAATTTCAAATGAAATAATTGAAGATTCTTATGATGTAACTACAGATGTTTTTGATCTTTTGGATTCTGCAGAGAGTAAGTTATACGATATCACGCAAGGAAATATTAAGCGCTCTAGTGAAACGGCCCAAGACTTGGTAATCCAGGCCAAAAAGAAGATTGAAGAAATTGCCAACAAAGAGGGGTTATCTGGAATTCCATCTGGTTTTACAGAAGTAGATAAGTTAACCTCCGGGTGGCAACCTAGTGATTTAATAATTATTGCTGCGCGTCCTGGTATGGGTAAAACAGCCCTAACCTTATCAATGGCACGTAATATGGCTGTTGAACACAATATTCCTGTTGCGTTTTTCTCTTGTGAGATGTCTTCAGTACAGTTAATTACCAGATTGATTTCTAGTGAAACTGGCCTGTCTTCAGAAAAATTAAGAACTGGAAACTTAGAAAAGCATGAATGGGAGCAGTTAAATGTTAAGGTAAAAGGTCTTGAGAAGGCGCCACTATTTATTGATGATACTCCTTCACTTTCTATTTTTGATTTGCGTGCAAAAGCAAGACGTCTTGCCTCACAGCATGGTGTTAAAATGATTATGATTGATTATTTGCAACTAATGACTGCCGGAGGTGGAAAAAATACTGGTAACCGTGAACAAGAAATATCTACCATTTCTAGAAACCTTAAGGCACTAGCAAAAGAATTAAATGTTCCTGTAATAGCGCTTTCCCAACTATCTAGAGCTGTAGAGACTCGTGGAGGATCTAAAAGACCCCTTTTGAGTGATCTTCGTGAATCTGGAGCGATAGAGCAAGATGCAGATATTGTATCGTTTATATACCGCCCAGAATATTATAAAATTGACGAGTGGGATGATGATGAGCATACACCTACAGCTGGTCAAGGTGAGTTTATTGTAGCAAAGCACCGTAATGGTGGTTTGGATGAAATACGTCTTAAATTTGTAGGTAATTTAGGTAAGTTTGAAAATTTAGATACTTTTCCATTCTCTAATGAGATAGCATCAAGCATGAACAATGCTGCAAATGATGATACCTTCAAAACACCTAATTATCCTTCTGTTGATGACGCGTTTGATACCAATTCTAATGACGACCTTCCTTATTAAAATCTCAATGCGATAGTTTTTTAGTGTTAAAACCCTTTACCAATTTTAAAAGAAAATGAAGGGTAGCTATCTTCATTACCAAGGCTAATATTTGGGCCTATATCAAAACTATACCTGTAGTTTCTTTGTGACCAAAAATTAACTGCTACAGGGAGATAAACCCTAAATCCAAAAATCCCATAACCTGGTGATGCTCCAACAGAGAAAGTAACTGACTTAATTTTAGGAGCTAAAAAATAATATTTAACACCAATTGAGGCGCCAAACAACCCAATTTGTCCCTCAAGACCAACTTTTTCATTCACTAGTCTCTCATAGGTAACTCCAATCCATGGGTCATCAATTCCTATAATTTTAGCACTTAATATTTTGTCCGGAAATTTACTTTCGTCAGTAGCTGTGGTTTGACTAATCCCCAATAATGGAAATATTAATACCAACACTAGTAGGAGTTTTGAATAAGTATTTGACATTTTTTATAATATTATCGATTAATATGTAAAGAAAGACAAAAAAAAGAGATCATTTTTTTGTGCGAAAAACATTTGGAAATCCTATCGAAGAAAAATAAATTCTTTTTTCCTTCCAAATCTTTCGCTTAGATTTTGTCGTTATATTTACATCATGACCAAGTTTTTCACTTTTTTATTTATTTGCCTTTTTAGTTTACAGAGCTACGGCTCTTATATTCTCATCCCTATGGATGAAACTACTCAAAAAGAACATTTAAAAGCCTATGGTATTACCTATTGGGTACTAGAAAGAAACGTGAAAACCAAATGGCTTTTGAATTATAGAGGAGGCTCTTTTTTAATGCCAGATAGTGACCAAATACGCAAAGAATGCCAGATTAGAGGTGTTTCTTTCGAGGTTATTAGTGATAGTAAAGCTGCTCAGATATTAAAAGAAATTAGCAGTCCTTCTCAAAATATGGAAGCTGTGGTGTTAGAAAAAGCACCTAAAATTGCAGTGTATTCTCCAAAAGGGAATCAGCCTTGGGATGATGCCGTTACTATGGTATTAACCTATGCCGAAATTCCCTACACAACTATTTATGACCAAGAGGTTTTAAGGGATGAGTTACTACTGTATGATTGGTTGCACCTTCACCATGAAGATTTCACAGGACAGTATGGGAAGTTTTACAGAGCCTACAGATCTGCGCCATGGTATATTGCAGAAAAAAACAAATCTGAGGCATTGGCTGCTTCTTTGGGGTATGCTAAGGTATCTCAGCAAAAAAGAGATGTTGCTTTAAAAATAAGAGATTATGTTGTAGGGGGTGGTTTTATGTTTGCCATGTGCAGTGCTACAGATAGTTTTGATATTGCGCTTTCTGCACAAGGTGTAGATATTTGTGAGCCTATGTTTGATGGTGATGCTAGTGATGCCAGTTATCAAAGTAAGATAGATTTCAAACAAACATTTGCCTTTAAAGATTATATTTTGGAGAGAAGCCCAATGGTGTATGAGTTTTCTTCTATAGACATGACTTCAAAACGTAAGGTTTCAAAACAAACAGATTACTTTTCTTTGATGGACTATTCTGCTAAGTGGGATCCAATACCAACCATGCTTGTCCAAAACCACACTTCACTAGTAAAAGGATTTATGGGCCAAACCACTAGTTATGCGCCCACTCAAATCAAATCAAATGTTTTAGTAATGGGTGCTCACTCTTCAAGTGGCGAGGCTAGGTATATACATGGTATTAAAGGAAAAGGATTTTTTACTTTCTATGGGGGTCACGATCCAGAAGATTACCAGCATAGGGTAGGAGACCCAAAAACAGAATTAGCCTTGCATCCAAACTCTCCAGGATACAGGTTGATATTAAACAATGTATTGTTTCCTGCTGCAAAAAAGAAAAAACAAAAGACTTAATTTATTTATGTAAGGACAGTAGATATGCAGCTGCTTGAAATGGACTTGTGTTTGATTTTGCTAATTCCTTTAGTTGTTCTTGCAATGCAATTTTAATTTTTGGATTGTCGTAAAAATCACTCTTTAGTCTGTTTTCTATAGTTTGTAGCATCCAGAAATGTTGCTGCTGCTCTCTTTTGGCTACAAAATACCCTGTTTCTTTCATTTGAGTTATATAGCCATCTATAAGAGTTAGCGCCTCTTGAATACCTTCATTTTTTAGAGCACTACAGGTGATGGTTTTTGCAATCCATCCATTGTCTTTTGGAGGATATAAATGTAGGGCACGGTTAAATTCTGTTTTGGCTAGTTTTGCCGCTTTAAGATTCTCACCATCTGCTTTATTAATTATTATTGCATCTGCCATTTCCATGATACCACGTTTAATGCCTTGCAATTCATCTCCAGCTCCTGCTAGTTTTAATAATAAAAAGAAATCTGTCATAGAATGCACAACTGTCTCGCTTTGTCCTACACCCACAGTCTCAATAATAATGTGCGTGTAACCAGCAGCTTCACACAGTATGATCGCTTCTCGGGTTTTTCTTGCCACTCCACCTAGAGAGTCTCCACTGGCAGAGGGTCTTATAAATGCCAATTTATTTTTAACCAATTCTTCCATCCTGGTTTTATCTCCCAGGATACTTCCATTGCTTAAACTGCTACTAGGATCCACCGCTAAGACGGCTACTTTATGCCCATTTTGGGTTAGCAATGTTCCAAACTGTTCTATAAAAGTACTTTTTCCTACCCCTGGCACACCAGTGATGCCAATACGTATAGATTTATTTGCATGGGTAATACATCCCTGAATTAATTGTATGGCGTCTTGTTGATCTTTTGGTGCAGTACTTTCAATAATAGTAATAGCTCTACTGAGTGCAGTTTTGTTTGCAGCCAAGACTCCTTGTATAAGTTTTGGAATACCTTGCTTTTGCTTTCGTGCCTTTTTTAATTTTAAAGCAGTCACACTACTTAGGTTCTGAGGTTTTTCAACCCCCTGAAGTTCATTTAATGCGCTGGTATGTTTTTTTTGTTTTTTCACTATGTGAATTTATGACAAATTTATGACATTTGATTTTTCAAAACTTGTTTTGGACTGTATATTGACTAATTAATATAAAAATAAAATAGTATGAGTGTAATATATCAAGCAACAACAAATGCCACAGGCGGAAGAGCCGGCCATGTGCTAAGTGAAGATGGACCAATAGATATGGCTTTATCTGTACCTTTATCTATGGGCGGAGATGGTGGTGAGGGTGTAAATCCAGAACAACTATTTGGGGCAGCATACGCTGCTTGCTTTGGAGGGGCTTTGCAAGCTGTTGTAGGTATAGCAAAACTTGACATAGATGTGAGTCAAATTAGTGTAGATGCTACCATCGGATTTTGCAGGGATGAAGATGGTTTCTTTCTAGAAGCAACTTTAGATTGTTACATTCCAGATGTTGACACAAAAACAGGAGAGCAATTAATTAATGATGCCCACCAAATGTGCCCGTTTTCTAAAGCTACACAAGATAATATTACGGTAACCTTAAATTTATTACTAGACTCATAAATACAATATGTATTATACAAAAATCCCAAGATTGAAATTTCAGTCTTGGGATTTTTACTTATAAAAAAATTGATAAATCCTTACTCTTTTATAACGTGGTATTGCGCACTTTGCCCATCTGCAAATACAGATAATATATATGATCCACTGGAAAGAGATTGCGTATCAATACTGGCTTGTGTTGCGTTTATTGTACTTTCCAATACAACAGCCCCTAAGATATTTCTTAAAACAACTTTTTCAATATTGCTATTGTTTTTAAGAGTTACTATCCCTGAAGTTGGATTAGGGAAATAGGTGAAGTTTTCAAAAACTGTATTTTCGGTGTCAAGAATTTGTGATACATTAATGGTTGTTGTTCCTCCAGAATTTGTTGCTAGCAAGAAATAGTATTTGCCTATTTCTGGTTCTATAGAAGAGTTAGTTCCTGTAAAACACGGGTTTTGAGCATCCTCAACCCTAATTAATTCTGTTACACTCGGGGTTGGGGTACTGGCTTCAAAAAAGATAACGCTACTCACTCCACTTGGCGATACAATAGAGGCGTCTGTGAGTCCCATACCTGGGGTACATAAAAAGTAATACCAAACACCATTAAATCCATCTATGGTGCAATTGGTAGGATTGCCTCCCTCTTCTGTGGCAAATTGTGTGTTCACGTTTTCATCTGTATATGTGCCTGGAATATTTATTGCATTTACAATAAGATCATTTACTGGTGCCTCTGGTGGCGAGGCACAATCTACAGTTAATGTGAAGTTTCCGGTATCTCCATTATAGCCCTCTATGGCTATATAATAGGTGGTTCCTGGAATTGTTGTTAATGTTATTTCTGAGCCTAAATCACAAGCATCATCATTTTCAATTGGGTTGTCCAGATCACAACTTGTGTAGATACGCATATAAGGATCATAATCAAAAGCTGTACACAAAGAAAATGCAACATCTCTTTCTTGGGGTGATGTCTCTGTATATTTATAAAAAGCATCAGGGCCACCCTCCCCGTTTGTATCTGTTTTGTCTAGTGTTGTTCCCTCTATGGAGCCTCCACAAAGAATATCAATCGCTGTTTGGCAGTTGTCATTAAAACCTTCTGGGTTAAAAGATAATTCCCAATCAAAAGGATTCTCATCCCATCTATCATCCCACTGGATGTAGTAGTCTTGATTGGCAGTGACTGTAAAGCCAATAATTTCAGAGGCATAATTAGCACCAGTTCCATCTGCTGCAAATGGGCAAGAATCATCATCATCTGCTATTGCTCCTGCATCTGTACAATTGTTCCAAATTGACACTCTAGTATCAGAGCCGCCCAAACAAGAATTCACGTTAATGGTTCCATTTTCTGATGGGGTATACACAAACCATGCAGCATCTCCTCCATTGGCACCCCCACTTACGTCATTAATTTGTGTTTGAGATATACTTCCTTCTATAACTGCTACAGCAGCGTCACAGGTGTCCCCCCCATTTTGTGCATGTGAATACATTGAAAAAGAAAATATTATAACCAGTAAAAATAAATTGTAGTTGTTTTTCATGACTAAGTTTTTGCTTATTTCTCAAATATAGTGTTATTTTTTTTTAAAAAAGAGATGCTTTTGTGAAACAGCGTGGTTAAATTGTCGTCTATTAATAGACCTTTAAAATAGCAATAACAACTGTGTCAAATTCTTTACTTGTCGAGCAGTGCAGAGCACAAAACCCCAGAGCCCAAACAGCGCTATACAGACAGTACTGTGACGGTATGTTTGTTGTGGCTTGTAGGTATCTAAAAGACACAGCAGAGGCAGAAGATGCAATGCAAGTTGCTTTTATTAAAGCGTTTAAAAAAATAGAACAGTTTAAAGGTGATGTTAGTTTTGGAGCATGGTTAAAGCGTATTGTAATAAATACGTGTTTGGATGCCCTAAAAAAGAAAAAAATTCATTTTGAAGAAATTAACGAGCAGACCCTGAGTGTTGAACAACAAGAGGATGAAAGTTGGTCTATTGATAATCATATCACCAAACAACTTATAGACCAGGCTATTGCAAAGTTGTCTCCTAGTTATAAATCTGTAGTACAATTATTTTTGTTAGAAGGTTATGATCATCAAGAGATAGCTCAGGTTCTTAACATTACCCAAAATGCCTCTAGAACAAAGTTGCATCGCGGTAAAATACAATTACAACAACATCTAAAACAGCTACACCATGGCAAAGGATATTAGAGATATAATAAAGGATAGCCTACCACAAGGTCCAAAACTACCCAAAGGACATCAGGCTCGTTTTGAAGCTAGATTGCAGGCTAATTTTAACTTAAAAAAGACACAGCAAACTTCTAGTTCATCACAGCTTTGGATAAAAATTGCTGCCATTGCAATAGCCTTTGTTGCCGTAAGTATTTTTGGATATTTTCAATTATCCAAAAATAGTCTGGGAGATAGTTTGGTTGAGAGTGTTCCTGGGATAGAAACTCAAAGTGATGAGAACCTTTTACACTTAGCTGATATCTCACCAGATTTAAAACGCGTTGAACAGTATTACATCTCTGGAATTAAAGGCGCATTAGCCTCTTTAACAATCACCACAGACAATAAAGATGTAATTGATGGGTACATGCAACAGTTACAACTGCTCAATGCAGAGTATGAGAGTTTAAATTTTGATCTCACTCAGGCAGGTCCTTCAGAGGAGATTATCACAGCATTGGTAGACAATCTTAAAATGAGACTTGATTTATTAATGAAGCTTAAAACAAAATTAAAAGAACTAAAAAATAACACCAATGAAAATATTAGTAGCATTGAAGTGTAGACTATTTTGCGCGCTAGCTCTTGTGTTGGTCGCTTCAGGTTTTTCTCAAGAAAAATTTGTAGCCTCCTATAATGCTAGTGATGATACAGTTGTTACTTTAAAGAGCTCTTATACCAATGTTATTTTTGAAACCTGGAATAAAAACAAGGTAGAGGTCCAAGCTTTTATAGAAGCAGAAAATCTAACCATTGAACAACAACAAGTTCTTTTTGATGCTTGGAGTTTTGAAGTTTCTGGAAGCTCAAAAAATGTAATTATAACTTCAAGTGGTACAGCAAACAGTAATAGTCTCTCAAATTTACAAACTCAAATAGACAATCAATATAGCTTTGTATTTACTTATAACAAAGACGGTGGTGTTGAAACTATTGTAAAAACAAATAACCTAAGCACAATACCTATAGCTAAAAGAACCATTGTCATTAAAATGCCAAAAACCACAAAAACCGACATCAATGTAAGATACGGAGAAATTAAAATGGCAGATGCATTTAATGTAAAGGCAACCTTAAACCATACCCCTTTTACCGCAGAGCGTATTGATGGGGTACAAACCCTCATTAATGCCTCTTATGCTCCTGTGGTAGTAAATCATTGGCAATATGGTACCTTGTATGTTAAATTTGTAGATACCTGTGAAATTCAAACACTTGAGAGCATAGCCCTTAACGCTAACGCTAGTGATGTATTTGTTGGCCAGATTAGTAAAGAGGCTTTTGTTACAGGCTCCTTTGGAACTTTAGTAGTGGGTAAGGTAGCGGACAATTTTAAACGTTTAGAAATCGTGCTGCGCAATTCAGATGCCTCTGTTGCTATGCCTGATACTCCATTTACATTTTTATTTAATGGAAAAAAATCAAGTTTAAAACACCCCAAATCCTTACAGTTTGATATCACAAAACAAGCCCAAAGAGTCCTAGCAAAGGGGTTCTATAAAAATGCGATTTCAAGTAGTAATTTTCTAATTAATGCAGATTATAGTAATTTAATTTTACAACAGTAAAATTCCCCATATATAAAAACCCCCCAAGGGCAATTGCTCTTGGGGATTTTATGTTTGTAAGTAGTTGTTATTTAGTCAATACCCATTCACCTTTTGTGATCAGTGGTATGGCTTGTTTGTATTTAACTTGTTTGCTCTCTCCACTCATTACATGCTTTATGGTTACTTTATCATTACGACCAATTTTTGGCATTTCTCTGGTAATGGTTTCTGTTATAGGGAGCTGGTTTTGTGTTTGCCCAGCTGCCTTTGACCCAACAGAGCGCTGGTCAAGATTTTGTATTTCATCTTTTTGCTCGTTGAGTTTTTGCTTACTTTTTACTTCTCGAGCTTCTTGAATTTGTCTTTGGTTTTCTTTTGGCAATTCTCCTTTAAACAAGAATGACAATACATCTTTGTTTACGTTTTCTACCATCTTTTTAAAAAGTTCAAAGGCTTCAAATTTGTAAATTAAAAGAGGATCCTTTTGCTCATGAACTGCCAATTGCACAGATTGCTTTAATTCATCCATTTTTCGCAAGTGGGTTTTCCATGAATCATCTATAATGGCCAAAGAGATATTTTTTTCAAAATCTTTTACAAGTTCTGCACCTTTTGTTTGATAGGCTGTTTCTAGATCTGTAGCAACATTTAAGGTTTTTACTCCGTCTGTGAACGGTACCAAGATGCGTTTGTATTGATCCTTATGATTTTCATATACATTTTGGATTACCGGGAAGGCAATTTCTGCATTTTGACTCATTTTTTCTTGATAGTGGCCGTAGGCAACTTTGTACACTTTACCTGCAATATCTTGAGATCCTAATTTTTCAAATTCATTTTGATCTACAGGGGAGGCAATAGAAAAATAACGTATTAATTCAAATTCAAAATTCTTAAAATCTTGACTCTCCTTATTGTTTTGTGAGATGATCTCTGCAGTATCATAAATCATGTTGGCAATGTCAACTCTAAGTCTATCTCCAAACAATGCGTTGTATCTTCTTTTGTATATAACCTCACGCTGGGCGTTCATAATATCATCATATTCTAACAAACGCTTACGAATACCAAAATTGTTTTCTTCTACTTTTTTCTGTGCTCGTTCAATAGACTTAGAAATCATAGAGTGTTGGATAACTTCTCCTTCTTCAAGGCCCATTCTATCCATCATTTTGGCAATACGTTCGCTACCAAAAAGACGCATTAAATTATCTTCTAAAGAAACATAAAATTGAGAGCTACCTGGATCTCCTTGTCTTCCAGAACGTCCTCTTAGCTGTCTATCAACACGTCTTGAATCGTGACGTTCTGTACCAACAATAGCAAGACCGCCAGAGGCTTTTACAGCATCACTTAACTTAATATCTGTACCACGACCTGCCATGTTAGTTGCAATAGTAACAACCCCAGGATCACCCGCTTGGGCAACGATATCTGCTTCATTTTTATGCATTTTTGCATTTAAGGTATTGTGTTTCACCTTTCTGATACTAAGCATACGGCTCAATAGTTCAGATATCTCTACAGAGGTGGTTCCAATAAGTACAGGTCTACCTTGTTTTGATAGTTCTGTTACCTCATCAATAACAGCGTTGTATTTTTCTCTTTTGGTTTTGTAAATTTTATCCTCACGATCATCACGTGCAATAGGTCTGTTTGTTGGAATTTCTACCACATCTAGTTTGTAGATTTCCCAAAGTTCTCCCGCTTCTGTTACAGCAGTACCTGTCATACCAGATAGCTTTCTGTACATTCTAAAGTAGTTTTGCAGGGTTACCGTTGCAAAGGTTTGAGTCATTGCCTCAATCTTTACATTTTCTTTAGCTTCAATGGCTTGATGTAATCCGTCGCTGTAACGGCGTCCATCCATAATACGGCCGGTCTGCTCATCTACGATCATTACCTTGTTTTCCATGACAACATATTGGGTGTCTTTTTCAAACAATGAATAGGCCTTTAGTAGTTGACTCAGGGTATGAATACGTTCACTTTTAATACCGAAATCTCTAAATAATTCTTCTTTTAGTGTCGCTTCTTTTTCACTAGATAATTCTTGTGCTTCAATTTTGGCTATTTCTGTTCCAATCTCTGGCATCACAAAGAAATCTGGATTATCTGGTCCAGATAAGTATTCAACTCCTTTATCAGAAAGTTCAATTTGATTGTTTTTCTCTTCAATAACATAATACAACTCTGCATCAACTAGTGGCATTTCACGATTGTTGTCTGCCATGTAGGTGTTCTCTGTTTTTTGCAGAATTTGTTTTACACCTTCTTCAGATAAAAATTTAATTAAGGCCTTGTTTTTTGGAATACCTCTATAAACGCGAAGTAATTTAAAACCTCCTTCTTTTACATCTCCTTCTTTAATTAATTTTTTAGCCTCGGCCAAAACCCCTGTGAGGTATTTTTGCTGCACAGCAACGATGTCTGCAATTTTTGGTTTTAACTCATTAAACTCATGACGATCTCCTTGGGCCACAGGCCCTGAAATAATTAAAGGGGTTCTAGCATCATCAATTAGTACACTATCTACCTCATCAACAATTGCATAATGGTGTGGTCTTTGTACCAAATCTTGTGGTTTGTGCGCCATATTATCACGCAAATAATCAAAACCAAACTCATTGTTGGTACCATAGGTAATATCACAGTTGTATGCATTTCTTCTTGACTCGCTATTTGGTTGATGATTATCCACACAATCTATGGTCATACCATGAAACTGAAATATAGGGGCCATCCAAGCGCTATCACGTTTTGCTAAATAATCATTTACGGTAACTACATGAACTCCGTTTTGAGCTAAGGCATTTAGGTATACCGGTAGTGTAGCTACTAACGTTTTTCCTTCTCCTGTCTGCATCTCTGCAACTTTTCCTTGATGCAGGGCAACACCTCCAATAAGTTGTACATCATAATGTACCATGTCCCAGGTTATTTGTTTTCCTGCAGCATCCCAAGAGTTTTTCCAAATGGCGTGATCTCCATCTAGAGTCACATAATCTTTCTCCCCAGATAATTCTCGGTCAAAGGCTGTTGCCGTAACTCTGAGGGTTTCATTATTTTTGAAACGTTTTGCTGTTTCTTTTATCACAGCAAACGCTTCTCCTAAAATTTTATTTAGAGATTCCCTTTCTATTTGATATCTGTCATCTTTTAAGCCGTCAATTTTGTTGTAGATATCTTCTTTTTTGTCAATATCTTCTTCTTTGTCTGCAGCTATTTTTAGCGCATCTATTTGGTCTTGAATCTCTTTTTGATCTTCTTTGATGATGTTTCTAAACACATCACTTTTTGCGCGCAACTCATCAATACTTAATTTCTCTAGTGCAGCTTCATGAGATTTCACCTGTGTTACATAGGGTTGTATGTCTCCAAGATCTTTCTTGGCTTTGTCTCCCACAAATACTTTTAATACGTTATCTAAAAATCCCATGTGTCTTGTTATGTTGTATAGCGTTAAACGCTGTATTTTTTTATTTATTGAATAGAAATAATAGGTCTGTTATGAGTTTAATACCATAACAAAAAAAGCCCCTGTAGACAGAGACTTTTTTTTAGCGCATGATTTACTGTGCACCTATTGCATACCAACGTTTTGTAAAACGTTTATATTAATATTCGTCCTCGTTCCACAGATAGTCTTCATCTGTTGGGTAATCTGGCCAAATTTCTTCTATAGAATCATAAGAGACTCCCTCATCTTCTATGGCTTGTAAATTTTCTACACCCTCTAGTGGTGCTTCGGTTCTAATGGCGTAGTCAATTAATTCGTCTTTAGTTGCCGGCCAAGGCGCATCACTTAAATAGGATGCCAATTCTAATGTCCAGTACATTGATTAATGTTTTAATTTTGTGCAAAAATAATTTTTTAGTCGAGATAGTCAAGTAAAAAACAACTTATTTAAGCTTTATTTATAAGAACGTTTACAATTATCTGTTTTTCAGGTAATTGATGGTGCTATATTTAAGTAAAAACAACTACGTTGTGCATAGCTTTTTTTTACTTATTTATAATTTCTCAGGAATCCATTTAACTTCATCTGCCTTTAAATCATATGACAATTTTCGTGCCACTACAAAAAGATAGTCAGATAGTCTGTTGAGGTATTTTAATACCCTAGGGTCAATGCCTTGTTGCTCGTTTAAAAGAGTAGCTATTCTCTCCGCTCTTCTACACACACAACGCGCTATGTGACAATATGACACCGTTGTGTGTCCTCCAGGAAGCACAAAGTGTGTCATTTGAGGTAGCGACTCGTTCATTTGATCCATCTGGATCTCAAGACCTGTAATGTCTTGCTCAGAAATTTTTGGAATATTTAATCTTTCTTTTCCGTTTTTTAATGTTTGGTTCTCTGGTGGGGTTGCCAAAATTGCACCCACGGTAAATAACTTGTTTTGAATGTCTATTAAGATCTTCTTAATATCAAGATCTATTTCTTGATCTCTAATAAGGCCTATGTGAGAGTTTAGCTCATCTACGGTGCCATAACTCTCGATGCGTATATGATGTTTTGCAACACGAGTGCCTCCAAAAAGGGCAGTGGTTCCTGTATCACCAGTTTTTGTGTAAATTTTCATAGCTTATCGTTTTTCTTGGCTTGTCTTTTTACGCTGGTTGTAGCGTTGTTTAAATGTTGTGTTTTTACGATTTTTTAAACTCGTTTGGTTTTTTTTATTCCAAAAATAAAGAACAACTAATAAAACAAGACCACCAAAGATGAGCATAAATGGGTTGCTAAGTGCTTGTAGTTCCATTGCGTGAAAATACGAGGATTTTTTGTGAGAAACAATCAATATTAATAATTCAATACCTTCTTGTGTTTTATTGTGTTAAGACTCTATTTAAAACACATTTACCTCTGGCTCTATGAGAATACCAAAGTCTTGGACTACTTTTTTCTGGATCTTAAGTGCCAATTCCCAAATCTGTGCTCCGGAAGCATTTCCGTAGTTTACTAACACAAGGGCTTGGTTTTTATGAACACCAGCATCACCGTAGCGTTTGCCTTTAAATCCTGCTTGTTCAATAAGCCACCCAGCAGGTATTTTAAATGCAGCATTAGCAAGGGCATAAAAAGGGGCCTCAGGAAATTTGGTGTGAAAAGCCTCAAAAGTTTTGCTGTCTACAACAGGGTTTTTAAAAAAGCTACCACTATTACCTAGCTTTTTTGGATCTGGTAATTTTGATTGTCTTATAGCTATTACCGCATCACTAACGTTCTTAATGGTTGGGTTTGTTATGTCACTTAAAGATAAATGCTTATTAATGGCACCATACTGGGTTTGTATCTTGTGGTTGTTTTTGGTGAGTTTAAATGTTACTCTGGTAATCACATACTGGCCTTTGTTTGCTGTTTTGAATATAGAATTTCTGTATCCAAAATCACATTGTTTGTGAGTGAAAGAAACTTCTTTGGATGTGGCAATTTCAACGGCATCGCATTTTAAAAATACATCCTTTAACTCTACCCCATAAGCACCTATGTTTTGAATAGGAGCAGTGCCTACATTACCAGGAATGAGAGACATATTTTCTAGCCCGCCATAATTATTGTCTATGCAATGCAGCACAAAATCATGCCAGTTTTCTCCCGCCATGCAGGAAAGCTGTATATAGTCTTGGTTTTGGTCCTCTATTGTAATTCCCTTTAAATTAACATGAATCACAAGGGCTTCAATAGGGCCGGTAAGTAGTATGTTACTTCCTCCGCCAAGCAAGAATTTTTTTAAATAGTTGGGTAAGCTCAGGGCTTCTTGAAGCTCCTCGATGGTGTCCACTGAAACAAAATACCGCGCCTCACTCTCTATACCAAAGGTATTGTAAGGTTTTAAGGATATGTTTTGTTGAATGTGCATTACTCTTTATAAACTGCTAGTGCTTGTTTTAATATGTGTACTGCTTTAATTAGGCTTTCTTTATTTAAAACGTATGCAATACGTATTTGATTTTGGCCAACTCCTGGGGTAGAGTAAAACCCTGCCGCTGGAGCTACCATAATGGTTTCTCCATCAACATCAAATTCTTCCAAAAGCCACTGTGCAAATGCATCACTATTTTTGATAGGCAGTTGTACAATACAATAAAAAGCACCTTTAGGATATCCAACTTCAACTCCAGGGATCTCCTTTAGTTTTTCAATTAAAATATCTCGCCTGTCTTTGTACTGGCTTGTGACTTGGTCAAAATAGGATTGCGGTGTCTCTAGCGCCGCCTCACTAGCTATTTGGGCAAATGTAGGGGGGCTAAGCCTTGCTTGCGCAAATTTTAAAGCAGTTTGTAATACCATTTTGTTTTTACTCACCAAGCAACCAATTCGCGCTCCACACATAGAGTAACGTTTGGAGACAGAATCTATTATTATCGCATACTGATCCATCTCTGGTTCTTCTAAAATAGAATAATGCTTCACATTGTCGTAGGTAAATTCTCTATACACCTCGTCTGCTACGAGAAATAAATCGTGTTTTTTTACAATAGCTGCAAGGGTTTTTATTTCTTGTTTAGAGTAAAGATACCCTGTTGGGTTTCCTGGGTTACAGATAAGAATAGCCTTTGTTTTTGGTGTAATAAGTTTTTCAAATTCTGAAATATTTGGCAAAGCAAAGTTGTCCTCTATTTTTGAGATAACCGGTACTATTTTGACCCCAGATGCCGTTGCAAAACCGTTGTAATTTGCGTAAAAAGGCTCTGGGATAATAATTTCATCTCCAGTGTCTGCTATACTGCCCATGGCAAATAAAAGCGCTTCGCTACCACCTGTTGTTACAATAAGCTCATTGTGGTTTACAGGAATGTTTTTTTTCTGATAATAGGCTGCAATTTTCATTCTATAGCTCTCAGATCCTTCAGATCTTGTGTATGCAAGAACATCAAGTGAGTGAGAAGCTACAGCCTCCATAGCCTGTTTTGGACTCTTTATATCTGGTTGTCCAATGTTGAGATGATATACTTTTTTATTCGCTTTGTAGGCTTTCTCCGCGAAAGGAACCAGCTTTCTTATGGGTGATTCTGGCATTAATTGCCCTTTGGTTGAAATTGTTGGCATAACAGTATTATTTGAATAACAAAGTTGCAAAAAATAGTTTAAAAATAGGCTATGGAGCCATCTCCGTTTGTTTATTTTTTTTAAGCTTAAAGCTAGGGTAAAAAAAAGGTCGATTTACTTTAGTAAACCGACCAAATTAGGATTTCAAGATACAGATGTTACTTCTCTGTTTTTTCTAAAATGCTTTTAGAAGAGTTTAAAACTTCTCCTTTAATTTTTAGTGCTTTTATTGGCTCATCTGCGTTAGAATATACAGTTACTGTTTTTCTGATAGGGCCTACTCTGTTGGTATCATACTTAACCTCAATGCTTCCCGAGGCACCTGGAGCAATAGGCTCTTCAGGTTTTTTGGGAACCGTACATCCACAACTAGATTTAACATTTGTTATCACTAATTCTGCATCTCCAGTATTTGTGAATTCAAATACACGAACTCCGTCACTTCCTTTTACAATCTTTCCATAATCTACCGTTTCATTTTTGAAACTGATTTTTGCTTGCGCACTTGAAGTGTATCCAACCAGGCTAATTAAAGCTACTACTATTAACTTTTTCATATTATATACTATTAAGGATTGCTAATTTAGGGAACTTTAGTATGCTATGCAAGTTAAGTTATAGACATTAAACATTTCATAATACTACAGATATCCCTACTTTTACAATCTT
>Ga0115549_1000359_pt1 | contig 29376 bp, 35 predicted proteins | sample COGITO_mtgs_1004_2_FD_87176 | JGI IMG/M metagenome (GOLD analysis project Ga0115549, IMG submission 87176) | Pelagic marine microbial communities from North Sea - COGITO_mtgs_100430 | ecosystem: Environmental > Aquatic > Marine > Epipelagic | place: Germany:Helgoland, sampling site Kabeltonne...
AATGAGGAATCCGTTTATTACTTTGCTGGTATTGATAGTGCTAGATTTAAAAAACCTGTCGGTCCTGGGGATCAGATTGTTTTGAATGTGAAAATCGAACGAATTTTAAAAGGGATATGGAAATACAAAGGTGTGGCAACGGTTGAGGGTGACATCGTTGCGGAAGCCAATATGATGTGTATTCTCAAGGAAATAAAAAAGTAGTTTTTTAATGAGCCTACAAAAAAATATCCATCCTACTGCTATTATTCATGAAAAAGCCAATATTGCTAGCAATGTCAGTATTGGTCCTTATTCTGTTATTGGTAGTAATGTTTCAATAGGCCAAGATACGGTGATCGGTAACAATGTCACCATTACTGGCAATACCTCTATTGGATCAAACAATAAAATTTTTCATAGCTCTTCTATTGGAGAGGCGCCTCAGGACAAGAAATATAATGATGAGGACACGAAGCTTACCATCGGAAATAACAATACGATTCGTGAGTTCTGCACCATTAATAGAGGAACAATACAGGACAAGGGTGAAACTTTTATAGGGAATAATAATTGGATTATGGCTTATGTCCATATTGCCCACGACTGTATTATTAACAATGATTGTATATTAGCTAATGCCTCAAATATTGCGGGGCATGTTGAGATTGATGATTTTGCTATCCTTGGAGGATTTACTGGGGTTCATCAATTTTGCAAAATTGGGTCCCATGTTATTACTGCCGTTGGAACCATAGTGTATAAAGATATCCCCCCTTATATTATTGCCGCTAGTGCCGACTCTCATACCAGGCCTAATGGGATAAATATTGAAGGATTAAGAAGAAGAGGATTTAGTAAGGAGGCTATCAATGGCATTAAAAAAGGGTATAAAATTATCTATAGAGAAGGAAATTCTATCGATGAGGCGGTTAGTCAACTGAAAGTCTTAGCGGAAGATGTAACTGAGACCCATCTTTACATAGACTTTATTAGTAAATCACAGAGAGGCTTAGTAAGGTAGCTGTGCCTAAAGTTGCAATTCTTGCAGGAGAGCCATCAGGAGACCTAATAGCAAGCCACTTAATGGCGGATCTTAACAAGCGGTATAAAAATATTCAGTATGTAGGAGTTGGCGGACCCCTGATGAGCAAAGCCGGACTCAATAGTTTTTTTGACTATGCCCATTTAAGTGTTCGGGGTTATTTTGAGGTCTTACGTAATTTTATTAAACTCCATAGGTTACAAAAAAATCTTATCACTCACTTGTTAAAAGAGAAGCCGGATATTTATATTGGCATAGATGCACCCGATTTTAATTTTGCAATAGAGCGGGCACTAAAAGCAAGCAAGGTAAGGGTTTTTCATTACATAGCACCGTCCGTTTGGGCTTGGAGGAAAAATAGAATCTATCAAATGAAAAAAGACATGCATCATCTTTTTTCCATCTTCCCACACGAGCTTCCCCTATTTAAAAAAATTAGACTACCTATAACCTACGTGGGTCACCCATTAGCCTCAAAAATACCACTAAAACTTGATCCTAAGCTGTCAAAAAAGTTACTTAATCTTGATATGTCGTCAAAAATTATTGCTTTACTCCCAGGAAGCCGTATAGGGGAAGTAAAATGGCACTTAAATTTAATGTTGGAAACAGCCCTCATAATTCAAAAAAAATTACCGGGCTGCCAGTTCATTTTACCCATTAATAATCAGACTAATTACTTGTATGCACGTCATCAGTTAACTGCATATCAAGGGCTTAACGCGAGGCTAATAATTGGTCATTCCCATGAAGTTATTAATGCTGCTGACCTATGCATTCTAGCGTCCGGAACTGCCTCGTTAGAGGCCGCTTTGTTTAAGAAACCAATGGTCATTGTATACAAAACCTCTTGGCTCTCATGGATGATTTTAAAGCGTATGCATTTGATACCCTACGTGGGCTTACCCAACATACTGTTAGGAAAATTATTGGTGCCTGAACTTCTTCAAGACGCCGCTTCTCCGAAAAATATTGCCGAAACTGTTTTGGGAATGCTGAATAATAAAAAATATTTAAATAGCCTAAGAGGAGAGTATCGAAAGCTACACCTATCCCTTAAAAAAAATACATCACAATTAATTATTGAGCAATTAAGTAAGCACCTAAAATGATTATGGTATGTGGCGTTGATGAAGCAGGGAGAGGCCCTCTAGCTGGGTCGGTATTTGCCGCAGCAGTCATTCTTGACCCCAGTCGACCCATCCTTGGACTAAAAGACTCCAAAAAGCTATCACCCAAACAGCTTTCATCCGTTTATTTAGATATTATGAAATGTGCTTTGGAGGTTTCATTCGCCACAGCCACTCCTCAGGAGATCGATCAGATCAATATTCTTCAGGCAAGTCTATTGGCAATGAAGCGGGCGATTTATCAATTAACTAACATACCAGACCGTATACTGATTGATGGGCAGCACTGCCCAGACATACAGTCTATGGAAATGAAAGCAGTGGTTAAGGGTGACGCTAAGCATCAAGAGATATCCGCAGCCTCCATAATTGCTAAGGTTGAAAGAGACAAGTATATGTTGGAGCTAGATCATCAATTTCCTGAATACAACTTCAAACAACATAAAGGCTACCCAACCAAAGAGCATATTCGTTTAATTCGGGAGTTTGGGGTATCACCCGTTCACAGAAAGACGTTTAGGCCGGTGAGCGAACTGTTAATTTAATAAAAATATGCAAAGTTTTTTATTGATATCTGGTAGTCCCTTTTTTCTCCAATCACCTATGGATTGCGAAATAATTTGCTCGGATGTTGTAGTTAAATCGATAGAAAGGTTCAGCATAATGTCTGTATCAAGTGTCTGGACGAGATGAGTTAAAAGATCATTGTTTCGGTAGGGCGTTTCAATGAATATTTGAGTTTCCCTAGTACTTTTTATCGTCTTTTGCATGCTGACAAAACACTCATTCCGCTCTGCCTTATCTTTGGGTAAATAACCCCTAAATCTAAAACTTTGACCATTAAAACCGGAGCTCATCAAAGACAAAATAATTGATGACGGACCAACCAAAGGTTTAACATGAATATGCTGTTGGTGCGCATAAGCTACTATCTTATTTCCTGGGTCAGCAATACATGGGGTTCCTGAGTCAGATAAAAGACCTATACTTTCCCCATTAAAGAGAGGCTCAAACATTTTTTTGATTGCAAGCTCATCCGTCTTTTGGGTATTGGTGACAAGTGTAAGCTCCTGCAGGCTTTTTTCTAACCCGAGTTTTTTCAACATCCTACGTGCAGGCTTTTCATTTTCTACGATAAAATACGATAATGTCGACAATTGTTTTTTTTGATGTTCAATTAAAAACTGATCGTTCGCGTCCTGATCAAGTGATGAGGGAATCAAATAAAGCGTCCCAAAAGCCTTGTTATCAGTGACCATGAAAATCAATGTCTAATTTTTTAAGAATGTTGGATAGCCCAATAAGAGGCATACCAATGATAGCAGTGGGATCTGAACTTTTGACATACTCCAGCATGCTGATACCGAGACCTTCCGACTTGATGCACCCCAAGCACCCGATCACCTCTTCATGCCTTAAGTAGGTTTCTGCCTCAGAAGCTTCAAACTTCCTGTACTTTACCTCTATTGTCTCAATAGCTTGTAGCTGATGATGATTTGCTTCATTTATAACGCATACTGCACTATGAAATAACACCGTCTGCCCGCTAAGTTTGATGAGCTGACTGTAGGCTTCTTCATAGTTAGTCGGCTTTCTAATTTGTTGCCCTTTAAATTCTGCAGTCTGATCTGATCCGATGACATAGCTTTCTTTGTGATCCTTGGAGACTTTTCGTGCTTTTAGCCCCGCTATTCTTTGGGCGCTATCTTTCGCGCTTTCCCCTTCGGTTGTCGATTCATCTACTGAGGGGGATACAATAGTAAAAGACGGTATCAGCCGCTCAAGCAGCTCCTTGCGATAAACGGAGGAAGACGCAAGGATTATATTTTTCATCTTTTAGGATTGCTGTATTTCTAGGAGCGTCTCATTAGGAGAAACGCTATCACCCTTAGCGATATGAATGGCCATAATCGTTCCATTTTTGGGGGCTTGTATTTCGTTTTCCATCTTCATCGCTTCAATAACGACTAAGCCATCTCCAGCCGATACTTTGTCACCAATATTGACTTTGATATCCACAATAGTTCCCGGCATAGCCGTAGTTACACAGCCTTCGTGGTTAGGTTTTGGCCTAGCAGAGGTCGTCTTTTCTGATCCTTTAGCTTTTTCGCCATTTGATGATTGGGTATTGGGATTGATTAGCACTTCATCTAAAGTTTCAACTAAGACTTCCTCAGATATGCCATCAACCGACACATAGAAAGGTCTCTCAGCTTCACCAGCATGCCCTGACCCGGTTAATTTAATATGATAGGTTTCGCCGTGAAGAGTAATATTAAATTCGGATGGAGCGTAATGGTCACCTTGTTTTAACATATTCGCTTTGTCCAGCAACTCTTCGGGTTGAAGGGTCCCCGCGTTCCTTTCCTGAAGAAAGATAGTACCAATGTCAGGAAACATCGCATACGTTAGGATGTCCTCATCGGTCTTGGCAAACGATTCCGCTTTGACGCGTAAGTTAGCAACCTCCGGTTTTAGTTTATCGGCAGGTCTGCACGTAATCGGCTGTTGGTCACCAATGGCTTTGGTTTTAATCTCTTTGTTCGTCTCGCCCGGTGCCTTGCCGTATTGACCAAGAAAGTAATTTTTCACTTCCGAGGTAATTGATTTATATCTTTCGCCGGTAATAACGTTTAATGCCGCTTGCGTCCCAACAATTTGCGACGTGGGAGTAACTAAAGGAGGGTAACCTAAATCCTTACGAACATTCGGTATTTCTTTTAACACTTCATCCATTCGATGAAGGGCGCTCTGATCTTTTAATTGACTAGAAAGATTGGAAATCATTCCTCCCGGTACTTGATTGACCAATACCCGAGGATCTAAGCCAGTAAATTCTGATTCAAATTGCCAGTATTTTTTTCGTACTTCTTTTAGGTACTCACTAATTTCCTCTAAACCAGCAAGGTCTATATCCGTTTTGTATCCCCAGCCTTCCAGAGCAGCAACAATAGATTCAGTTGTCGGGTGGCTTGCCCCTTCAGAAAAGCTTGAATTACAGGTATCAATCATGGTGGCTCCAGCCTCTACAGCAGCCATAAGGTTTAATGAGCCGAGCCCCGATGTTGCGTGACTATGAATGTGAATAGGTATGGCAACATTCTTCACTAAAGCCTCAACTAAGTCTTTGGTGACTTTAGGAGTTAACAGTCCGGCCATATCCTTAATCGCTAAGGTATCACTACCTAATTCCTCTATTTGTTTAGCCAGCTTCACAAAATACTCAATATTATGAACGGGCGAGGTGGTATAACTAATCGTGCCTTGTGCATGTTTTTTATATTTTTTAACCGACTTGATTGATAGTTCGATATTTCGAATATCGTTCATGGCATCAAAAACCCTAAATACATCAACCCCGTTATCCGCTGCTTTTTTTACAAACAGATCCACAACATCATCCGAATAATGCCTATAACCTAATAAATTTTGACCGCGAAGTAGCATTTGAATTTGGCTATTTGGTAAGGCTTTACGTAGCTTAATTAACCGTTCCCAAGGATCTTCCTTGAGGTATCGAACACAGGCGTCAAAAGTTGCCCCGCCCCATGCTTCGATTGACCAAAAATTTTGATTATCTAGCTGGGGGCAAATAGGGAGCATGTCTTCAGTACGAAAACGGGTTGCTATATGGCATTGATGACCGTCTCTTAGAACTAATTCAGTAATATTTATTTTTTTCATAGTTTTTTATATCCCTTCGTGTGCCGCAATTGCCGCAGCAATAGCAGCTGCAATAATATCAGGCGACATTTCATCTTCGTAATCGATCAGCTCTGGATGGCTTTCAACAAAGCTCGTATTAAAATTAGCATTTATAAACAGTTCATTTTTTAAAATTTCTTTATAGTACGGAATGGTGGTTTTGACCCCAAATACCCCGATATCTCCTAATGCACGACTTCCTCTTTTTATGGCATCGTCCCAGTTAAGAGCCCATACCGTTAATTTTGCACACATAGAGTCATAGTAGGGCGGAATAATATACCCAGTATAAATGGATGCATCTGTTCTTACCCCAGGACCACCGGCAGCAAAATATCGGGTAATTTTCCCAAATGAGGGAAGAAAGTCTTGTTTAGGGTCCTCAGCATTAATCCGAAATTCGATAGCAAAACCACGGTAGCTCACTTCGTCTTGCGAATACCTTAACTCCATCCCACTGGCAATGCGTATCTGCTCCTGAACGATATCTATTCCAGTAATAGTTTCAGTAATGGTATGTTCTACTTGTAGTCTAGTATTCATTTCCATGAAATAAAATTTATCTTCACTATCTAATAAAAACTCCACCGTACCGGCATTTTCATAATTGACCGCTTTCGCCGCCTTGACTGCCAAATCACCAATATAATTTCTTTGGTCTTCAGACAACTGGGGAGAGGGGGCTATTTCAATCAATTTTTGATTTCTTCTTTGAATAGAGCAGTCTCGCTCATACAAATGAATGGCATGACCTTTTTGATCGGCTAAAATTTGCACCTCAATATGCTTCGGAGTTACAACGCATTTCTCAATAAAAAGCTCAGGGCTTCCAAATGCTTTGGTAGCCTCAGAGATGACTCGATCATAATTTGACAATAATTCTTTTTCATTATCGCAACGCCTGATACCACGACCACCCCCACCATTAGTGGCTTTGAGCATTACAGGGTAACCAATGGATTTGGCAATCACCACCGCCTCATCGAGATCTTTTATATTACCTTCACTGCCAGGAATAACCGGGACTCCCGCCTCAATCATAGCTTTTCTTGCCTCAACTTTATCTCCCATACGAGAGATTACGCTATCGTCAGGACCAATAAATTTGATGCCTCTTCGTTTACAAATCGCAGCCAACTCGGGATTTTCAGAAAGAAAACCATAGCCGGGGTGGATTGCATCGCATCGTGCGGTGACTGCAGTATTGACAATGCGGTGCGCATTTAAATAGCCTGATAAAGGATCACTACCGATGCGATAGGACTCATCAGCTTTTTTCACATGCAATGCATGACGATCGGCTTCCGAGAAAATAGCAACACTCGTGATACCCATTTCCTTGCATGCCCTAATTATTCGGACCGCAATTTCCCCTCGATTTGCTATTAATATTTTTTGGATCAAAAACAGGTTTCCTTCGTTTGTTGTATGATTAGCGCTAATTGTCAGTGCAGTATTAGCACTGAGTCAAACTCCAATTATACCATGATGCTAAATTTAGCAAATACTATAGTGCAAAAGGTTATTAATCTTTATTAGCAAAAAAAAGGGATTTTGTGATAAAATCCGGCATTAATTTTTCAACGTAGTATCCTAATAAATATATAGGCTTAAGGAGTAAGCATGGCTGTTCAAAAAAGTAAGAAGTCCGCATCAAGAAGAAATATGCGTCGATCGCATGATAATTTATCTGGTCAACCTTTGGCTGTAGAACCCACTACCGGTGAAGTTCATTTAAGACACCATGTGAGCCCGTCTGGTTTTTATCGTGGTAAAAAGGTTATTGAAGTTAAGACGGATTAATTGATTAATCAAGCTATATGACTTCACAATCAATAGCGATTGATGCAATGGGTGGTGATGTTGGACCCAATGTCACTATTCCCGCCTCGCTAGATGCATTAAAACGGTACCCTAAGCTTCATATTATTTTAGTGGGCAATCAAGTTATCATAGAAGCCCTGCTAAAATCGCACAACGCAGAAAATCACCCACGCATTGCGATCAAATCTACCACTCAGGTTGTGTTGATGGATGAGTCCCCCCAAAGTGCTTTAAAAAATAAAAAAGACTCCTCGATGCGCATTGCTATTAACTTGGTGAAGGATGGTGAGGCGCATGCTTGTGTAAGCGCAGGCAACACCGGTGCATTGATGGCAACAGCCCGATTTGTGCTTAAAACCTTAAAGGGCATTGATAGGCCGGCTATTGCATCCAACCTTCCGAACCAAAAAGGAACCACTTGTATGCTTGATCTAGGAGCCAATGCAGACTGCACGCCAGAACAACTCCTCCAATTTGCCATCATGGGCTCTATGTTAACTAAGGCGCACACAAAAAAGAAAAAACCGACGATTGGCTTATTAAATATTGGTAGCGAAGAAATCAAAGGCAATGAAGTGGTAAAGCAGGCAGCCCATCTCATCAAGAACAGCCATTTGAATTTTTATGGTAATGTTGAAGGTAACGATATATTCAAAGGTACTACGGATGTGGTGGTATGCGATGGATTTGTTGGTAATATTGCATTGAAAACCACGGAAGGTTTAGCGCAGATGATGGGTCGATTTTTATCCGAAGAGTTTAAGCGTAACTGGCTAACCAAGTTGATGGGAATAATAGCTATTCCTGTCCTCAAAGCATTCAAACGGCGCCTTGACCCACGAAGATATAATGGCGCATCCTTTCTTGGCCTCAACGGTATCGTCATTAAGAGTCATGGTGGAACCGATGCTTATGGATTTCGGTATGCTATTGCCACCGCTGTGGAAGAGATAGACAGTAAAATTATCGAGAATATCAAAAAACAACTCGAAGTCGAGTTTTCGGTTAAATAAATGAATCATGCGAAAATCATTGGTACGGGCAGTTATTTACCAAAAACCATATTAACCAATAAAGACTTAGAAAGCCGTCTGGACACCACAGACGAATGGATTGTTTCTAGAACGGGAATTAAAGAAAGGCATATCGCGGGCCCAGATGAAAAAACTAGCGACCTAGCATATGAGGCGGCGTTACGAGCTATTGCTTCCGCCAATATCAGTCCTGGCGATATCGACCTGATTATTCTTGCCACCACGACACCCGATAAAATTTTTCCAAGTACCGCGTGTACGGTTCAAGCACGTTTAGGTATCAAGGAATGCCCAGCATTTGATGTACAGGCAGTATGTACTGGGTTTGTATATGCCTTAACCATAGCCGAAAAATTCATCAAAACTAATAGCGCAAAAAATGCTTTGGTTATTGGGGCGGACCGCATGTCTTCCATCACCGATTATGACGATAGAAGTAATGCCATTTTATGGGGAGACGGAGCAGGTGCAGTCATATTAAGTGCCTCCAATGAAGTAGGTATCATATCCACCCATATCCATGCATCCGGAAATTACGAAGAACTCCTGCATGTCCCCCGCCATGACAAGGCATCCCATATTGCAGATACCATCGAGATGAAAGGTAACCAGGTCTTTAAGATTGCGGTCAACACACTGGATAGGATTGTCGATGAAACACTGGAAAATAGTGGGATAACCAAATCGGAAATTGATTGGTTGGTACCGCATCAAGCGAATATTCGCATTCTTGAAGCGACGGCAAAAAAATTAGATATGAGCATGGATAAAGTCATAGTCACAATTGATCGTCATGGTAATACTTCCGCCGCCTCCATACCCTTAGCCCTTGATGAGGGAGTGAGGTCAGGAAAGATCATCAAAAATCAAATTATTTTAATGGAAGCGTTTGGTGGAGGCTTTACTTGGGGTTCCGCCTTAGTAAAATATTAAACTCATGACTCAATATACAATTTTATTTCCAGGACAAGGCTCGCAATCAGTTGGAATGATGGATACATTCTCAGATCATCCTATCGTTAAAACTACGTTCGACGAGGCCTCGAGCTTCCTAAGTAAAGATTTTTGGCGCATGGTAACTGAAGATAATAGCGACATCAATCAGACAGAAAATACCCAGCCCATCATGCTAGTTAGCGGCATAGCGCTTTGGCGCGTATTAATAGCTTCTGGAATCGATCAACCGATAGCCTTGGCTGGTCATAGCCTTGGAGAATTTACGGCGTTAGTCGCTGCAGGCGTCATTAGCTTTGAAGAGGGACTAGCCATTGTCACACAAAGGGCGAAGCTAATGCAAAGTGCCGTTCCGGATCAGGTGGGTGCTATGGCAGCGATATTAGGACTTGAAGACGAGGTGGTTGTCCGTGTGTGTCAATCCGTCCAGTCGGATGAAGTAATGGAACCAGTCAATTTCAACTCACCAGGACAGGTTGTGATAGCAGGACATAAACGCCTTATTGAGCAGTCGCTAGTAAGATTTAAGGAAGCAGGTGCTAAAAGAGCGTTGTTGCTTCCCGTCAGCGTTCCTTCTCACTGCAGCTTAATGATTCCAGCATCTAAACTCTTTGCTGATTTCCTTGCCCCTATTGCGTTTAATGAACCCCAAATCTCTATTATTCATAACGTAGACGGAAAGAGCTATCGGCAGGCAGATGCTATTAAGAAAGCATTGGTGAAGCAGCTTTGTAACCCTGTCCAATGGACGCAAAGCATTGCTTCGATCCTCGAACAAGGAACAACTACACTCATTGAATGTGGTCCTGGCAAGGTGTTAACAGGGCTAAACAAACGCATGAACAAGGAAGGGTTGAATTTGGCAACTGATAATCTCGATACCCTCAATGCAACAATTGAATCATTAAATGGATAAAAAATTATGACACAACTGTTAACAAACAAAATTGCTCTGGTAACCGGTGCAAGTAGAGGCATAGGCGCAGCCATTGCAGAAGAGCTGGGTAATCAGGGGGCTCGGATATATGGCACAGCGACTTCAGAGCAGGGAGCGTTAAGCATAACAAAAATGTTTGAAGAACATAAGATTGATGGCCAAGGCTTAGTGCTCAATGTCAATGATAATGCATCCATTCAAGCGACAATAGCTAAAATAAATCAAGACTCAGGTGCGATTAATATCCTGATTAATAATGCCGGCATCACCAAAGATACCTTACTGATGCGCATGAAGGATGAAGATTGGGACACAGTGATTAGCACCAACCTAACTTCCGTTTACAAGCTCAGTCAGCACGTTATTAAGTCGATGATGAAGGAAAGGTATGGAAGGATTATTAATATTACCTCCGTAGTTGGCCATATGGGCAATGCGGGACAAACTAATTATGCGGCAACCAAAGCAGGGATTGATGGATTTACCAAGTCGTTAGCCCAAGAAATTGGCAGTCGCGGCATTACGGTGAATAGTGTAGCTCCGGGATTTATTGATACGGATATGACCAAAGCCTTAAGTGAGGAACAACGGTCAGCCTTATTGACCCACATTCCCTTATCTAGACTGGGACAAGCGTCAGACATTGCGCATGCGGTGACTTTTTTAGCCTCGGATCATGCCTCCTATATTACGGGAGAAACTTTGCATGTGAACGGCGGTATGTTGATGGTTTGATGGTTTTTTTATGATGAATCGCAAAAATAAGTAAACTTTTTGTAAAAATAATTAGCTAAATTGCATGTTCATTTGATAAAATACCACCTTCCTAATTTTTAAGTTTTTTAATAAAGGGGTACACAGATGTCAGACATCGAACAAAGAGTAAAAAAAATCGTCTCAGAGCAACTTGGCGCTGATGCTGCTGCAGTGAAAAATGAGTCGTCATTCATTGACGATTTAGGAGCCGATTCACTTGATACCGTCGAGTTAGTCATGGCTTTAGAAGAAGAGTTTGACACTGAAATTCCTGATGAAGATGCTGAAAAAATTACTACCGTTCAGCAAGCGATAGACTACATCAACAAAAACCTTCCTTAATTTATATGGCCTGGTTGAATCATTTTAGCCAGGTTTTAATATGAACAAAAGAAGAGTTGTTGTAACAGGCCTAGGCCTTGTTACCCCTGTCGGAATAGGAGTGGAAGAAACCTGGAACAATATCGTTGCAGGGGTCTCCGGCATTACTGCCATTACCAAATTTGACACCACGAATTTCTCATCTAAAATAGCAGGTGAAGTAAAAAACTTCGACCCCCTCCATTTTCTCAATGCCAAAGAAGCACGCCGTATGGATACGTTTATTCAGTACGGTTTAGCGGCTGGTGATGAAGCTATCAAGGATTCCGGTTTTATTGTCAATGACGAAACCGCAGAGCGTATTGGCGTGTCTATTGGTTCAGGGATAGGTGGGATAGGCTTAATCGAATCCACTAGCGATGTATTTGATGACGGTGGACAACGCAAAGTATCACCATTCTTTATTCCAGGCACCATCATTAATATGATTTCCGGTAATCTTTCTATTATGCATGGCCTGAAAGGCCCGAATGTCGCCATAGTAACTGCGTGTACAACCGGAACCCATTCTATTGGAGACGCCGCCAGAATGATTGAATATGGCGATGCTGACATCATGGTCGCCGGAGGCTCTGAGGCGGCGATAACGGAGCTTGCGGTAGCCGGCTTTGCTTCTGCGAAAGCCTTATCGTCAAGAAACGATGATCCAGCTACAGCATCTAGACCATGGGATATGGATCGTGAAGGTTTTGTGATAGGTGAGGGAGCAGGGGTTATGGTCCTTGAAGAATACGAACAAGCGAAGCAAAGAGGAGCTAAAATCTATTGTGAATTATCCGGTTATGGGATGAGTGCGGATGCCTACCATATTACTGCACCCAGTATTGACGGACCTAAGCGTTCCATGATGAATGCCTTGAAGAATGCAGCCTTAAATCCCGACCAAATTCAGTACGTTAATGCCCACGGCACTTCGACTCCGCTGGGTGACTTAAATGAAACTAACGCCATCAAGGAAACCTTTGGCAGTAGCGCATACAATATTGCCGTCAATTCAACTAAATCAATGACGGGTCACTTGCTCGGTGGAGCAGGGGGGATAGAGTCGGTGTTTACGGCATTAGCTATCCATCATCAAATCTCACCTCCGACGATCAATATTTTTAACCAAGACCCTGCCTGTGATCTTGATTACGTCGCTAATACCGCCAGAGAAATGAACATCGAAGCCGCGCTCAAGAATAACTTCGGCTTCGGGGGAACGAATGGTAGTTTGGTATTCACTAAAGTTTAAGTTCTTGTCATTGTTTTGAATGATAATTACCTAATTAATGGTGAGTCATCCAGCAGTTTAAATCCTTTTGATCGGGGTCTAGCCTATGGTGATGGGGTTTTTAGGACCTTTAAGGTCTTGCATGGCACACCTCAGCATTGGGTCTATCATTTTGACAAACTTTGTAGCGATGCTGCCGCACTCAACATAACCCTTCCCACGCATGAAATATTACTCAGTGATATCCAACAACTTTTTCTTAACAATGAAAATAGTGTGGGTAAATGGATCATAACCCGCGGATCCTCTGAGAGAGGTTACCGTATACCCAAGAATCTCTCGCCTAATCGAATTTTGCTAAAAAGCCCCTACCAACCTTTAGAGGTATCCATTTATACAGTCGGAGTGTGCCTAGAGATCAGCCCTATTACAGTGGCCTCTCATTTGCCGTTAGGGCCCATTAAACATTTGAGCCGTTTAGAGAATGTCCTTGCCCGGGAAGCCATAAGTTCGACATCGTTTGATGCTATCATGTTGGATAATGCAGGAGATGTGAATGAGTGCACTAGTCATACTGTAGTCGCGCGATACGGTAAGACCTTGCATTTTCCGCAACAAAAACACGGGGGAGTTTCTGGGGTATCACAACATATCTTACTTATGCACGCAAAAGACATGGGCTTTACCTCTACTCAAACAACCATGTCCCTATCCACATTGTTTGAGGCTGATGAGATTGTCATCACCAACGCAATTAATGGCGCCGTCCCTGTTAGACAAATACAAAAAAAGGAATGGAATTCGACCAAGCTAGCTTATGCAATTAATACCCTATTTAAAAACCTTAAGTAATCACCCGCTCATTGTTAAAAGAAAGTTTTTTATACTGTGGGTATTGGTCATTATTTGGGCCCTCGCTTACCCTTTGGTTCCTATGCATGTTTCGGAAAAAAATGCCACGCTCGAGATTAATTCAGGTAGTAGTTTAAATCAAATTACCAGTCAATTGGTTGAGATGAATATACTCAATGACTCCTTTAGATTCAAAGCATTGGCCTTTTTTACTGGAAATCAAACCAAGCTCAAGAAGGGGTATTATAAAATACCAGACAATATTACTCCGCTAGGACTTCTCGGGATTTTAGTGGATGGAAAGGAGATGCTATTTCCCATCACCTTAGTCGAAGGATCGACATTTAAAGAGGTTAGGGAGCTCATAAAAAACAATGCTAATATTAAAAAAACGATTACTGACGGGGATGAAAAAACCATACTTCAGTCCATTGGGGCAACTGAGCCGTATGTGGAAGGACTTTTCTACCCCGACACGTATTATTTCTATAAAAATACGACAGACATAGAAATTATGACCAATGCTTACAATGTGATGACATCCAAAATGGCATTTTTATGGGAAAATAGAACGGAAGATTTGCCTTACGAATCACCTTATGAAGCCCTGATAGTAGCATCCATTATTGAAAAGGAAATGGGAGTGGAATACGAAGCACCTGAAATTGCCGGAGTATTTGTTAATCGCCTCAATGCGAATATGCGCCTTCAAAGTGACCCTACCGTAATTTATGGCATGCAAGATAGCTTTAAAGGAAATATACGCAAAAAAGATCTGCGAGCCGACACTTCACACAACACCTACACCAGAAAAGGTATTCCCCCTTCACCGATAGCGTTACCAAGTCTAGTTGCTTTGGAAGCCGCCTTAAATCCAGCCACTACCGGTTATTATTATTTCGTAGCCAAAGGTAATCGCATGCATCAATTTTCCAAAACCTTGAAGGAACACAATAGGGCTGTGAACCAATACCAAAGAAGCAAATGAATAAGCCATTATTTATTACTTTAGAAGGGGTGGACGGTGCCGGAAAAACGACACACATTCATTTTATTGAAGACTATTTCCGCACTAGAGGGCTACCTTTTTACATGACACGCGAGCCAGGCGGAACTGACCTTGGTGAGAAATTGCGGCTATTGCTTTTGCATGAAGAAATGGATGCATTGACTGAGACGATGCTCATGTTCTCAGCACGCTGCGAACATATTGCAACCATTATAAAACCTAAACTAGCTCAAGGTATTACCGTAGTCAGCGATCGTTTCACCGATGCTACTTATGCTTATCAAGCCGGCGGTAAAGGAGTGGATGCACGCTCCATTGATGTATTAAAAAGTCTAGTCCAAAAAGACCTTGATCCCGATCTGACATTTCTCTTTGATGTGCCAGTGGAGATTAGCATCGAAAGATTAAAAGACACTCGCACTATGGATAAGTTTGAACGAGAAGAGCCGAGTTTTCACCAAACTATTCGTAACGCCTATCTTGATTTGGCCCAATCCTTTCCTCAACGATTTCATGTCTTGAATGGCACCCATGCTATAGAGGCTATCCAAGATGAGATTAAACTTATATTAGATGGGCGCTTAGGGTGAGGCAATATCCCTGGTATCAAGAGCAATGGGAAACCCTTTTTGATAACCTCGAACGCTTTCCTCATGCCTTAATCATCCACGGTCAGGATAATGCGGTATGTGATGATTTTGCTCAAAATTTATGCCATGCTCTTTTATGTCAAAATCGACTGGCAGATGATGCCTGTGGGGCTTGCGATAATTGTTTATGGGTAAACAACCACTCCCACCCTGATTTTTTTTCGGTGGATGCGGAAGGGAATGAAACGACCGACAAATTAATCCCCGTCAAAGTCATTCGTTCCTTAAAAAATTTTTTCGAATTAACGTCGCATCAGTCGCATGGAAAAAAAATAGCTTACATTGCCCGGGCGCATCGAATGAATAAAGAGTCCTCAAATGCCCTATTAAAAATTGTGGAGGAACCGCCCAATGATTGCCTTATTATTTTAAGTACGAGTCAGCTTGATACGATAATACCCACTGTTAAAAGTCGATCTCGATTGGTGCATCTTCATCAACCTGTGCAAGAAGATGGTCTTGCTTACTTGCAGACCCTGAACATGGACATGGATGCTAGTACCTTGGCTTTTTTTGGTAATTCACCGGTTACTGCTATCAATGAACGCGATACTTACGTTCATGCTAAAAGTATAGTCCGAGCTCTTAGTGAGGGTGAAGCGCTGAATCCTGATGCCATTAAAAATGATTGGCTAGACTATGGATTAGCATGGTTGGTGACAATTATGCAAAAATGGAGCTATGATTTATTATTATTTAAGCTCACCCAAGAGATTAGCTATTTTCCTGCGGAAAAATTGGCATTGGAAAAACTAGCGGGTCAATCGAGCTTGCCTAACATGCTGGTTTTCCAAAAAAAATTGAACGAGATAAAAGCTTACGCATCAAAGCCAGTGAATAAAGAAATTAACATGGAAGTCATGATGATGGAGTATAGGAAAATGTTTCGCTAACGTATGTATATCGATTCTCATTGCCACATTAATTTTCCTGAGCTTCATGACCGTATGGATGCAGTGCTGTCCTCCATGCAAGATCATAAGGTTTCTCACGCACTTTGTGTAAGTGTTACGTTAGACAAATTTCCCGACATTCTTGCCTTAGCTAATCAAAAAAAACATATTTTTGCTTCCGTGGGCGTGCATCCCGACTATGAGAACATTACGGAGCCCACCGTGGAACAATTAGTGGAACTCTCTCGACACGAAAAAGTTGTTGCAATAGGAGAAACTGGATTGGATTATTTTAGGCTCAAAGGAGACCTAACGTGGCAAAGAGAGCGATTTAGAACCCATATTCAGGCAGCTGTTACGGCCAAGTTGCCGCTTATTATTCATACACGACAGGCGCCCGAGGATACTATCCGGATCATGACCGAGGAAAAGGCTGACAAGGCGACCGGTGTTATGCATTGTTTTACCGAGTCCTACGCGATGGCAAAACAAGCCATAGACTTAGGTTTTTTTATTTCCTTCTCGGGTATCATCACGTTTAAAAATGCCGAAGACCTGAGGGAAACTGTAAAAAAAATTCCCTTAGAACATATCTTGATCGAAACCGATTCCCCCTACCTTGCGCCAGTGCCCAATCGGGGGAAAATGAATGAGCCATCCAATGTGGTGTATGTGGCAGAAAAAATTGCGGAGATAAAAAATATTTCAGTAGAAGAGGTAGCAGAAGCCACCACCCATAATTTTTCCCAACTATTTGCCAAATGCCATTTAAGTTAACTATCTTAGGCTCTGGATCAAGTGCCGGTACTCCGGTCGTGGGTTGTGATTGCTCCACATGCCTATCCACAAATCCTAAGAATAACCGCACGCGGTGCTCAAGTATCATTCATTTAAACGATGGAAGAAATATTTTAATTGATACTGGTCCTGATCTTCGTATGCAATCACTCAGAGAATCGCTGACCCGTGTTGATGCAGTATTGTTTACGCATCATCATGCTGATCATTGTCATGGCATTGATGACTTAAGGGCCTTTTGCCAGATCAATAAAATTCAAATACCCCTTTACGGTAGTCATTATGTGATGGATCAATTGTCGCAAAAATTTGGTTACGCCATGGTCGATCCTAAAGGTTTCTGGGAAATTCCTGTATTAAAGCCCCACAGTGTCGATAAGCCTTTTGAGCTATTTGGGCAAACCATTACTCCTATCCCTCTGTATCATGGAAAGTCACTAATAAACGGCTACCGCATTGGAAATATGGCTTACCTGACCGATGTTTCTGCAATACCTGACAATTCGATGCAACTTCTTGATGGGTTAGAGGTTCTATTACTTGATTGCTTACGGTTTAGACCACACCATACCCATTTTAGTTATGATGAAAGTATCGCTGCTGCTGCCAAAATTAATGCCACTAGCACCTACTTAATTCATATGACCCATGAAATGGAGTATGAGGAACTGCAAAAGAAACTGCCAGAGGGTATCTATGCAGGCTACGATGGTTTAAAATTGTCTATTAACTAATTTGATGATGGGAAAAAATAATGAAGAACTATAAATTTTTTGCAGCACTGTTGTTATCGGCCTTGCTATTTAACCAAGCCTTTGCCGAATCAAAAAGGGTTTTTACTGAAGATGAATTTATTAATGTATTTAGTGGAAAGCCAAAATCCCGAGTAGTAAAGTATCTTGGTGAGCCTGACAACAAAAATATTTCTATCAAACCCAAGGGAGCTAATTCGGTGGTCGGTGCAAAAATGCGAATAGAACAGGATAAAAAAGATAAGGCTAAAGTAGAGATGTGGTACTACAATAACATCGTCGAATATGCCCCAAAAAAAACTTATAAATTTGTGGAGTTGACGATGATGAATGATCGTATTGTCAACATTGGTTTTTTTAACCAATAAGCTTAAACGCAATAAAAAAACCACCCGTAGGTGGTTTTTTTATGTTTAGAATACCGAGATGCTACTTCAACATACCGGCCACTTTTTCTGAAATAAGACCAAACACGGATCCCAATACAAACGACAGTGATGTCACAATAATCGGGTTAGCTAGTTCTAGTGCAATAAGGTTTGCACCTTCCATACCGAGTGCATCATTAAAGCCTGTACCCATTAATAAAAAACCAAAGGTAGCCGCATAACCAAATACGTTTGCAGGAACATTGTTTAATTTATCAAAAGCAGTCAGACCGTAAACGGTTAAGCCAACCGCTATCGGAGCGGCAATACCTACTGCAAGGTAGTCATCGAGTAAGGCAACGATACCTACCGCAATTGCTGCCATAACTGCACCGAAAATGGTAGCGGATATGGTTTTCGTTAAGGCATCTTTTCCTACGGTAAAGTACGCACCCCAGGCAATAAAACCTGCCCATACTAAAACTCCTGGAATAACATTAAGAGCTAGGTACGTCCATACCAATGCAGTAATTCCTAAACTTACACCTAAAGCATTTTTCATTGTATTTCCTCCTGTTGATTTACAAGTAAAACGTTTAAAAGTATTGCTGTTTAATTGCAAATTTCTAGAGCAATTGCACCAAATTGACACATCTTGTTATTTATGTCAAATTTAACTTGGAGTGTAAGTTTGCATTGTAGTGATCTCATAGTTCCTTAATGAGAGAAAGTTAATCCATCTTGCATTGTTAAAAATTATGTTAGATACAAAGTTAAGAACATACTTGTGTATGAAATAAAAAAATAAAGGCCAGATAAACTAAAACATGGAACACGTGAGTTAAACCGGAGGAATTTAATATGGATGATATAAAGAACGGAGAGAGCCAATTTTTTCATGGAGGATGCCCGCATGATTGCCCTGATACGTGCTCGATGGTCTATGAAGTAGCCGAAGGTAAATTGAAGGGAGTGAAAGGCAACGCTGACCATCCAATGACTCGAGGTGGCTTGTGCGTTAAATTAAAAGATTACGAAAAAAGGCATTATCATCCTGACCGATTACTCTATCCGATGAAAAGAGTAGGGCCTAAAGGCGAGAAGCAATTTGAAAGAATTACGTGGGATGAGGCCTTAGATACCATAGTCGAAAAATGGCAACAGATTATAAAAGAGGATGGTCCGCAAGCCATTATGCCGAATAGCTACCTTGGCAACCAAGGGTTGGTTCATGGGCTAAATGGTGGCGATGCCTTTTTTGCCCGTTTAGGTGCGACAGTGACGGAACGAACTTTTTGTGGTGAAGGCTCTGCGACGGCCTGGTTACTAACTCTCGGTCCTACTGCCGGAGTTGATCCAGAAAGCTTTATCCATGCTAAATACATTATTGTATGGGCATGTAATTCGGTGAGTACGAATTTACATCATTGGCATATTATTAAAGAAGCGCAAAAGAAGGGCGCTAAGGTAGTAGTGATTGATCCTTATGCTTCTAAGACAGCGAAAGAAGCAGATTGGCATATAGCTCCTAAACCAGGAACCGACGGTGCACTCGCTATGGCGATGATGCATGTCATCATCGAGGAAGGTCTCGTTGATCAAGACTACGTCGATAATTACACGGTAGGTTTTCCTGAATTAGCGGACAAAGCGAAAGAAAGAACGCCGGAGTGGGCAGCAGAGATCACTGGATTGTCTGCGGAAGATATTCGTACCTTTGCTCGAGAATACGCTCAGTCTCAGCCATCTGCTATTAGAATCGGTGTCGCTTTAGAGAAAAGCTGGGGGGGTAGTCAAGCTATCAGAGCAGTGGCCTCACTCCCTGCGTTAACTGGGGCATGGCGTCATGTAGGCGGAGGTATCTTGCAATTCCCTGTTTGGGAACATCCTTATAAATTCGATGTTATTTGTCGTCCTGACCTTATTCCTGAGGGTACACAGGTGGTTAACAACCTGCAGTTAGGCCGGGTGTTGACGGGTGAGCAAGAACTAAAAGTACCAATTAAATCGATGATGTGTTGGAACACGAACCCGGTCACTCAGTCTACGGAAACGGACAAGATCATCCAAGGATTAAGTCGTGAAGATTTATTTTTAGTGTCAGCCGATCATTTTATCTCTGATACCGCCGCGTATGCCGATATCTTGCTCCCTGCATCCATGGGTGCAGAGATGGAGGATATGATTTTATCTTGGGGTCACTTGTATCTGACTTATAATAGTAAGTGCGTAGAGTCCCCAGGTGAGGCTATTCCTAATAATGAAATATTTAGAAGGCTAGCAAAGCGTTTGGGATTTAAAGAAGATAACTTTCAGTGGAACGACGAAGAATGCTTACAAAATTATGTGGATTGGGATTCGCCTGCATGCCAAGGTATTGATTTGGCTTATATGAAAAAACACGGCTATGCACGGTTGACAGTGGGTACCAAAGATAACCGTGCACCGCATAAGGAAGGGAATTTTCCTACCCCATCCGGAAAATGTGAATTTAGGGTAGTCGGGGCAAAAAACTTTGTGGCAGGACCGTTTAGGCAGATGTATGAAGGGTTTCAGCCGGGTCAGGATATCCCTGAATTGCCCGATTATGTTGCCTCCAAAGAAACGGCATCGGCCAACCCCGCATTGTTTAAAAAGTATCCATTAAATATCCTTGCACCCAAAAGCCACGGTTTTATCAATTCATGTTATGCCAACATAGACAATAAGCTGAAGGGGCAGGGCGAGCAATCGGTGCTCATCAGTCAAGTAGATGCCCTAGACCGGGGGATCCATGAAGGGGAGATGGTCCGAGTATTTAATGACCGAGGTGGTTTTGACGCAGTCGCTAAAATTACTCCGGACGTCGGTCAAGGGATTGTTGTTGCCACTTTAGGTTATTGGCGGCAACTCAATAATGGTACGGTAAATTCTGTCAGTTCAAGCGCGTTTGGAGACATGGGTAATGCACAAACCTCGCATGATTGCTTGGTCGAAGTAAGGACAATATAAATAGATAAAGAGGCGAATACCAACAGGCAATTAGCACTCATTAACGCCTCTTATCAAGCGTTGACAAAAAAAACCTTACCGCTAGCGGATGAAGGGAGCCTTGTCGAAACCTTTGATGCGTGCGCCTATCCGATCGCCAGCCACGATGCGGAGTCGTTGTTTAATTATGCCAATCCCGCAGCTTTAGCCTTATTTAAAACCCGCCTTGAGGATATGGTCGGTGTGCATTCTTCTGCATCCGCCCCTGACTTTGCCCAACAAGACCGTGAAAGACTTTTGGCTGAGGTTACTCTGTATGGCTATTCTGAAAACTACCAAGGAATTCGAACGGCATTTGACGGCACGTTATTTAAAATCCATAATGCCACGGTGTGGAATATAATCGATGAATCAGGTCATTATCACGGCCAAGCCGTGGTCATTTTGGAGCATACTTACCTATGAGTAAAAAAAATTCACCTGCAAAGGTGTTGTTCGCTAGTCTGGCCGGAACCACAATAGAATTCTTTGATTTTTATATTTATGCTAATGCGGCGGTCCTCGTTTTCCCCGCACTATTTTTTCATGCATCTAATCCGAATACAGAAATGCTTCAATCCTTAGCTACCTTCTCAATCGCTTTTTTTGCACGACCACTAGGATCGGCATTCTTTGGTCATTTTGGTGACCGTATTGGACGAAAGACCACGTTGGTTGCCGCCTTATTAACTATGGGTATTTCTACTGTAGCAATCGGCTTATTACCGACCTACCACACGGTGGGTATACTCGCCCCCATCCTTTTGATTATCTGCCGATTTGGTCAAGGATTTGGCTTGGGTGGTGAGTGGGGTGGGGCGGTCTTATTGGCGGTGGAGAATGCTCCACCAGAAAAAAAAGCATGGTACGGTATGTTTCCTCAGCTGGGTGCGCCGATAGGCTTAGTCCTTTCGGGTGGCATATTTTTATACTTGTCTAACACGCTGACCGATCAACAGTTTTTTGATTACGGTTGGAGAATCCCTTTCTTACTTAGCTCGGTATTAATTATTATCGGTCTTTACGTGAGACTCAGTATTTCAGAAACCCCGGAGTTTGAAGCTAACAAAAAGAAAAATAAGACGCTGGCTATTCCCTTTATGACCGTATTTAAAGAGCATGGAAAACCTCTTTTCTTAGGGACATTTATTGCCCTTGCGACCTTCGTTCTTTTTTACTTGATGACCGTATTTATAGCAAGTTGGGCTATTACTGACTTACACATGACGCGGGAGTTATTTTTGGAAAATCAAATTTTGTCCGTTGCCTTCTTCGCGCTACTGATACCGATTTCTGCTGTGCTGGCGGACCGTTATGGTCGCAAGCGGATACTAATGACCGCCTCAATACTTATCATTATCTTCGGTATTTTATTAGGTTATCTTTTAGGCTCTTCGGATTCGATCAACATACTCATCACCTTGTCGATCGGTATGGCATTAATGGGCTTCACTTACGGACCTTTGGGCACTATCTTATCGGAGCTTTATCCAACGAATGTGCGGTATACCGGTTCTTCCTTATCGTTTAATTTGGCGGGTATTGTGGGTGCATCGTTTGCGCCCTTTATTGCTTTATGGTTATCTAGTACTTACGGTATTGCTTATGTTGGATATTACCTAGCGCTCGCAGCGATGATATCTTTAATCTCCATTAAGCTATCATCAAAAGCTAAGGCAGGATAAGGTTTTATATGCATAAATTGTTGGCATGTTACGACTACATTTTACGATTAGCATCGCACGCAAAAGCAACCTATTACTTATTTCTACTAAGTGTTGCCGAATCGTCTTTTTTCCCCATTCCACCCGACGTGATGTTACTACCGATGTGCTTAGCCCAACCGAATCGAGTCTGGCGATTAGCAGGGATTACCACGATAGGTTCGGTGTTGGGGGGAGCCATAGGTTACGCCATTGGTGCTTATGCTTTTGGCTTTATTGAGCCTGTGTTAGCAGATAGTGGGTATATGGACAGCTATTTGCATGCGGTGCGTTGGTTTGAGGAGTGGGGTTTTTGGGCTATTTTTGTCGCCGGGTTTTCTCCCATACCGTATAAGGTTTTTACCATTGCAGGAGGGGCGATGGGTATGGCGCTACTTCCCTTTGTCGTAGCCTCTTTTATTGGACGAGGTGCACGCTTTTATCTTCTCGCTCTCTTAATCCGTTTTTTTGGCCACACAGCCGATAGCTTAGTGAGAAAGCATATGGATCGAATCGGGTGGATGATGGTCGGCATGATTTTGATTGGCATTATCGTTCTATCCATGAGGTAGCCAATACGATCATGACGGTAGGGATAAAAAGCATAATGATTATTGCGGTGTTCGCACCTTTGCTGGCCTGGTCAGAAACAACGTGTGATTTTGATTACCTAAAATCCGAGCTACCCACCATATATAAAAAAATTGTAGAAAAGACCGACACCCTTCCCAAGATATTTTCCTTTTGTGATGATCGAAATCATTATTTGTTGAATTTAAGCATGTTTCAAAAGTTCAATAATGGCCAGGGCATCACACGTTCGCTGGAAAAGGATTTGTTCAGTTATCTGTTGAAAGAATTTGGAGCTAACAGTTACAGCAGAACCAGTTTAATGGTGAGAAAAGATCAGCAGCTTGAATTGGTCACTACGATTACTCGCCAGCAACCCTTTAAGGCAGAGGAAATCATCCAAGAAGTGTTTATTGATAACCAAAAGCAACCCCGTATCACTTATGGCGAGTTACAAATCTTTGATCGACCCCAGTCAATCTTTGCGACATTTTTCGAGCCTATCACTATCACTGATGAGGACCGGCTTTATTTGGAAAAATTTAAACCGTTTGTCGGATCGCATCGGCTGAACTAAAAAGAGGGGAGTTAGTCATAAAAAAGGTCTGTTTAAAGTTTATTTTACTCATAATGAAGGGTTTGCTGAAGATGAAAAAATGCCTACTGATTATTTTATTATTACCATCATACGTTTTTGCCGAATTACTCAGCGTGGACCTTATTTGCCGAGGTGATGCGGTAATTTATTGCGAGGATATGTCGCCGTGTGGAACGGAACCGGCTATGGAAAGAATTAAAATCGATGGAAATACCCTAGTGCACAAAGCCCTTGGTAATCACTTTCTTGAGATTGATGCGACCACAGTCAGCATGGAAGAGCTTGATGATGATGGCAGCATTGGTTTCTCATTAAACGTTGATAGAAAAACCGGTGCTATCGAGATCGTCCGAGGCTGGGGGAACCCTTACCGCTTTATCGGAAATTGCGAGCTGGATCGCTTAGAAGCATTCAAGTCATAATACGCCAACTATGATCACTGTATTTTATGACGACAGATGCGGCGTATGCGCGAAGGAAATAGCCTATTACCAAAAAAATAGTCAAGAGGGGGTTTTTTTCTGGGAAGGTATTTCAAAAAATCAATCCACGCTACAAAGGTTAAACATCAGTCCTGTTGATGCCCTTATGTCGCTTCACGTTAAAGATCACAGTGGCTCGCTTTATAAGGGTGTGGATGCGTTTATCACGATATGGCGATACCTGCCTTACTTTAAGTGGCTCAGTATCCTTGTCTCTTTACCTATTGTTTACCATTCCGCATGTTGGCTTTATTCCTTTTTTGCTAAGTATCGTTTCGCTCGGCTGCCCCACTGTCAAGCAGTATTAAAAAAAACTAAAAAGGATGAAGGCCTAAATAAATGAAAAGCATTCTTATTGTGGGGAGTGCTTTAGACGCACAAAGAGTAACAACCTTTGATCTATCCAGTTTTTCGAAGTGCGTAGTGATCAATAATGCATGGCAATTAACCGATAATTGGGACTATTTAATATACCCAGATGATATGCCACAGAAAAATCGTCCATTCGCCGATAACTTGAAAGTTACTCAATCGCTAATAACTTCTCGTGAATATGTTCCCGTGCAAAATCATTTTGGTGGATTTATTTATGCGGGGGGGACTATGGCATTTACAGCCGGATACTGGGCTCTGGGGGCATTAAAACCGGATGTGATCGCTTATGTTGGTTGCGACATGATCTATCCTGTAAACAAGGATATAAAAAGTCATTTTTACGGAAGAGGAGAGGCTGATCCGTTACGTCAAGACATTACCCTCCAATCACTGGAGGCGAAGTCGGTAAGGCTAATGGCGTTGGCACATATGAATAATTGTATGGTAGTCAACCTATCTGAATTACCGCAATCTCGACTTTTATTCCCTCGTGTGTCGTCAGAAATTTTCCTATCAAAATATGCATCCGCTACCATTAGGGATGAATATAATGTTTCTCTCGATATGAGCATGGTCAAAAATGTGTTACAAGAAGAGGCTAGTCTTGGTTATATCGAGGAATCAGGCCGCTACTGGGAGTCTGAGGGAATGTTTGATCCTGCAAAGCTCAGCGCTATTGATTCGATGTGGCACAAAGCCTTCCAGAAAAATTTATAGCAGAACTTTATTGTAATTTTGTTATCAGACTAATGTAGAAAATAAATTTATAACACACTAATTGAGAGGGCAATGAAAAAACTATTAGTTTCGACTGAGCATTTTTTAGCGTTTCTGGTTTTATTCATTTTTTCTCTAACAACTATCGCGGGAGATAAGAAATTGAATGACTTGACTGACGTCCTTAATGGTGAAGATCTAGCTAACCAACAATTGGTGGTTTTTGAGTCTGAAACTTGTGGATCCTGTAAGGCATTTAATAAAGATATCCTTACCGGATGGAAATCGGCATTAAATATCAAAAAAACCTATACCATGAAGGCACCCAGCGGATGGGAGTTGAAAGAGGACCTGTGGGCGACACCCACCATACTGTTTTTCGAGGATGGGAAAGAGATTTCACGGTATACGGGTTACGATGGAAATAAGCAGGCATTTTGGCAGTGGCTTGGCTTGCAGACCCTAACCCCTGAACAAAAGAAAATTGCTTTTGAGAGTGGTACCGAGCGGGCTTTTACCGGATCCTTACTTGATAACCATGCTCCAGGCTTTTACGTTGACCCTATTTCAGGTGAGCAATTATTTCGCAGCGACAATAAATTTAATAGTGGTACCGGATGGCCTAGCTTCTTTAACCCCGTTCCTGGTTCTATCGTTTATAAAGACGATGGGCATAGGGTAGAGGTATTAAGTGCTAGTTCTGGCATCCATTTAGGTCATGTCTTTAATGATGGCCCTCCACCAACAGGCAAGCGTTACTGCATTAATAGTGCTGTCTTAAAATTTGTTGCTGACTAATCTTGTGGGGTTGCATGTGGAAGAGCAAACTAACTTTTCATTCATACATGCGGCGTTTCTTGCTCTATGAAAAAATTACTAACTATTTTGGTGCTGATATTCATGAACAATCCAATACATGCTGAAACTGAAGAGCAAACCTTTCAATTAGCTTATTTAGCCGGGGGTTGCTATTGGGGACTAGAAGAGCTGATGCGAAACATTCCTGGCGTCATAGAGACCAAGGTAGGTTTTTCTGGAGGCCACATAAAGAACGTGTCCTATAAGGAGGTAGGAAGAGGGGATACCGGTCATGCCGAGAGTATAGAGATTCAATTTGATAGTCAGGTGCTCAGTTACGAGGATTTACTGCTTCATTTCTTTAAAATGCATAACCCAACCACCCTCAACCAACAAGGTAACGATAAGGGGACACAATATAGGTCAGCCATTTTCTTTACCAATGAACAGCAAAGTGAAGCTGCACATAAAATTATTGGCATAGTTGACCGTTCAAACGTATGGGGCGATTCGGTTAAAACCGAGGTTGAGCCTTTTTCTGCCTTTTATCCCGCAGAAGAAGCACACCAAAAATACCTTGTAAAAAATCCCGGCGGTTATAGCTGCCACTTTGTCAGGAAGTTTGATTTCACCAAGAACTAGCTACTTGCGCAAGGTTTACAACGAAAGGAAGTGCGGTGGTTTCCGTTTAGGAGTAGAGCGTATAAGCTCCCACTAAAACCAGCCCTATAATAATAGCAACCACTATTTTTTTGTTTGAGGGTTTATTAGGCTGACCTTTTAATAATCCGTTTTTCCAGTTCATTAAGTCATGGTGATTGTGAGCTGCCATACTATTCTCCATTTTAAAAAATTCCAATGTAAATTTACCTGAGAATGATCGTGTCGTCCACAACATTAATAGCGCGTCGTTTAAGCCTTATAAGGTCATACGTGGTGGGTAAGTTGGATTTAGAATTGTAAAACTTCTTAACGATAATGCCTACCGAGGGTCAATATGGATAGACTTATGCTTTGTGGGGCATTAAATTAAATACCCCACAAAGTACCATAGCAATATGCCGAGGTTTGAGTACAAACCCGTACACGCCATTTATTTCATAGGTAGCTGTTCTTTACCCGGTGCGTAAGTTTCTTGTGCCGATGGGAACGCTTCTGCATGAACGTCGGCGGCGAACTGATTGACGGCATCCTTAATAAGTTTGGCTCCATCCATATAGGTCCTTACAAATTTAGGCTTGAAGTCGGTAGAAAATCCTAGCATATCAGGAAGAACGAGTGCTTGCCCATCTACGTCCAATCCTGCCCCGACTCCCACTACCGGGATAGATACCGCGTCCCTTACTGCAGCGCCTACGTGTTGTGGAACGGCTTCTAAAACGATTGCAATACAGCCAAGCTTATCAAGTTTTTTAGCTTCCTCAATGATGCTACGCTCACTATCTGTAGTTTTCCCTTGGGCTTTAAATCCACCGATTGCATTGTGGTGAGAGGGGGTAAGGCCGATATGACCTATTGTTGGAATGCCGGACTGGGAAAGATGCGCATAGAGCTCTTCATTCCCATCAACACCCTCAATTTTCAGTGCATTTGCCCCGGCCTTCATTAAGATTTCAACGTTATCCATTGACTCCTCAAAACTTTTTCTATTACTCATAAAGGGCATAGCAGCAATAAGGAATTTATCTTTAGCACCTTTTTTTACCGCCCTGGTGTGCATGGCAATGGTTTCCACGTCAGAAAGCAATGTATCTTCATGGCCATGAATAACCATAGCCGAATCGTCACCAATTAAAATCCCGTTGACGTCGGTGTCGTTAAGGATCTTGGCACTCCAGTACTCATACGAGGTAACAACTACAATTTTCTTTCCTTCGGCTTTTAATTTTTTGAAAGCTTCTAATACGCTCATGATCTTTTCCTCTATTAATTTAATTTTATCGTGGTGATCAACGATGAGGAATTAGACATAATGAAGGATAATTACTTTTGCCTGTGAGCAATAAAAGTAAATCACGCTTTAACCCTACGTCTAATTGAACAAGATTAATCATCTTATAAAACAAGGCAAGACTTTTGGTCGTGGTTTGCTTTTAGTCATTGACCATACTTAACAATGGTTACTGTTATATGCATGATCTTAAAAAAAAGTATAACGTATTCATGAAGATGCAACAATAGGTTGTTGTTTGTACCATAAGAATAGTCAACCAAGCCGACACTCTTGTATGATGTTTTTAGATTGAATAGGAAGGATATTATTTTGAAAAAAGATATAGCTAGAAAAACTTATTTAAAAAAACGTCAAGAGCAAGTTCCTGCTACCTTTGAAGAGGAATCATCCAAACTTGTTCGCAATAGTATTGCGCTTATTGAACACTATAAGCCTAAGTGCATGCATTGTTTTCTTCCCATCCATTCAAGAGGTGAAATAAATACGACACCCATCATCCAGTACTGCTGGGAAAATAACATTAAGGTTCTGGTGCCTGTTAGTAACTTTGCCGACGGGACACTGAAAAATGCCCAATTTAGACCGCACACTAAAACAAGACAAACCCATTATAATATTACCGAGCCCATTGATCCTGTTTGGGAAGAGGGCAATGATATCGATATGGTGATTACTCCGCTGTTGGCCTTTGACTGCAAGGGCTACCGTGTGGGTTATGGTAAAGGATTCTACGATCGTTTTTTTGCTTCCTTGCCCAAGGAGGTGAGGCGGGTCGGAATCAGTCTGTTTGATCCCTGCACAGAAATAGTGGATATAACAAGCCACGATATACCGTTGACCCATTGCGTCACACCCAATAGAACCTATGTTTTTTAATTGTCACAAGCTAG
>Ga0115549_1000376_pt1 | contig 28970 bp, 27 predicted proteins | sample COGITO_mtgs_1004_2_FD_87176 | JGI IMG/M metagenome (GOLD analysis project Ga0115549, IMG submission 87176) | Pelagic marine microbial communities from North Sea - COGITO_mtgs_100430 | ecosystem: Environmental > Aquatic > Marine > Epipelagic | place: Germany:Helgoland, sampling site Kabeltonne...
CGCAATAGCGAAAACACTCCTCCTTAGCTCAGTTGGTTAGAGCATCTGACTGTTAATCAGAGGGTCCTTAGTTCGAGCCTAAGAGGAGGAGCAAGTTATAAAGCCTTTACAGAGATGTAAGGGTTTTTTTTTGGCTTTAAATTAAAAAGTAAGGCCTGCTTTTCATCGTGTTTAATGACCATAAAAAAAGTCACGTACATCATAAGATATACGTGACTTTACTATTTTAAAGTGTTCCGAAAAGATGTCGCTATTTTTTTATGAATTTAAGAAGAGTTCCGCCGTCTAATTTTAAGAAATAGACGCCTTTGGTGAGCGGTTGTACTTCTATTTTGCCAGTCGCTGAATGGGATCCTTTTAGAACCTTTGTCCCTAAGATATTATATACTTCATAAGCAGTTGTCTGTTTTAAGCCAGCCACCGAAATAAAATCAGATGCAGGGTTTGGATACACAGAAAAAATGTCTTTCTGATTGTTTTCATTTATAGAGAGTACTTCATCTTCATCCGTTATGGAAAAACTTATTGTAGTTGCTGCACTCGTGTTTCCAGCCGCATCACTAGCAGTGACTTCAAAACTATAATTCGGTTTCGTTTCAAAATCAGGGTCTGCTGTTAAAGTAACTTTGCCATCAGTTACATTCACAGTGAAAAAACCGACATCGGTTCCTCCAATTGCATAAGCGGTTGCCGCTAGGTTATCGTTAGCAGTAATGGTATAAATTATCTGCCCGGCACCGCTATTTTCTGCAATGCTGGCTGCGCTGTTAGCGGATGAAATTTCAGGGTTGATTGTATCCACCTCAGTCGTAGGATTAAAATCTTCCCAAACCACTGTTCCTTTATACGCATCAGAGGTCCCTAAGGGAACCGTTAGAGCGATGTTACTAAGTGTAAGAGATTGAAAGACATTTGAATTTATTGCAATTGGAATGGCCATACGCACATTTAGTACATCCAAAGAAGTGTTTCTAAAAATACCTGCACCAAAAGATGTTACAGAACTTCCAATAGTGGCGGATCTTAGGCTATTTGAGTTATAAAAAGCAAGGGCACCAATAGACGTCACAGCATCTGGAATGGTCACAGAAACCAACCCATCACAGTTCCAAAAAGCCCAGTCCTCAATCGAAGTCACCGTATTAGGAATCGTAACGGAATCAAAGTCACTACTAAAAAATCCTTTTTCAAAAATAGATATTACCGTATATTGGATTCCAGAATATGTTATAGTAGCGGGTATTATAAAATCGTCATCGAGGGCATCAGATCCTTTACTCACAGAAACGTTAGTCCCATCTGTTATTACATACCTTAAGCCGTCTACAATAAAATGCATTCTAAAATTTCCCCAAACAGCTGCCGATTCGTAATTGCTTTGAAATGTCAGGGGGGTGTTTAGAATAATGTTACTTTCTGTGAGTTCAGAAAAAACATTATCTGTTATAGTAGGTGGTGTTTCCCATTCCACATTTACGCGTTCCAAGGCAGAGCAAAAATTAAAAGTATAGTCTCCAATAGAGGAGGTCGCTGGTGGAATGTAAACGGACGTTAAGCTAGTACATCCACTAAAACTGCTATCGCCTAAAACCGCTACGCTTAGATCTCTTAGGTCAAGAGAAGTTAAGCTACTACAGTTAGCAAAAGCACCGTAAGCAATAGTCGTTATGTTGTTAGAGAAATAAACGTCTGTTATGCTAGCACAGTCCTTAAAACCATTTACACCAATAGAAGCCACCGTGTATGTGGTGTCGGCGTTTGACACAGTATCTGGGATGATTAACACCCCTTCTGGGCAATTGTCTCCTTTGCTTATAGATACATTTGTGTCACTTGTTACGGTATAACTAAATCCATCTGCGGTAAAAGTTTGACTGTTTACGCTCCCTATGCTTAGTAAAAATAAAAGGGTTACAACTGGTTTTTGTAAGTGTTTAATCATTTTAAAAGTTTTTATGAAAATTGGTTAGGCAACAAATATAATGAAATATAACGCTCTATATGTCGAGACGGGCGTATTTAGTTAGCTGCTATACACTCTTAGAGCTTTTGAGGACGTCCCTTTAGTGCCGCAAAGACAAGCCCTTGCGTCCTTCTTAATGTTCCAAAACACATAGCGTTGGGTCACTATCGAAAAAGACTAATTTTAGGAAAGCCCCGTTTTTTTTCCTATATTTAAGAACACCAAAATTTTATATCATGGGAATAAAAAATTTTCAAGGCGCCAGAACGCAACAATCAAAAGAGGAAGTGCTCTTAAAAGTTAGTGATTATATGACCACAAATTTAATCACATTTACGCCTGACCAGTCTATTGAAAGTGTGATGCAAGCATTAATAAAACATCGGATTTCTGGAGGGCCTGTTGTCAATGCGAATAAAGAATTAATTGGCATTATATCGGAAGGGGATTGTTTAAAACAAATAAGTGAAAGTCGCTACTATAATATGCCAATGCAAGATCAAACCATTGAAAAACACATGGCCAGGAATGTAGATACCATTGATGGAAACATGAATATTTTTGATGCTGCCAATATGTTTCTAGCCGCCAAAAGACGTCGGTTTCCAATTGTAGAAAACGGTAAATTAGTAGGACAGATCAGTCAAAAAGACATCCTAAAAGCCGCCATGCAGCTAAAAGGTCAAAACTGGAAATAATTTAAAATAGATGTTTTCACCCAAACACAACATTATGTGGACAAAATTTATATATAGATGTCATTTAGTATCCTTTGAAGGTCTATACATCGACCTAAAATTTCGACGAAAAGATTACATTAGAATCCGTTTTTTATAATTTATTTCATTAAAACGTCTAAAAAATAGCTCCTTATTTCTTGGGACTGGGTTCGTCAAAAACAATCGTATTCCAAAACACTTATAGTCATGTAATTTTTTTTGTTTAATTTTAATTACTTTTGTTATGCAATTATTATTAACCAAAAACCAATTTAAAAATGAAAAAGTCAATTTTAGCAGTACTAATGACTGCCGTATTAATCTCATGCAACACAGCTCCGTGTCCAGAAGTAGCTCCAAAAGCAATAGGGTATGATGTCGCTGATGACGGGACTAAAACGCCTCTTTATACCGGAGATATGTCTAACCTTGCAATCTGGGAAAAATACATAATCGCACACAACGAAAAAGATACAGAAACCATTCGTAGCTTAAATGCTGTTGAAGGATTTAAGGTATATGGCCCAACCGGTCAGATAATTGAAGGGTCGGATGCGCACATTGAATTTTTAACCACTTGGTTTGCGGCTACCAATCCAAAATGGAAAACCAGTTACCTTATTGAAAACGAACTTACCAATGCAAAGGGCGAATTACGCCAGTGGGTAACTTCTGGTCATAGTGTGACTTTAACGGTAGAAGGTGAAGAAGTAAAGCTAGGTCAAGTACATGATGCACTGATTAAAGATGGAAAAATTCAAATGTTTTATGTAACAGAACGGATCCTCGCTGCAGGTGAGTAGTTTATAAAATTGAATACAAAATTAAAAGTCTCTACAATCTGTAGAGGCTTTTTTATGCTACTAAAACAAACAAAAATCCTTAGTTTTTGTGCGCGCCGTCACAGAAAGGACCATCTTGTGTTTTGCCACAATTACAAAGTGCAAAGCGGTTGCGTTTGGCGATTGGATGTCCTTCGGCATCCAATAAAACGATGTCTTTTGCATTAGTCACCACGACTTTCCCTGTCGCCGTCACTTGAATGGTGGGTTGCTTGTTTTCTTCCATGATATTTTAGTTATAAGTTAAATTAATTTTTAAGAAAAGATAACGGTTTTATTATTATAAACCATCACTTTGCGATCGAGATGTAATTTGATGCCCGTTGACAATACAATTTTTTCTAAATCACGCCCTTTTGAGACCAAATCAGTAATAGAATGCGTGTGCGATACCCGCGTTACATCTTGCTCAATAATTGGCCCAGCATCGAGTTCTGCCGTTACATAATGCGAGGTCGCTCCAATAATTTTAACCCCTCTTTTATACGCAGAATGATAGGGTTTCGCCCCTACAAATGCAGGCAAAAAAGAGTGGTGTATGTTGATGATTTTGTGCGGATATTGATGGATTAAACCTTCTGGAATGATTTGCATATAACGGGCCAGCACAATAAAATCAATGTGGTGTTCTGATAACAACGCCAGATGTTTGGCTTCTGCTTCGAGTTTGCTGTCTTTGGTAACAGGCACATGAAAAAATGGAATTCCAAAACTATCGGCAATCGGTTTTAAATCCAAGTGGTTACTGATAATCATAGGGATTTCTAGGGTCAATTCGCCGGACTTATAACGCCCTAAAATATCATATAAACAATGCTCATATTTAGAGACAAATAAAGCCATTTTTGGGCGATACGCTGCCGTGTGAAGCTCCCAATTCATATTAAACTTAAGCGCAATTTCTTTCTGAAATTGAGCATTAAAATCTGCGTTATTATAAGCTCCTTCCTCAAACTCCCCTTCCAAGCGCATGAAAAATACGGCTTGTTCTTGATCTACGTGCTGGTCTATATAAACGATATTTCCTTTTTTAGACGCAATAAAATTGGTCACCGCCGCAATGATGCCCGATTGATCCTTACAATGGATGAGTATTGTAATCTTTTTCATTTGTTTGCTATTAATCATTTCTAGTGTGGTCCTATTTTTAATAGGCTCACTTCAAGTATGTAAAATTAAGCAAAAAATAAAAGAACGAATACAAAAGATAAAAGAATCAAGAGTCAAAAACCCTGATTTGTCACCGGGAGCTAGTTTCAGGGTCTCCGAATTAAATATTATACTTAGTACTATGAAAAATTTCTTTTAAAACAAATGAACTCTCCAAAACACCAATGTTATCAATCTTAGATAGTTTGAGTCTCACAAATTCGTGATAGGCGTCTAAACTCTGAAGGTTTATTTTTAAAAAAAAGTCCACTTTTCCAGCCATGTGATAGCATTCTTGCACTTCGCTTAACGCTCTAATTTGACGGTCAAACGTATCAATAAACCCTTCATCATGATACCGTAGAGAAACCATACAAATCGCAGTAATAGATTGGTTTACGAGTTTTTTATCTATTAACGCAACGTATTTTTTTATATACTTTTTTTTCTCTAGTCGTCTAATGCGCTCATAAATGGGAGATGCCGTAAGATTAAGTTCTTTGGCAATTTCCTTAGTTGTTTTTTTTGAATCTTCTTGTAAAATTCTTAATATTTTGAGATCAACCTCATCCAATTTTTCCATTATGCAGAATAAATTACTTTAAAATTAGTATTTGTGTGTTGTTTAAAGTAAATATAGATACAATTATTGATAAATAAAGATATAAACACTTATTTTATTATATTTTGAAGTGTTTTTAACTATTAATTACACATAATTCATAATTTTGATCCTATTTAATTTTGTAATTATATGCAAGAGAAACTATTAATAACGGGAGCGGGAGGGCAATTAGGCGCTGTCCTAACATTGAAACTACAAGAAACGTTTGGGAACGATCATGTTATTGCAACAGATCTTTATCCCAAAGTCGGATTTAGAGGACACTTTGAAATTTTAGATGCAACAGATTACGAAAAACTAGAATCTATTGTAATTAAGCACAAAATCACACAAATTTATCATTTAGCCGCAATTTTATCAGCCAGTGGAGAAAAGAACCCGCCAAAGACTTGGGACTTAAACATGAAAACATTTATCAACGTCTTAGAAGTTTCAAGAATCCACGGCGTTAGTAAAGTATTTTACCCAAGCTCGATTGCTGTTTTTGGAGAAAATGCACCAAAAGAAAACATCCCTCAAAACCAGTCGTTATTACCCGCTACCATTTATGGAGTTAGTAAAGTTGCTGGTGAAAATTGGGCTAATTATTACCATCAAAAATACGATTTAGACGTAAGATCCTTAAGATATCCAGGCGTCATAGGGCACGAATCTTTGCCCGGTGGAGGCACCACAGATTATGCGGTCGATATATTTTACAAAGCGCTTAACAACGAACCTTTCGAATGTTTTTTGAGTCATTCAACTTTGTTGCCCATGATTTATATGGAAGATGCGATCAGGGCAACCATTAAACTAATGGAAGCCCCCAAAAAGAATATCACAATTCGATCGTCTTATAACATATCAGGCATGAGTTTTAATCCAAATCAACTATTTTTGATGATTAGAAAAACATACCCTGAATTCACAATCACTTACAAGCCAGATTTCAGACAACTCATAGCGGATACTTGGCCTAACAGTATAGAAGATTCAATTGCAGCGAATGATTGGGGATGGAATCCTAAGTATGATTTAGAAAGCATGACCTCTCAAATGATTAAAAATTTAAAATTAAAACAGTAACTTAATACAGAAAAGAACCATGTACGGAACTATTAAAGAGGATTTTCAAAAGGATATAGAGGCGATAAAATCAAGCGGGCTTTATAAAGATGAAAGAGTACTGACGTCAAAACAAGGACCAGAGATTAACACCACCTCACAATCAAATGTATTAAATTTTTGTGCTAATAACTACTTAGGACTCTCCGCGCATCCCAAAGTAATTGAAGCAGGTATTGAAGCACTTAAAACACATGGTTTTGGACTGTCGTCCGTTAGATTTATTTGCGGGACTCAAGATATCCATAAAGAATTAGAAGAAAAAACGGCCCGCTATTTAGGTATGGAAGCGTGCATTCTTTATGCGGCTGCTTTTGATGCCAACGCCGGTCTTTTTGAACCCTTGCTTGGGGCTGAAGATGCCGTTATTTCTGACGCACTTAATCATGCTTCCATAATTGATGGAATTCGTCTTTGTAAAGCAAAACGTTTTAGATATATCCATAACAACATGGAATCTCTTGAAGAACAACTTATTCAAGCGTCCGCTTCTAGACGTAAACTAATTGTGACGGATGGGACTTTTTCTATGGATGGTACCGTAGCGCAACTAGATAAAATTTGTGACTTGGCAGATAAGTACAATGCCTTAGTAATGATCGATGAGTGCCATTCAACTGGATTTATTGGAGCGACCGGCAGAGGCGTGCACGAACATCATAACGTCATAGATCGCGTTGATATAATTACAGGTACGTATGGAAAAGCACTGGGAGGAGCTTCTGGAGGATTTACTGCGGCTCGGAAAGAAATTGTTGATATTTTAAGGCAACATTCTCGCCCATATTTATTTTCAAACACATTAGCGCCTTCCATTGTTGGAGCCTCACTTCAGGTTTTAGACATGATTTCTGACTCCACTGAATTGAGAGACAAACTAGAAGCAAACACTGCCTTTTTTCGTTCTGAAATAACAGCAGCAGGGTTTGACATCGTCCCCGGGATACATCCTATTGTACCCATTATGCTGTATGATGCCCCTTTAGCTCAAGAATTTTCAGAGAAACTTTTGGAAGAAGGGATTTATGTGATTGGTTTTTTCTTTCCAGTAGTGCCCAAAGACAAAGCGAGAATTAGAGTACAGTTGTCCGCAGCGCATGAAAAAGAACACATTCAAAAAGCAATAAATGCATTTATCAAAGTTGGAAAAAAACTGAAAGTGATTTAACCAATAGCTTACCTTTTATTCGGCATGTGGCGCAGTTTGGTTAGCGTACAAAGCTGGACTGCTGTGTAGTCGCAGGGTCAAACTCTGTTATCTCGACTTAAATATCTGTTAAAATAGGATCAAATTTAAGTATATTGATTAAGTTTGTGATTACCTCAAACCACAAGCCTACAAATTATGAAAACGAAAAAATCCAAATGTCCCTTGGTAAATGTTTTAGATATTGTTGGAGACAAATGGTCTCTAGTAATTATTAGAGATCTATTTCTTCGAAAAAAAACATTTACTGATTTTATGAAATCACCAGAAAAAATTGCTTCAAATATTTTAAGCAATCGACTTGAAAAAATGAATAAATTGGGGTTATTGGAAGCCGTTAAATTGCCGGAAGACCAAAAATCAAAAATATATTACCTCACAGAAAAAGGAGTCGATATGTTTCCAGTTATTTTCGAAATGATGAATTGGAGTCAGCGAAATTTAGATATAGAATATGGAACAAAAACGCTTAAAATTTTTAAAGCCGCAGAAAAAGCTTCCTCTAGCAATTTTATCAAAAAATATCAATCGTCATACATCAAATTTAGAGATAACTTAATAAGAGTTTGATTTGCGATTAGCAATCATTTTTATTAAATTGCATTTCGCAAGTATTTTGCGATAAACCAATTTAATAAAAATTATAATGAAAAAATTACTCTACACACTAACGTTTTGTTCGAGTCTATTTCTAACCGCCCAATCCGCAGGTGTGTTCCTAGGTGAAGGAGAAAACAACGGAAAATCATTTGTAATCGGAAGTGACGCTTCTGTAGAAACCGTTCAAAAAATCGCAAAAGATTATAGCGCAAAAGATGCGACTGCACTAATGTCAAATTACACAACAGAATTTGCAGAAAAAGCAATGGACTGGTCTACAGAGTGGTTAGGATCTATGGAAACAATTACAATGGATCCCTTTATGATTATTCCTGTAAAAATGAAAGATTCAGAAAACACCATGGTATTAGCATGGTCTACTGAGGATAGAAACTTTAAAGATGGCTCCGTAGAAAATCTAAACTTAATGGAAATTTTCACGGTTGATAAAGACCATAAAGTGACAGCATTTGCACAATGGTCTAAAAGAATGGAGACTAGTAATTTTGGATTAAACTACGGTGGAAAATTTATCGGAGATGGCACTTCAGAATGGTCTGGAAGACCTTTAGTGTTCTCCAACAGAGGCGAGGTTGAGGTGATTGAAAAATTAGTTGCTGATTACAATAATAAAGATGCAGCAGCCTGTAGTGAAGCCTTTGCTGAAGGTGCTGAGTTTTTGGATTCTGAAGGAAACACAATGGTTTTAACTCAAGAACTGTGGCAATCACTTATGGATAGTTTCGTAGAACTTTCTTGGGAGGTGAAATCAATTGTTCCATTAAAAATTCAAAACACAGATACGGAGTCAGGAGTGACTGTTTTTTCAAGAGAAAAAAGAGTTCTTGCAGATGGCACTGTTTGGGAAAAAGAACTTGTGGAATGGTTCTATTTTAATAAAGACGGAAAAATTGCTAGAGCAACACAATACGAAAGAAGTTTACCAAAAGAATAAGGGATTTAATTTTTATAAATCTTAGTAAAGCCCACCATAAACGGTTGGGCTTTTTTTGCAGTATCTACAATTATAATATTAACATTTACTTATTGAACTGCAATTTAATTTTTCATTAAATTGCAACCGAAAACCCTACAAGATTTATGAAAAAGCTCGCAGCCGTTTTATTGTTTTTAATCAGTTTCACTGGATTCTCTCAAATTTTGAATCCTGTCAAATGGGAATTTGGTTCCCAGAAAATTTCAGAAACGGAGCACGAACTTATTTTCGTGGCTCAAATTGACCACCATTGGGCACTCTACTCACAATTTGTTGAAGAAGGGGGACCGTTGCCAACACTTTTTTCATTTGAGCCTACTTCAGATTTTGAATTAATTGAAAACGTAACGGAATCGGAAACAAACAAAGTCACTCAACACGACCCTGTATTTGACATGGTCGTTTCAAAATATTATGACAAAGCCGTTTTTAAGCAACGTATCAGCGTAAAATCTCCTGAATTTAGCATCAACGGGAATATTGATTTTATGACCTGTGACGACACCAAATGCACCTATAAACCCGATAACCCATTTACGTTCATCTATTCTAGCGCCGCAGGGTTTGAGATTGTAGGAGGAACAAAAGTCTCTGATTCAGAAATATCCAAAAATGCCGATCAGATTTTATATGGTTTGTCGCCAGGGACCATCTCAACAGCCGTAGTGAGTTGTAGCACTCAACGAACGTCTTTATCTCAAGACATAAAAACATCCAACAACTCACTCTGGAGGATTTTTGGACTGGGCTTTTTAGGAGGGTTACTAGCGTTACTTACGCCTTGTGTATTTCCAATGATTCCGTTGACCGTGAGTTTTTTCACCAAAAAAGGAGGTGATTCTAATGAAAAAGGTGGTGTATCAAAAGCCATCTTATATGGTTTTTTCATCGTATTAGTATACTTAGTATTAAGCATCCCTTTTCACTTACTGGATTCTGTCAACCCAGACATCCTAAATGAAATATCGACCAATGTTTGGTTGAATGTTATTTTCTTTGTCATATTTATATTTTTTGCATTTTCTTTTTTCGGCTATTATGAACTAACCCTTCCATCAACATGGACAAACTCCACAAGTAAAGGCGAAGGTATTGGGGGAATATTAGGTATCTTTTTCATGGCGCTGACCCTTTCAATCGTTTCTTTTTCTTGCACAGGACCAATTCTTGGTTCACTACTCGCAGGTTCTCTCTCTTCTGATGGTGGTGCGTGGCAATTGACCGCTGGAATGGCTGGGTTTGGAGTAGCACTTGGTCTCCCTTTTGCACTTTTTGCGATGTTTCCTAATATGCTAAAAGCGCTGCCTAAATCGGGGGGTTGGCTCAATACAACGAAGGTTGTTTTAGGATTTTTAGAACTCGCCTTAGCCTTTAAATTTCTATCTAACGCCGATTTGGTAAAACACTGGGGACTGCTCAAACTCGAAGTTTTTCTTGGGATTTGGATCCTTGTGTTTGCAGGACTGACACTCTATATTTTTGGAAAACTTAAATTTCCACACGACTCGCCGCTAAAAAAATTATCTTTTTTTCGAGTGAGTTCAGGGGTTTTGGTGCTAGCCTTTGTGGTCTATTTAGGCTCTGGCTTTAGACTTAATAAAGAAACCCAAACATTCACCCCACTGACGTTATTAAGTGGGTTAGCACCTCCTGTAGGTTACAGCTTCCTATATCCAAATGACTGCCCTAACAATTTTGAATGTTTCAAAGATTTAAAAGAAGGTGTTGCTTATGCCCAAAAAGTAAACAAACCCATTTTACTTGATTTTACTGGCTATGCTTGTGTAAATTGCCGTAAAATGGAAGAACATATTTGGCCAAAAGCATCCATAAAACCTTATTTTGAAAATGATTATGTATTGATTTCTTTGTATGTAGATGATAAAAAAGAATTGCCTGAAGCTCAAAAACTAACCGTAGAGCGTCTTGGTGGCGGGACACGCGTCCTAGAAAATTATGGGCATAAATGGGCGCATTTTCAAACCCAATTTTTTCAATCAAATTCCCAGCCATATTACGTATTATTAGATTCGGATGGAGAAACTATCTTAAATCAAGCTGTTGGATACACTCCTGATGAGGCGGATTATAAAGCCTTTTTGGACTGCGGCCTCGAAATTTTTGAAACCCTTTAACCATAAATCCGAGTATATTGAAAATGATATACAGAGCCACTTTTAACTAACAATAATTTCGAATCAATGCTAGAAAGCTTTTTAAAATTTTTTGAACTAGGACTGCATCATATTGTGAGTTTTAATAGCTATGACCATATTCTATTTTTAGTCGTATTGGTCATTCCGTATGTTTTTAAGGATTGGAAACGCTTACTAATATTAATCTCATTTTTCACACTAGGACATACACTTAGTCTGTTGTTAGGTATCTATGATATCATTAGTTTGAAGAAGGATGTGACCGAGTGGCTGATTCCTTTTACTATAATTATCATGGCACTTTATAACATGTTTACGGCAGGAAAATTCTCCAAACATTCCAATCCAATCATTATTTTTTGTTTGGTGTTATTTTTTGGGATTATTCATGGTTTAGGATTTGCCAACGCTTTTGAATCGATAGTTAGTTCTGATGAAAATACGTTCGTGTCAATTTTGGAATTCGCATTAGGAATCGAACTCGGACAACTCATAATTGTCTTTTGTGTAGTGTTTTTTGGGTTTTTGGGACATACCATTTTTAGGGTCACTACCCGAGATTGGGTACTAGTACTTTCGGCAGTTGTTATTGGCTTTATGCTTCCCCAAATTTCTAACAGCCCTCTTTTTTCTTAACTAAATAGTTGTAATTCAAAAATCAAGCCTCTATATTCGTTAAAGAAATAAAAATCACAACATCCCTATGACCATACAAAAACAACTTAAATATGACAAAGCTTATCTCAGAATGGCTTCTGAATGGGGTAAATTATCATATTGTAAGCGCAAACAAGTCGGTGCGATTATTGTGAAAGACCGTATGATTATTTCAGATGGCTATAATGGGACGCCTACAGGTTTTGAAAATTTTTGTGAAGACGAAGAAGGGTACACCAAATGGTATGTATTGCATGCAGAAGCAAACGCCATATTAAAGGTGGCCGCTTCTACACAATCTTGCAATGGATCAACCCTATACATCACCTTATCTCCTTGTCAAAGTTGTAGTAAATTAATTCATCAAGCGGGTATCACAAGAGTAGTTTATAGCCAAGCCTATAAAGACCTTTCGGGCGTTGAGTTTTTAGAAAAAGCAGGCATTAAAGTCGAATTACTAAGCCTCTAATTCGATGTCATTAAACCCAAAACACCTCCCGTTTTTTATCGCAGTACTAGTGGCCATCGGCGTTTATATTGGATCCAAATTAAACGTTAATTCAACACAGTCATATGCGAACTCCAAAAACCTAAGCAAACAAAAATTAAATCGACTCATTGATTATTTAGACTACGAGTATGTAGATCCGGTTGATACAGATAGTATTGTAGAAGGATTTATTGAAACCGTTTTACAGAACTTAGACCCCCATTCTTCCTATATTCCAAAACAAGATTTAGCATCTGTCACAGAAAATATGAAAGGCGACTTTATCGGAATTGGCGTTAGTTTCTATAATTATAAAGACACCATAGCCGTAATTCGACCTATTGAGGGCGGGCCTAGTTATCGTGCTGGAATTTTAGCAGGGGATCGCATTTTAATGGCAGATAATGACACGATTCATGATCAAAATTGGAGCTCTGACGACATCATTAAAAGACTCAGGGGTAAAAAACACTCTAAAGTTCGATTAACAATTAAGCGACCTGGTGTCGATAGTTTGTTCCGTTTCGATATTATTCGCTCCGAAGTACCACTCAAAAGTGTAGAAGCTTCTTATATGATTAATCCAACGCTAGGGTATTTGAAAATCAATCGTTTTGCAGAAAGCACCTATTTGGAATTTGAAAAAGCGTATGAGGATTTATTGATCAAAGGTGCCTCAAACTTAGTAGTGGATTTACGAGACAATCCAGGGGGGTTTTTACAAATTGCTGAACAAATTGTCGATGAATTTTTAGAAGAAGGAAAACGCATCTTATTCGCCAAAAACAAAACAAATGAAATCGTAGAAAGCTTTGCCACTGCAAAAGGACGTTTTGAAACGGCGGTAGTATATGTGTTGATTAATGAAAACTCTGCCTCTGCGAGTGAAATTGTTGCCGGCGCACTTCAAGATAATGATAAGGGCACTATTATTGGTCGACGTTCTTTTGGAAAAGGTTTGGTTCAAAGAGAAATGGATTTAGGCGATGGCAGTGCGATTCGGCTCACAACTTCTCGCTATTACACGCCGACGGGACGCTCTATACAACGATCGTATGTTGATGGTCCAGAAGCGTATTATGAAGCATATTATAAGCGACTGGAAGACCGCGCTGTGGACACATTGCAATCGGAAGCTATACCCGACAGCCTTATATTTACAACGCCTAAAGGAAAAGTCGTTTATGGGGGCGGCGGTATTATTCCAGATATTTATGTGCCCTATGATCTAAACTTTAATAACGATATTATAGAGTTCCTGAAAATTTCAGGAGTTATGGATTTTTATGTATTTGAGCATTTAGATAGTTACCGCACCCAGTATATGTCTTTTTCTGAGGCAGAATTCTTAAAAAACTTTGAAACCTCAGAGTTAATTTACGAGCAATTTATAAGCTATTTTTCAGAAGCCTCTCGACTAGAGGACGCTGCGATGATCCCTTATCAAAGTATTATAAAAACGCTTTTAAAATCTGCGATTGCAAAGCAGCTTTTCGGAAATTCTAGCGCTGCAAAAGTAATGAGCACGATAGATCCAATGCTTCAAAAAGTAAACGATTTAGAAACGTTTTAAGTTCTATTTAAGAATGTTCTTTGACCCTGCGATCTATCTTTTTAACAACACGCAGAATCGTAAAAATTAATAGAGCACACCCACCTGCCAAAGCTGTAAGGATTGCCGTATAACTTTCCTTTTCGAAAGGAGTGTCGAAATTAATTTTTGTACAATTGAACACAATAAATCCAAGAGCCAGTGCCGATAATAAATAGGATAATAGTCGCATGCTTATAATAAAAATTTAATATTAGAAGTAAATAATTTTACAGTAATTGCCAAAAGAACCACTCCAAACACTTTTCGAATAATATTTATTCCATTTTGTCCAATAAAGCGTTCGATTCGTGAGGAGGTTTTAAGGACGATATAAATCACAATGACATTGATCACTACGGCAACAATAATATTTTCAGTATGAAATTCAGATTTTAAAGAGAGGAGTGTTGTCAGACTACCGGGTCCAGCAATCAGTGGGAATGCCAACGGAAAAACAGATGCATTCAAGTTTGTGCCTTCTTCTTGTTTATATAGAGTAATTCCCAGGATCATTTCTAGCGCGATAAAAAACAAGATAAACGCACCAGCAACGGCAAATGAATGTACATCAATTCCAATAAGTGTCAAGATGCTGTCACCTAAAAACAAGAATATAATCATGATAACCCCCGCAATAATCGAGGCCTTTTCACTTTGAATATGCGCCGCTTTCTTGCGTAGGTCAATAATAATAGGAATGTTTCCCACAATGTCTATCACTGCGAAAAGCACCATAAATGCCGTTAAAATTTCTTTAAAATCGAAAGTCATGATTACAAAATATTTTTATGCAAAGGTCGAATAAATAATTATAATCACAAGTTTATTTTCAGCGATTATTTAGACTTAAAATGTTCACAATTAACAGTATATTTGGGGCATGTTTCAAATAGGAAAAACCATTGTCTCGGAAGACATTATTAAAAAAGATTTTTTATGCAATCTAAGTGCCTGTAAGGGAGCTTGTTGTGTGGATGGCGATGCAGGGGCGCCATTAGAAGTAGGCGAAGCGGTTATTTTAGAGAACATCTACCCAATTATTAAACCCTACCTCAGAAAAGAAAGTATCGATGCTATTGAAGCGCAAGGTACGCATGTGGTTACAGAAGATGGAGAACTAGAAACCCCTCTAATAGATGGTGCTGATTGCGCGTATGTTATTTTTGATGACAAAAACACCGCCTTATGTGCTATAGAAGAAGCCTACAACCAAGGCGAGGTTGACTGGAAAAAACCAGTGTCCTGTCATTTATATCCAGTGCGCATAAAAGAGTATAGCGAGTTTTCTGCGGTAAATTATGACAATTGGGAAATTTGTGATGCTGCATGTGAGCTAGGGAAAGAACTTCAAGTACCTGTCTATAAATTTGTAAAAGAAGCCTTAATCCGCAAATTCGGTGCAGATTGGTATGCGGAGTTAGAGCAAGTGGCCGCTAAACTCAAATAAAACCATACGAAGTAAGCGCCTAGAATGTCGTTTTAAATCACCATTACTTTTTTTTTTGGAATTATTAATAAAACTCTTTTTTTAATTGGCGTTATTGCTTAATTTTCTGTAAGAGAGAAGTGTGGCGTAACCTACTCTTTATTAGAAAGTTAATTTAAATGTCTTAAAATTTTTTTGTAGGAAAAAAGCTACTCGTTGTTAAAAACTCGTGTGCAATGTTTATAAAAATGACTTTCATTTACGGCTACAATTATGAACCTTTGTTAACCGCACAAACGGCTAATTTTTTTAACACAGAATTTTAACTTTTTTATTTAGATGTCACAAGTAGAACCAATTTTACAAGAAAACAAAGATCGATTCGTAATTTTTCCAATCCAACACCATGATATATGGGAATGGTATAAAAAATCCGAAGCGAGTTTTTGGACAGCTGAAGAAATTGATTTACACCAAGATTTAACAGACTGGGCAACTAAATTAAATGACGACGAGCGTTATTTTATCAAGCATATATTAGCATTTTTCGCAGCAAGTGACGGGATTGTAAATGAAAATTTAGCTGAAAATTTCGTAAATGAAGTTCAATATAGCGAAGCAAAATTTTTCTACGGATTTCAAATCATGATGGAAAATATCCACAGTGAAACCTATTCTCTTTTAATAGACACCTATGTTAAAGACGAAGTAGAAAAAGATAAATTGTTCAATGCAATAGATAATTTCCCCGCTATTAAGAAAAAAGCAGACTGGGCACTTAAGTGGATAGAATCTCCAAGTTTTGCAGAGCGTTTGATTGCGTTTGCAGCCGTAGAAGGAATTTTCTTTTCTGGTGCATTTTGCTCAATCTTTTGGTTAAAGAAACGTGGCCTGATGCCAGGATTAACATTCTCAAATGAGTTGATATCAAGAGATGAAGGCGTGCATGCAGACTTTGCGGTACACCTACACAACAAACACCTTATCAATAAAGTTCCTAAAGAACGTATCCGAGAAATATTATTGGATGCGCTGACTATTGAAAGAGAATTTATCACGGAATCTCTACCAGCAAGTTTGATTGGTATGAATTCAAAATTGATGTCTCAGTATTTAGAATTTGTAACCGACCGCTTATTACAAGAATTGGATTGCGAAAAAGAATACAACACATCAAATCCATTTGATTTTATGGACATGATCTCCCTTCAAGGGAAAACAAACTTCTTTGAAAAAAGAGTGTCCGAATATCAAAAGGCCGGCGTTCTTAACAAAGAAGAAGAGAACACCAACAAATACAGTTTCGATTCTGAGTTCTAGACAGTAAACTAGACGAAGAACTTAAAACGAGTTGAACAACTCGTTTTTCATAAATCAACTTTTTGGCTTCCCAAATGGATGTCAAACACAAAATAACTAAGTATCTGAGGTCACTCAAACACACCTAGGCTAACCAACTAACCGCTTTTTTGAAGCAGCCTCAAAAAAGCAAAAAAGATTAAAAAAAATGTATGTACTAAAAAGAGACGGCAGAAAAGAAGAAATCATGTTTGATAAAATCACAGCAAGAGTTAGAAAACTCTGTTATGGTTTAAATAAACTGGTAGATCCCTTGAAAGTTGCCATGCGCGTTATTGAAGGGCTGTATGACGGCGTTACTACCAGCGAATTAGACAACCTTGCAGCAGAGGTAGCCGCCACTATGACCACCGCCCATCCTGATTATGCGCGACTTGCAGCACGAATTTCAGTCTCAAACTTACATAAAAACACTAAAAAGACTTTTAGCGAAGTCATGCATGATCTATATACTTACGTAAATCCACGCACTGGAAAAGACGCTCCCTTGTTGTCTGACGAAGTTTATAACGTCATCATGGAAAACAAGGAAAAACTGGACTCAACAATCATTTATAATAGAGATTTTAGTTACGATTATTTTGGATTTAAAACGCTAGAACGTTCGTACCTTTTGAAACTAAATGGCATCATTGCTGAGCGTCCACAACATATGTTGATGCGGGTGTCTATTGGAATTCATTTAAACGATTTGGATTCAGCTATAGAGACCTACGAGTTGATGTCTAAAAAGTACTTTACGCACGCAACACCAACCTTATTCAATGCAGGGACCCCAAAACCACAAATGTCGTCTTGTTTTTTATTGACTGCAAAAGATGATAGTATTGATGGGATTTATGACACTTTGAAACAAACCGCTAAAATTTCACAATCGGCGGGCGGTATTGGTTTAGCAATGCACAACATTAGAGCCACGGGGAGTTATATCGCTGGCACCAACGGTACAAGCAACGGAATTGTACCAATGCTTCGTGTTTTTAATGATACAGCGCGTTACGTAGATCAAGGAGGCGGAAAACGAAAAGGAAGTTTTGCTATTTATTTAGAACCATGGCATGCCGATATTTTTGATTTTCTTGATTTGAAGAAAAATCACGGAAAAGAAGAAATGCGTGCAAGAGATTTATTCTATGCGATGTGGATTCCAGATTTATTTATGAAGCGTGTGCAAGAAGACTCGTTTTGGACGCTAATGTGTCCTAATGAATGTCCAGGTCTACCAGATGTTCATAGTGAAGAATTTGAAACACTTTACTTAAAATATGAAGAACTTGGTAAAGGTCGAAAAACGATTAAAGCTAGAGAACTTTGGGAGAAAATTACCGAATCTCAGATTGAAACAGGGACGCCTTATATGCTCTATAAAGATGCGGCCAATAGTAAATCAAACCAAAAAAACTTAGGGACAATTCGTTCTTCAAATTTATGTACAGAAATTATCGAGTATACGTCACCCGATGAAGTGGCTGTTTGTAACCTGGCATCTATTGCGTTGCCAATGTTTATTAAAGACGGTAAATTTGATCATGAAGAGTTATATAAAATCACCAAACGTGTTACACGCAACCTGAACAAGGTAATCGACCGTAATTATTATCCTGTAGTAGAAGCTGAAAACTCAAACATGAGACACCGCCCAATTGGGATTGGAGTTCAAGGCTTAGCAGATGCGTTTATTAAACTCAGAATGCCGTTTACAAGTGATGAAGCCAAACAATTGAATCAAGATATTTTTGAAACAATTTACTTCGCTGCTGTAACTGCATCGATGGAAGAAGCGACCGAAGATGGGCCGTATCAGACCTATGAAGGCTCTCCAATAAGTGAAGGAAAATTCCAACACAATTTATGGGGTCAAAAAGATGAAGATTTAAGTGGTCTTTGGGATTGGGGAACACTTCGAAAGCAAGTACTAGAAAATGGCGTGCGTAACTCCCTTTTAGTGGCGCCAATGCCTACGGCAAGTACGTCTCAAATTCTTGGAAACAACGAGTGTTTTGAGCCGTATACATCAAATATCTATACACGTCGTGTACTGTCTGGAGAATTCATCGTGGTTAACAAACACCTCTTAGAAGATTTAGTAGAAATCGGTCTTTGGAATGAAGGCTTGAAGCAAGACATCATGCGTGCTAACGGCTCTATTCAACATGTAGATGTGATTCCACAAGACATAAAAGAACTGTACAAAACTGTTTGGGAATTGAGCATGAAAGATATTATTGACATGTCACGTCAACGTGGGTATTTTATTGATCAATCTCAATCCTTAAATTTATTTATGGAAGGAGCGACCATGGCCAAACTAACCTCTATGCATTTCTATGCTTGGAAAAGCGGCTTAAAAACAGGGATGTATTACTTAAGAACGAAAAGTGCTGTAGATGCCATTAAGTTTACTCTAGACAACAAGAAACAAGAAGCGCCACAGCCAGAAATAGTTGAGACTCCAGCAGTTATTGAAACACCCGTTGTAGAAACCGCAGTTTTGGTAAAACAACAGGAAAAAGCAGCGAATACTGCGGCTAAATTTTCTCAAGAAACAGCCGTTGATGTAGAGCCGATGTCAGCAGAAGAAATGAAAGCCTTGGTTCAACAAGCAAAAGAAGCGGAAGGCGATGACTGCCTGATGTGCGGGTCTTAGCCCTTTCTTTTTATAAAATGTAAGCCTCCTAATATTTTTATTAGGAGGCTTTTGGTTATGCAGTAATAAAAGCTTAATTAGTCAGTATCCTCATTAATCTTAGTGGGTTTTACCCCCGCTGATCCTAGTATGTCGCGAAATCGCTACCGCCACGCTATAGCGTGGTAACGCCAAAGATTGGTAGGTCATGGTAAAAATAAGCTAACAGAACCACAACGTAAAAGTTGTGGGTTTTTTATGCGTTTTTAAGAAGCAATAAGATTGCTCAAATTATCTTTTAACTTCTTTTTAGAGATAAGCGAATCAATCAAAGTATAGATAGATTTTTCTCGTTATCATCGAGAGAATTAAGAAACCTCAATTTTTCCATCAAGGTTTTATCATACGTATTTACGTCTGTAAAAATATCATCCGCTTTAAACAGTTCCGAAAGCGAAAACCCTAACGCATTAGCAATCTTATCAACCACAGAAAAAGAAGGGTCTGTTTTACCGCTTTCAATACGGGAATATTGAGCGTGTGCCATATCAATAAGCCCTGCACTGCTTCCTCTACGTTAATTTTATAAAAAAGTGTCCCTTATAAGGGAATGTACTGGTTTACCACGCTAAAGTCCTGGCAGGCAGAAAGTTGGGTAGTAAAAAAAACGTATACATTTAAACAGGGTATTATTTTTTTCTTATTTTAGTATTAATTAAGCGTACCTTAAAATGCGCTATCCAAATGCATTAGATCCCACCAATAAAGGATTTAACTATGTGTACCATTACAAAGACCATTTAGGGAATGCACGATATTGTCAATAACGTCCATCCGATCTTATAACTTAAAAAATGGAACAAAAATTGTATATTTGCTATACTACAAATACAAAGGTTATGGATTTAGAAACAAGAAAATACGAGTTTATACAAAGATTGTTTGATGTAAATGAAACTCTTTTTGAACGTTTAGAGAGTGTTTTAAATAATGGCACAAAAGAACCTCAAAGAATTAGTTTAGAACAATATAATAAAGAAATTGACGAAGCTATTGAAGATGTAGAGAAAGGCAACGTTTATACGCAAGAAGAAGCACGAAAAATAGCAAATCAATGGTAAAAGTTGTGTGGCGAAAATTAGCTTTAAAACAATTAAATAAGGCTTAAAACTACATCAAAAAAGAATCATTACAATCTGCTAAAAAAGTACGTGACGAAATCTTTGATAAAGCAGAAAATCTAATGCATAATCCAGAAATCTATCCATTAGACAAATATCGTAAGAATAACAATGGTACGATTAGAGCTTTTGAAGTTTATAGTTACCGAATTGCTTATCAAATAACAAAATCGGAAATCAGAATATTACGAGTTCGACACACAAAAAGAGAGCCTTTGAAACATTAAAATCCCACACAAAGCCCTGCTTCCTCTACAGTAACTTTATAACAAAATATCTCTTACAAGTAACTAGTACCAAACAATGGGGTCGTAAACCAAAAAAGCACCTAACTCAAATTAGGTGCTTTTTTATGCAGTAAGATGAAGGATTAATTATTCATTTTCATCGCTGATTTTTGCAGGTTTTACACTGCTATCATATTCGGTATGGTATTCTTCCAAAAGGCCAGTTGTGGCATTCAACAAGTCTTTGGTTTCTAATAATAAACTAAAGTAAAGCGTGGTGTTTTTTGGACTTGATTCTTCTGTCCGTGTGCGTTTTACTTGTGCATCGATATTGGATTTAACAATGGCATAAATTTCATTTTTCTTTTCAATAATCGTCCCTATCTTTTCGAATGATTGCGATTTATAAACCTCAATGGCTTCAGAAAACAATTGTTGGATTGCATCATTGATTTGACTCAATTCTTTAATTTGATTGAATTTCAGTTTTTTGTGATTGTTATGAACGTGCTTGTGACTGACTTTAGTGATATAGGTCAGAGACTGTGTCATGTCCTGTAGATACCCTAAAATAAGAATATAAAAGTTACTAGCGCCTACACTAGATTCATCCAAGTTTTTGATAAAATAAAAGATGTTATCTCTTAGCTCATCCACTTCATCAGATAGCTTAATGATTTGTTTTTTATTCTTTTTAAGCGTATCCAAATCTTGTTTTGCTAAGCCCGTAAAAGCCGCTGCATAGATTTTTTCTCCACGCTTCAAAACTTTTGCGATATTTGCGGCACTTTCAGAGATAACTCCTTGAACAGAACTACTTTCTGTTTTCTTCAATCGATCATCTGACGCTATTTCCTGTGTCTTTTTTCTATGAACGATTGAGCTTCTGATAAGCAATGCGATTGCTGATAAAAGAAGTATTGGAAACATGACTTCAAGGTTTAAATTGAGCAAATAAGCCACTAAGGCTGCGGCACTAAAGGCACTAAAGGCTGTAAAGAACCATCCGCCAATAACATTCAGCACTCCAGCAACACGATATACGGCACTTTCTGCCCCCCAAGCTCTATCGGCTAAAGACGTTCCCATAGCAACCATAAAGGTCACGTAGGTTGTAGATAGCGGTAATTTATAAGAAGTTGCGATGGAAATCAACACTGCTGCTACCATAAGGTTTACAGCCGCTCTAACTAAATCAAAAGCCGGTAATTCATGTACTTTGTTGTTAGTTAACTTTATAACAGGTTGTTCAAATTGTTGTTCAATTTTATGTTGCCAAGCCGTTGGTAAAATAAAAGACGATACTTTGGAAGCACCCATTGCAAGTCTTACAAACCCACGCGATAATGTATTGGGTTGAAAACGTTCTTTTGTTTCGCCTTGACTTGAAAGATCCAAGGATGTTTTGACAACATCTTTTGCTTTGGCAGAAAACCATAGGGTCATAACCATGACCATTCCTGCCCCAAATAACAACCAGTTGTTTGTAGGTACTTTAGACGCTAAAACATCCATTGGAAATTCCGTCGCTAACATTCCTGAGGCCGACCATTCTAAAAACGCATTATAAGCAGCAACTGGAACTCCGATAAAATTAACAAGGTCATTTCCTGCAAAGGCCAATGCTAATGCAAACGTCCCAACAATGATAATGAGTTTATAAATATTTGTTTTTGCAATCACAATTAAGCCATAGGATAGTAAAGACCAAAACACTGAACTTATCAATACAATCGTTAGAACTTGTGTTTCTAAGAAGTCTTTCATGGTGCTACCACCGATAATATCAAACGATTGTTTGGCATAAGAGGTTCCTTTAAGACCTTTCATAAATATGAAATACGTAATCGCAGTTAATGCAACACCACTAAAAAGAGCCCCTACCCAATTTGCTTTTCTTTGAAAATTATAAGATAATAAAAGTCGAGACACCCATTGAACAAAAGCCCCAATTGAGAAGGCAACGACCACCGACAGTAGTATTCCGAATATAATTTGAGAGGCTTTAGAGGTGTTAATGTAGTTAACAACTTCACTAAAATCACCACCATTTGCGCCAATTTTGATTAATGCCATAGCAACCGCAGCACCTAATAATTCAAATACAATTGAAACCGTCGTTGAGGTTGGCATTCCTAATGAGTTAAAAAAGTCAAGGAGCAAAATGTCCGTAATCATAACCGCCATGAAGATAATCATGATCTCATTAAACATAAATTCACTAGGATTGAAAATCCCTTTTCGGGCCACTTCCATCATTCCACTCGAAAAAATCGCGCCTACAGCAACACCAACACTGGCAACAATCATAATGGTTCTAAACGAAATCGCTTTGGAACCAATCGCGGAGTTTAAAAAATTAACGGCATCATTACTAATTCCAACGACTAGATCTGCAATGGCCAAAAAGGCCAAAGCGATAATCATATATAAATAAATATTTTCCATAATTTAGTTTGTATTATTTGGCTAATTTCTTAAGTCTTTTGGTTTATAAAGTTAAGCTAATGTTATGTTTTTTAGAAATGAATATCGAAACCGAGTCTAAAGGTGATGTTGTCTTTTTTTCCATCTAAGGCTGTATAACTTACATCACTTTGAACTTTTAGTTTGTGTCCCACAAGAAATCTATTGACTCCTAATGTATACTGTTTGCTAGGAAGTGCTGCTGTAAGAGTTTCATAGTCTAGAGATGTAAAACGTCCAGCGATTTCGTAGTTATTCTTAAATAAGTATCCTAGCTGTAAGTTTAAAGCATTTCCTGTCAATACAATATCACCAGTAGGCGTTATGCCATCGGCTTCTGTTGCGATAATCGAATCAGCCGAACGTTTTGCATACTCTCCCATAAAAGAAAGTCCATTGTATTTATACATTGCATCTATAAAAACGGTGGTTTGGTTGGTTTCAAAAATAGTACCATCAGTTCTAATCAGATAATCGCCTGCAATACCACGCTCACGAACCGCATTTTCATTAAAGTTATACGTAACTCCAACCATTAGTTTTGAAGTGTTTTCTCTTTTAAGATCGGATTGACTGTAATCGCCTTTGGATTTGAAAGTACCAAAAGGTAAAAACTCTAGTCGGCCTGTGTACTGCAATCCACCTTCATTTCCTTCAGTGACGTTACGGCCTTCCCCTTGTGATATGGCAAATTTTTCGCGCATTAGAAAACCACCGCCTAAGTTTGATTTGTGACGAATTTGGATTCCTAAATCACGATCAATATTAAATCGGCTGTTTAATAAAGAACGGTCGATTAACTGCAAATTAGCAGAAGACACGACACGTTCCACATTCCCAGGTAGTTTTGTTTGACCCGCCCAAAGTTCCCAGTTTTTTGAGAATTCCCACATGATAACAGCATCCAGAATATAACGCGGTGTATTTCTGTTAAAATCATTGGCGCCTGAAATATCTCTATTAGATAACCCTAACTCTAATTTATACTTTAATTTGGTGCTATAAGCAAATCCGTCAAACTTTAAACGTGAACGACGGACAATAAAATTATGCTCTGGACTCGTGTATTGATTTCCATCATGGTCCCATGAAGACATAGATCGTACTTGGAAGCGTGGCGCAAATTTTACACTAAAGGTGCTGTCTTTTGCGACGAAGTTGATCAGCCCTTTTCCAAAGGAAGTATCACTGATTTCTTGAGATTGAACGATGGTGATTGCAAAAATGGTGATTGCAAGAGATAAAATTCTGGTTTTCATTATTAATGGTATTAGTTTTTGTCGATGACAAATAACGCAAACTAATGTTACCTTAATGTTTCCTAAAGTTTAAGAAAAAACGAAAAAAAAGCTGCCTGGCCAAGGGCAGCTTATTAGAAACCATCATTTTTGTAGTCGACAAAAACTAATACATTACAATGATACTAATTGGTTGTCTAAGACATTACAAATATCGCAAATTAGTGTCATTCATATGTAAGCTTATTATTAAGTAATTATTAATATAACTTCAACTTATGGCTTCGGAAAGCCAAATTTTTAACTTAAAGGTCACATGCCTTCAAAACCTATTTAGTTTTCAGATGAAACCACCCCAATGTTAAATTAATGTAAACAAATTGTTGATTTTGTGTAAATTTACGTATATTTAAACTCTACTATAGAAATGAAATACAATTTATTATGAAAAAATTAATACTCATAACACTTATTTTTATCGGAACAACTGCTTATGCACAATGTTCAAAGCAACCTAAATTAGAAGTCAAAGGCGATGTGACTTTAGCTACTTACTTTTATGAGAATGGCGCTATTCAACAAGAAGGAACTTTCAATAAAAATGGAGCTTTAGAAGGTCTTTGGACGAGTTATGATTTCAAAGGAGACAAATTATCTCAAGGGAATTATAGCAATGGGATTAAAACAGGGAAATGGTTTTTCTGGACCGAAAATTCCTTAAAAGAGGTCGATTTTGTAAATTCAAAGATTATGAATGTCAATGAATGGAATCGTAAATCGGAACTTGCAATAAGCATGAACTAACGAACCCAATACATAGAATACAAAAAGCACCCTTATGGGTGCTTTTTTGTGTTATAATCAAGTGACTAATTTAATCAAAACTTATAAGAATACCCTATAGATACTTCTGTACCAGGTTGAAAGCTAGAAAAAGTTTTTGATGCAGTCTTGTAGGATTCATAAACGCTTTCTCTTTTACTGTTAAGAATATTAGAGACCTTTACATCAATAGTTGATTTTTTATCTTCACCAAAACTTTTATTAAATGTAAAGTTTAAACTGCTAAAAGGCTTGGTATAAACATCGGGAACAATTCCAGTTCCCACCACTTCTAACGTTTTGCCTTGCACATTAAAAAATAAGCCTGTTTGAAGTCCTATATCAGAATTTTTATAGCTTAATCCCGAATTAATAAGGTATGGCGACTGCCCTTGTAGTTCTCTTGTGTTTTTTATGGACTCCCCATTTCTAGCTGCTAAAACACGTCTATTATATTCGTCTATGTTCATTGTGAGCTCTGAGTTAATATACGACGCATTGACGTTAAACTTTAAGTCTTTTAAATCTTCTAGCACAAAACCTAATGATTTTCTAAACTCAAATTCTACGCCGTAAACTTTCGCAGCCCCAAGATTTTTAGGGGTAATTTGATCTGGAGCAGACTCATAAAAAGTCAATTCAATAGGATCTGTAAAGTCTTTATAAAAAGCACTAAAAGCAAACATTTCACTGCCCTCTCCGAATTTTTCAAAACGGACATCAAAATTATTAATATATGACGGCGTCAAATCAATATTTCCAATAAAAAGACGGTTTGTTATGGCATCAAAAATTTGACTTTTTGAAGCTTCCTTAAACGAAGGACGTGCCGTTGTTCTTGAATAAGACCCCCTTAAGTTTTGTGCATCCGTAAGGCTATAAATGATATTAGCAGACGGGAATACATCAAACTTATCTATTATTTTAGAATTTTTGTAAACCTCTGTAGCTGCTTGGTTTTGTCCAGTATAAAAGGTCTGAAATAACTCTGTACGTATGCCCAATACTGTTTTTAGTTTTTCTGTTAAACTAAATTCATTTGACGCATACATTGCCGTGATTCGTTGCTCACCTTCGTAGGCATTGGCTTTTTCAAAAAGATCCCCTGTAACAAGATGTGTTCCAGACCCGGTTTGTGGTGTCCATATGTTATTTTCAGTCAATAAGGTATCTGCATCCCCATTTTCTACGGAAAGTCCCGTTACTGGATTTGTGATCGTAAACGTATAATCGTCAATTTTAAAGTTTCTAAACTTATAGGTATACCCTCCACCAAATTTAACTTTTGCAGGGTTGTCAAAAAGCGTATATTTTTTATTGACGTCTAGTTTTCCAACTAGGTTAATCTCTTCTAGAGTCCTCCAGATTCTAATAGGATAGCTTGAGGCACTTGGACTGATAATATAGTTGCCTTCCTGAGTCAACTGTAAGGGAGTAATTCGGTGGTCTTTATCATAGACTCTTGATAGTGATGGCGATAGTTTCCAGTCTATTTGCCAACCACTGTCTCTAAAGGAATGTTTTCCTCCTAATAAAATATTCGTAATTGATCTTTCGGTGTAAAGGAGTGCGTCTTTGGTAATGGGTTCAAAGCCGCTACCACCACCTGCTTGCGCTAGCTGTTGTTCATACCTTCCAGCTGTGCTTTCCCCATTTTGTATATGAAGAAAGTTTAATTTGTATTTTGAATTTTCACGTTTATAGACAAGCCCAGTAAGCACATTTAACAATACTGAATTAACTCCAACCTCTCCTAAGGTTGTACGGGTGGCCAAAAGGTCATTGTTAGAGGCATTATTTTGATCTCTCATATAAGTTCCGTCTACTCTATTATCATAGAACTCCGTTTTATTTTTGTAAGAAAAAGACAATTGATATCCCAGTTTATTGTCTCCAACTTCATATTGATTTCCCGCTGTAAATCCAAAGTCGTAATTAACGCCACTTTCTGATCTTTTTGCTGTTAATTCTTTATTGAACGCACCTGTAAGCGCTGTTAAAATAGACGAATTTGCAAATGTACCAAGAATGGGTTGATACCTGTTTATAGGTCTTTTTCTCATGCCGTTATCAAAACCAAGCCAATCTGTATTACTTCCAGTGTAGCTTAAGTAGTTTGAGTTTAAATGCATATTTGGGTTATAGGAAGTCCCCATAGAAAAGGTGTAGGATTTTTTGCTTGGGTAATCTTTGGTAACAATATCAATAACACCCCCTGTGAAATCTGCAGGATATTCGGCCGCAGCAGATTTAATTACAATCACATTTTCTAAAATATTTGTAGGGAAAACATCCATTTGAATGGTATTTCTGTCAGGATCTAAGCCTGGGATGTCCACACCATTTAATATGGATTTAGTATAGCGGTCTCCCAAACCTCTAACATACACATATTTGCCACCCTGAATTGAAACTCCAGGAACACTTTTAACAGCACTGGCGATATTACCCGCGCCACTACTTTTAATACTTTGTGCCGAAAGTCCATCCAATAATGTAATTGATTTTTTTTGTAAATCTAATACTGCAGACTCTGTATTTTTTCTTATGGTAGTTGTAATAACGACGGCATCTAATGAGTTTGTATTAAGGGTTACATCCACAATCACCTCAGAATTTGGCGCGACGTTTACATCAGATATTTCAATAGATTGATAGCCGATATAAGAGAAAATAATAGTGTAAATTCCTTCAGAAATTTCAAGTTGGTACTTGCCATCAAAATCTGAAGTGGTTCCCGTTGTGGTGTTTTTGACGAGCACATTGGCAAATGCCATAGGTTCATTATAATCTCCGTCTGTAATTGTTCCTGCTATTTTTCCAGATTGAGCTGTGAGTTGAAGCGCAAGAAAAGTTGTGAGCAAAAATGATATTAATTTATGTATTTTCATAGGGTGTGTTTAAACAACAAACAATTGCCCGTGAATGAACACAAGCAATTGTACTGTTGACTAATTTTTATTTTTTACTTAGAATCCTAATCCTGCTTTAGTATTTGCATAAGTCCAGCTTAAAAGCGATGTTGTAGCACCTACGGTACTTGCGCCTTCAGAAACCGCGGTAGCTGTAGAACCAAATCCACTGACCTCAACCGTCTCAGCTTTGTTTACAAAGATGTCCGTTACTTCAGAAACACCAGTAGGCAATACAATTTCCCATGCTCCAAAAGTTAATAATCCATCATTATAATTTGTGGCAACTCCATCGTTGTCTAATTCCACATCTGATGAGTCTTTAAAGCCGTAAGCATAAATGTTTTCTGTGGTCCCCATAGCTCCAGATCTGTAATCGGCATATTCACCATTTTCAGTGACAGAGTTCCCAACGATAGTCACATTTTTTAATGTAAAGGAACCTGTTGCAGTTCCTTCAGGTCCGTCAATTTCAAAGGCATGATCAGAGTTAGTGCCTAATACAACAACCGCATTATCAATAGTTCCAGAATAAGCTTGGTCAATATCTAAAGCATCATCTCCTTGAGCCCAAACCAATAGGTTAGAAGCATTTACCGTACCTCCA